>JABLTL010097048.1_pt1 | contig 38187 bp, 39 predicted proteins | sample 7160151 | NCBI WGS metagenome assembly JABLTL01 (sample SAMN14651223, study PRJNA627086) | human gut metagenome | isolation source: feces | host: Homo sapiens | reverse complement strand
TAGAAACATTAAATTACGTTCTCTAATGACAGTGCTAAAAGAGGTATTAATTTCACATAAAATAAATTTGTTATTATCTATTTCAATTAGAACGTCTAACATTTTAACTCGTTCACTAACAGTTTTAACAGTAAGTTCAGTGATATGAAATTTAACAATATTAACTGACTTATTTAAGGTTTCCTTTAAAATACATTCAAGTAGTCTTTTATCTTTGTCATTAACAAAAACAGCTTTAAACACGCGGTCACGCTTAGCAGTAAACCAATTATCTAACTTAGTATATTCTTTAATCATTCATATAACACCCTTCTAAGAGATAAGTATCTCTACTTATATTATTCAAGATGAGTAGCCATTTTCTTTTTTTGACGTAAATTTCTTTAAAAAATTTAGAAAATGTTATTATAATTAAGTATTTTAGATATAACATCAACCAACAAATTCAATTTAACAGTACAAAAAAAAAGCAAGCATAACTTGTTTTTTTAAAATCATTTACCAATTTTTTTCCTTCTTCATTTTTACACCTCACCTACTAACAAAAATTCTATGTATTCATTAATAATAATGTTTACACCAACTTAATCCTTATGACTCTTCTTATACTCTAAGAGCTCTTCATAAGTTCATCATTGCAGCCTTTATTTTTAAACTTTATTATATAAGCAATAAGGGCTAATAAAAGAATAACTAAAATAATTATAAGTATACCAAGTGGTTTAGCAAAAAATAATAAAACACTACCAAGACTTGCTATTTTAAAAACATATTTACCTTCTAAATCATTTTCATTTACTAAGGCCTCATCAGTCGTATTATTATTGTCACCCTTTGTTTTAAAATAAATACAACAATCTTTTGCCACGGTATCTATTACTCTATGTGTTATAACAATATCATCTTTTCAAAAAGCAATAATATCTTCATTTTTTATATCACTAGCATCAGCTTCTTTTACATATAATAGGTTACCTATCTAACTCTATCCTCCTTAATTGTAACAAATAACAACGCGTTTGTCACGGCAAAAAAAAGATTCCCACAATAGGAACCCTTTAATTAAGCATTAACTTTCTTTAAGAAATCTAATGTTTTACGCATTTTAGAATCATATTTTAAGACATCCATACCACCAAATGCTTCTAATAATTCATCTTTAGTAATACCATAATTTTTAGCCATTTCTTCAGCGTCTTTCATAGCTTCTTCTTCAGTTACTTCAATTTTTTCTTCTTCAGCAACTGCTTCTAGTAAATAACGGTATTTTACTCTTTTAGTAGCCTCTGGTTCCATATTCTTATGGAAATCTTCATGAGTCATACCAGAGAAATTCATATATTGTTCAAGTGTTAAATTTTGCATTTTAAGTTGACTTTCGAATTGTTCCATCATACGATGAACCTCATCATCAATAATTTCTGTTGGAATTTCAACTTCCATATTTTCAGATGCTGTTTTTAAAACTTCTTCAATAAAGCGATCGTCTCTATCTGCTTCTTTACGTTCACTTATAACTTTTTCAACTTCACTTTTAAGTTCATCTTCATTAGTTACTTTATCATATCCTAAATCTTTAAAGAAGTCTTCATCAATATCAGGTAAGATTCTTGATTTAATTTCATTTAACGTAACGTGGAATACTACTTCTTTTCCTTTTAAATCATCAACATAATCATCTGGGAATTTTAAATGTAAATCTTTTTCTTCCCCCACACTCATACCAACAACGCCTTCTTCAAAGCCTGGAATAAATGTATGTGATCCTATTTCAAGTGGATAGTTTTCACCAGTACCACCATCTAAAACTTTACCATCAACAGTACCAGCAAAATTAATTATAGCAGTATCACCATCTTCAACTTTACCATCTTCTTTAACACGAATCTCCGCAAATTGTTCTCTTAAATGTTTAATTTCATCTTCAATTTCTTCTTTACTTACTTTAATATCTTCTTTTTTAATTTTTAAATCTTTATATTTGCCTAGTTTAACATCTGGTTTACCAATAAAAGTAAATTCAAAAGTTACACCATTCTCATCGATAGCAGTTACATCAACACTTGGTTGAACTGCAGGGGTAATATCATTTTTTTCTAGTGCTTTATGATATGCATCATCAACTACATACTCATAAGCATCCATATATAAAGATTCAATACCGAATCTTTCTAAATAAATATTTTTAGGTACTTTTCCCTTTCTAAAACCATCAACTTTAACAGTTTTACTTTTCTTTGTAAATGCTTTATCTAAAGCATCAGTCCATTCTTTTCCTTCAATTTTAATAGTTATTTTCTTCTCATTTTTAGCCATACAAAATAACTCCTTTCATTTACGTTTAATATTGTACCTTAAAATACTATTATTTGCAAATTCTTTTGCTTAATTTAGTTAAAAATTATAAACTTAATTCAAATGGGTCACTTTCTGAGCCTGAACCGGATACTATTTTGACTGAAGGCAATAAGTATGCTGCAGGATTAACGCTTCCACCTCCATATTCAGTGCTGTATATACTTACATGTTCTGACCAATACAAGAAAATAACACTATATGCACTAGAATCAGTGGAGAACCCTGAAGAAGCGGTTAATGTCCACTGATATTGCGATGTATTATCACTGGGATAAAGCCAATTATTTTTATAACAATCACTACTCCAACTACTTAAATCTTCTAAACATGTTGCTCGGTCTGTTGTACTGCCACCACTTGTAGCATAGCCATAATCACTTGGATACATTAAGCCAACCTTACCTGCCCATGTCGTTGTTCTTTCTACTGTATCATTACACAAATCTCCACTTGAACATCGCTTGCCTATATTCTCACTTCTTTCATATTTATAAAAATCTTTTGCATTGCTTAATAATGGTGAAGCACCTATATTCCATACTGCTTCGCCTATTAAAGCTTTTAATTTGTCTTCAATACCTATTTTTGTAAAATCACATGATGTTGTGGCATTGTTTTTTCCTTTATAGCATGTGCCTGCTCTGTTATTCCAATACAATGATCCACCCGCTGACTCGCTTTCATATCCTGGATTTAATAGTTTCATTAAATCAGCTTGGCTCCATTCATTTACACCATATCCTCCGTTTACAGAACTTTCACTTGTGTCCCATGAATAATACCCTATTTCATCAGATCTTATAATTTTCACTCTATCTTCCTTATTACCATTGCCATCATCTATATCTTTCATGACACCAATGATACGCCATATATCGCCATCAACATTTATATAATTATTTGGATTAGATCCAATATATCTTGTATTGCCAAAGTCATCGACTGCTACATCTGTTGTTGTTTCGGCAACATATTCACTTAATAATGGTTTTGATTTTTCTAATATTAACTTTACACTTATTTCTCCACTAAAACTCTTACCTTGTTGTTCATCTTGAGAGTGCTCAGCGTTTTTATAATGATATACTAAATAATATGTTGTCTTCTCTAATGTACTACTATCAAATTCTGATTGTTCTAATATAATTTGGTCTTTATTTTTTAATGTTTTCGCTCCATATACTTTTTCTGGTGTTCCATTTATAGTTAATGCATCTTCTTTATAATAATGTACTTCATCGTTATCACCAGCATCAGCAGCACTAGTGCCTTCTGTGATTGTCACATTATCTGTGGCTGGATTGGTTGATTTATAAAGTGTTATTTCTACATCACTGCCAAAAGCCTCATCAAGTATTCCTTTTAAATCAATTTCATAAATGCCTTTTCCAGATGCACTATTTTTATCGATTGTAAATGTTTGAATTCCACATTCACCTGGTAACAAATCACCACTTTCAAATACTTTTGTTCCTGTCCACTTAATACTACCTAAATCTTCGGTTACAATATTTAAATTTTGATCGTTACCTGTTGTTTTGTTTGCAGTTGCAAAATACGCATAACTGACTCCTATTGTCACTCCTAAAACTAGTAATAAAACTACTACTGCTAGTACAATTGTCTTTTTGTTGCTTTTCATATCACTACCTCTTACTCCTTAGTATGGATATCAAACATTTATTTATGTATTTCTATCCTAACCATAAGTAAATGATAGCATAGTGATAGCACTTTTTTAATATCGTTTTGATATCAACACGATATTAATTCGTACAAAAAAAGAATAGACTATCTCATCTATTCTTTATTTTCTTCATTTAATTTAACTAGAACTTCACGTGGTTTAGAACCATTTTGAGGACCAATAATACCGCGTTCTTCTAATAAATCAATTACACGAGCTGCCCTATTATAACCAAATCTAAATCTTCTTTGAATTAAAGATGCGCTTATCTTACCTGTTTGTACGGCAAATTCAACTATCTCATTATACATTGGTTCATCATGATCAGCATCCATTCCAGATGTTGTACTAGTTTCTGCTGGTTCTTCAGTACTCGCATGCATAAGTGTTTCATCATAACTTGCTTGTTGCTCTTTACAAACGTATTCAATTACTCTTCTTATTTCATCATCAGAAATAAAGCAACCTTGAATTCTTATTGGGACATTTTCACCCATTGGTAAGAAAAGCATGTCACCTTTACCAAGTAATTTTTCTGCTCCTGAAGCATCAAGAATTGTTCTTGAATCAATTGCACTAGCAACTGAGAAGGCTATACGAGAAGGAATATTGGTTTTAACAACCCCGGTAATAACATCTGTACTAGGTCTTTGGGTTGCTACGATTAAATGAATTCCTGCTGCTCTTGCAAGTTGCGTAATACGCATGATAGAGTCTTCTACCTCTTTTCTAGCTGCAATCATTAAATCGGCCATTTCATCAACAAGAACAACTATATAAGGCATTCTTTTAGTTGGGGTATCTGGGTGACGCCTATTTTCTTCATCAATCATTTTATTATAATCATCAATTTTTTTGGCCCCTTTATCCGCAAATATATGATAACGTTTATCCATTTCAGTTACTACTTTTTGTAATACTAAACTAGCTTTTTTAGGGTCTGTTACAACTGGACATAATAAATGTGGTACCCCATTATAATTAGATAACTCTACTTGTTTTGGATCAACAAGCACTAATTTTACTTCATCTGGTCTATAACGCATTAATAACGACGCGATAATACTATTTGAACATACTGATTTACCAGAACCCGTAGACCCTGCTATAAGTAAATGAGGCATCTTTGTTAAATCAGTAAATCTTGGTACACCCATAATATCTTTACCAAGAGCTACTTGTAAACCACCTGTTTTATTAACCATTTCTTTACTATTTAAAATTTCTTTTATTTTAACGGCCGCAACGGCTTGATTAGGTATTTCAATACCAATTGTACTTTTACCAGGAATAGGTGCTTCAATTCTTACGTCTTTGGCTGCAAGAGCAAGAGCAATCTCTTTATTAATTGAACTAATTCGGCTAACTTTAGTACCACTTGGTACTACTAATTCAAACTGAGTAACAGTAGGACCCATATGAATATCAACAACCTTACCTTCAATTTGAAAATCTTTTAATACTCTCTCTAAGTTTTGTTTATTATTAAGTAAAAATTGATTAGAGTTTGTTTTCTTTGGTTTTAATGGGTCATCTAAAATACTCATTGGTGGTAATTTATAATTTGAATTTTCTGTTATAGAAGGCGATGCCACTACAGGTATATGTGTTTCTTTTGGTGGTTCTTCTTGTTTTGGCTTTTCGAACTGTCTTAATTCTTCCATACTATTTAATATTACTTGTTTTTGTGGAGACTCTTCTACACCTTCACGTAAACGTTTTTCTAGTTCACTACCTCTTTTATCTATTTCACTGGTTTGATCATCTTCATTGTCTTCTTTTACTTTTTTCTTTAATCCTTTAAATTTATTTATTATATCATTTAATAAATTAGATAAATTAACATTAAATAATAGTACTATACCAAATAAACCTACAAAAGAAAGAACAATATATGTCCCATTAACCCCAAACAAACTAGCAATTGCAAAAGAGAAAGAAGCCCCTATAATACCACCACCAATAACAATTGAGGCCTGTCCTGAACTTTGTAAGGCATTATTTGCCCCAATACTTGCAACCCTACTCATATAGTTATTTAGTGTTGCTTCAAATATCTTACTAGGACTTTCTACACTCGTCACAAATGTTAAATGACTAAGAACTAATATAACTATTATTACTAAATATAAGCCAATATACCTAGCACTAAAAAAGTTAGGCAATTTTCTTTTAATTAACATATAAAAGCCAATTACTAAAACAAATATTAAAATGACTGGCCACCATTCTCCTAAAAGAAACATTGCAAACTTTTTGAGTAAGGCTCCCACTGGTCCAAAGCCGAAACCTATAAGACCCACAAGGATTAAAATTAACCCAGTAAGTTCTACACTATAACCATTATTATTTTTATTTTCACTTGTCGTTTTCTTTTTCTTTGCCATATACTATTCACCAATATCATTATAAATTAGAAATTAAAATAATGCAAAGTATCTTTGCATTATTTGACAAATATTATTATATATCCAAACTTATTTTTGATGCGTTAATTGCTTGGTGCGGCCTAAATCATTAGCTGTAAGCTTTTGTAATTCATTAAACAAATTCATAAAAATAAGATTGAATGGGCGATACCTACTACCAGAATTACGAAATCTAATGCTTATCATGCCAAATTCAAAATAATTTCTATCATAACCCAAAACCCAAGGTTTAGTTTTAAATGATAATCTAATAACTTCTGATTGTTTACTTATTGTGACTTCGTTTGCAACTTCTTCTGCTAATTCATCAGATATCCATGTAACTTCATTGTTTTTGGCATCATAAAGCTTGTTATAATTAGTAAGTTCTTCTCGGATACTTATTGCTTTTATATTTAAAAGCAACGACTCAAAAGACTTGTAAACTTCATAATTTTCCTTAGTAATATCAAAGTTGTCGGTTATCCCCTCATAAAATGACACCCAATCATCATTTACAAATGACCAATATAAATCACCATTGCCGCCATACATTATAGTTAAATTTTTGCTACCATCGATAAGTTTTATATCATAAGTCAAATTATCGTTTTTCACTAACTTAACTTGCATATGTATCACTTCCAATTCATAAAGATACCTTACCATATATTTATATAAAAACACAAGAATTTTGGAAATAAAGCAAAATCATGCTATAATTTTTTTAAGGAGGCAGTTATGCTATTAAATACATACGAGATAGAAATTAAAAAATCAAAGTTTATTGCTTATTACTATGAAGTAAAAACTAAAGAAGAAGTTTTAGATTTATGGGCTGCATTAAAAAAAGAACATAAAAAAGCTAAACATATTCCCTATGCTTATATTCTTAATAATACAGCTGGCAAAAGCGATGACAAAGAGCCAAGTGGAACAAGTGCTGCACCTATATATAATATATTAGAAAGAAATAGTTTGACAAACAAAGTTATTTTTATAGTTCGTTATTTTGGTGGTACTAAATTAGGAGCTGGAGGTTTAATTAGAGCATATAGTACTTGTGCTAGTAAAGTAATTATACCAAGGCAATAATTTTTTTATAAATAAGACAGATAATATTTGACTTTAAAGTAATATTTTGTTAAAATCTTTAAAGAAAAAGGAAAACGTGGAGGTGAAAACAATGGCTAAAAAAGTATCAACGAAAAAACCTTTAAGTGTTAATTCAAGAAGTAAAGCATGTAATGCTACAAAAAGAGTTCAAAAACCTAATTTACAAAAGAAAACAATTAATGGAGAAAAAGTAATCATTAGTGCTCGTGAAGCAAAAAAATTAAGTTAAAAAAATCCTTTATTTAAGGATGTTTTTTTTAGCCTTTATAGTTTCTTCTAAAGAAAAGTTTTCTTTAAATTCTAAAAAGCTATTTAAATAATTATTTAAAATATAATCATCTATTGGTGTAAGACCATTCATTAATAAGTTATTTAATATTTCTTTGGCTATTAACTCACTTGGCCACTTATCAAAACCAATTAAAGTTTTATTATCGCTTTTAGTAAATTGTGTGAAGCTTGGGTCTACCAAATATCTTTTTAAACCATCTTGATAGAAAGAAACTATTAAAGATACGTGATCTACTCCTATTAACTCATTTAAATCAAGAACATTTATCGTCATACCAGGGTATGCTTTTAAGTCATCCATAATATTATTTGCTAAAACTTTGCAAAGGCCTTCTAAAGAACTATTATTTAGTGTTAGTTCTTTTTTATTTTTTAATACTATTTCTTTTAATACTTCTTCATAATTATTTTTTCTAATATTTAAAATATTAGTATAAAAAGAATTCAAATTACTCATTTACTACCCCATCTTCTTTATAAATTGATGTAAATAGTTCTGTCTCATCACTCCTAGGTTCTAATTCTTCTAGTGGTGGCAAGTCCTCTAATGTAGCAAGGCCAAAATAATCTAAAAATTCATGGGTAGTTGCATATAGATTTGGTCTACCTGGCATAGTACTTTTACCGGCTTCTTTTAATAAGCCTTTAGCAAGTAGTTTTCTTAAAGTGTAATCAGATGATACACCTCTTAATTCATCTATTTCAACTCTTGTAATAGGCTCATTATAAGCCACTATAGCTAAAACTTCTAAAGCAGCAGGACTAAGAGTATTATTATCTTTAGTAGTAACTAATTTTTGATAATATGGTTTATGCTCTTCTTTGGTTGTTAATTTAAACGCATTACCTAAAAATCTAATTCTAAGGCCCCTTTTATCACTCTCATAACTTTGTTTTAATTCCAATAATAACTTTTTGGCCTCTTCCATATCTAACTCTAGGATATCACAAATGTTATCTAGAGTTATTCCTTCATCACCAACAACAAATAAAAGGCCTTCTAAGGCTCCTAATAAATTCATATTCGTTCCTCCACATAAATATCATCATTTAAACTTTTTTGCTCTAATACCAGTTCATGATTTTTACACATTTCTAATATAGCTAGGAATGTCGCGATAATATATTTTTTAGTTTTATATTCAAAGAGATTTGTAAAATTTACTCTTTTTTGTTTTCTTAAAATATTTCTTATATAATCAGCTCTTTCTTTAACACTTACTTCTTTATTAGTTATTTTGGTTTCAATAGGTTCTTTGTAGTGTAGTCTTTGTAAAACACTAGCTAAAGCATTAAATAAATCAGTAGAACTAAGGCCCGTATCATTAAATAGTTCTTCTTCACTAGCATAATCTTTAAGGCTTTCTGGTAACTTAGTATATATCTCTTTTCTTTTTTCTTCTAATCCTCTTAAATCTTCTGTAACATTTTTAATTCGTTCATACTCAATAATTCTATTTTTTAAATCTTCTTCACTAGTAATATCATATTCATCTTGTACTTCATCATTTTCAGTTGTTTTACCAATTAACATTTTACTTTTTAAATGAAGAAGACTTGAAGCCATTAGAAGAAAATCTGAACCAACATCTATATTTAAGTCTTGCAAATTTCTTATTGTATTTAAATAACTCTCAATTATCTTAGTCATTTCAATTTCATATATATCAAGTTTGGTTTCTTTAACTAAATGTAAAAGTAAGTCCATTGGTCCATCAAAATTATCTAAGTGAATATTATACTGCATTTAATCACATTCTTTCATTTTAAACTTTACCGAATTTTTTAAATGGCCAAATAATAAAGTCGGTTTTACCATCAATATGTTTTTTATTTATTGGGCCAAAGATTCTGCTATCTAGTGAGACACCTCGGTTATCACCAAGCAAGAAATATTCATCACTTCCTAGTGTTATAGCTTTAAAATCATTTGTCTTACCATAAGCATAAGAATCCTCTATTTTTTTGTCATTAATATAAATAATGCCATCTTCACAGGAAATGGTTTCCCCTGGTAGACCGTAGACTCTTTTAATTAAAGTATCAGTTTTTCTTCCATTTTCTATTAAGTCAGCTACGACTATATCATATCTTTGTATATCTTTGGTACGCCATAAAATCATTATTTCACTGCCATTTAGGGTATCATACATACTTTCTCCATTAACCTTAATTGGTGTAACAATAAATGTTCTTATAAGTATTACAACCATTAATATAATTATATAGGGCATTGCTTCTTTTAAATATTTCATTTTCTTCACCATAAACATTTTACTATAAAACACAAAAAAAACAAAGTATTTCTACCTTGTTTAGTTTCTTTCTTTAACTTTGTATTCTTTACGCATTCCTTTAATAAAGTTAAGTTTAGCACGACGTACCATACCTTTTCTTACAACGGTAATTTTATCAATTGTAGGAGCATTAACTGGGAATACACGAACAACACCAATACCACCAGATTTTTTACGAACAGTAAATGTTTCAGATATAGAACCACCTTTTTTAGCAATTACTAGTCCTTCAAAAGCTTGGATACGTTCTTTCTTTCCTTCTTTTACCCATACATCAACACGTACTGTATCACCTACACGGAATTCAGGAATGTCTTTACGAATATGTTTTTCATTAATTTTGTCAACTAAATTAGCCATAATCATTTTCCTTTCTATAAATATTACATATCATCATAACTTTTGCCAGCGGATAATACATCACTTTTCCTTGAAAAGCAAAAGTATTATAACATGGGTAACTAAAAAGTTCAATAGCATTTAACTATCTTTTTAAAATTAACTCTTCTTTTTCTATTTCATCAGTTAATTTTTCAATACTTTTATCAAGTCTTTTTCGCTCTAATACAAGTTTGACTAATTCATCTTTCATTCTTTGAAGGTCATTTTTTATAGTTATTTTTCTATTATAAATTATTGTGTCATAGTAATTAACATAAAAGCTAATTAAATTATAATTAATATCGCTTTCATCTAATAGACAACACTTTAAATAGTCAATAATTTTGATACTTGCACTAGCATTATTAAAAACTTTATTAAAAGCTATTTCATTAAAATAACGATTAACTCTACTAAAATTACCAAAGCCCAAATTTTCTAAGGCATTTATCATTGTATATTTACATTTTTCTTTATCACTAATAGTTATATCACTTGTTAGCAAAGTGTCTCTTGCCATAGGCTCTTGTAAATATTTATATCTTAATATATCTTTTTCGATCTTTACTTTTGTTTTACTTTCTTTACTATGATATAACAAATTAATATCACAATTTAAAAATTCTTCAATAGTATAAATATTATTTTCATTTAAGTATTTTATTCGTAGTTTTTTATTACCTGCAATACCTACAAATTCTTCATTTTCAAGTCGTTTTTTAATATCCATACATACCAACTCCATCTAAAAAAATATACTAACATAAATTTAGTATATTGCAAGTTATTTTTTATTTTTTAATGATTTAAACATTTTTCCCCATAGTTTAGTTGATGAGTAATTTAAAATACCAACTTTATAAATTCTTAAACCATAATAGAATGTAACAATGGTACAAATAATTGTAATTAAGCTACTTATAACAATGCTTAAAATGTCTATTTGCCCTAGCATATATAGGGTTGGTGAAAGCATAAATGATAAAAGAGGAAAATAACTCATTATTTTAATAAATAAGGAACCATCAAACTGACTAGCCATGATAGCTAGGTAGTAGCCAGCCATAATTATTAACATGATTGGTGTTTGAAGTTGTTGATAGTCTTCCATACTAGTTGTCATTGAGGCTAAAACACCGGCTACGATAGCGTAAAGTAAGAATGAGAATAAGAATAATACTATAATCCATGGTAAAGCTCTTAATAAAGAATCTAGGGCCCCGCTTGCACTAACCATTTTTAAGATATCGCCTACTTTATCACTAACACTATCCCCTGACACACCAAATAAAGAACCATTAGTAAGTAATATTCTAGTACCCATAGCTATTAAACTATATAAAATGAGTAATAAGCCTTGAATTAAGACAAAAAGGGTTGATGATAAAACTTTAGATAAAAAATGGATTTTTGGTGATACATTAGAAATAATTATTTCCATACTACGGGTCGTTTTTTCATCATTTATTTCGCTACCAATCATTTGAACAAGCATAAGAATTAGAAAGAAACATGGTAAAATTATAACTAAAATAACACCAGCAGCGATTAAATCTTTATTTTGACTAGCATCACCATCTACTTTAATAAACTCGATATTAGCCGCACTTGTAATACTTGCTATTTCTTCATATGGGATGCCACTTTTTATAACTGCATAATTTTGTTTAACTGTATTAATAGCACTTTCTAATACAGCAGTTGTTGCCGTATCCAAAGAATCATATGTTGTAATTTTAGCACTCATGTAGTTGGATGGGTCTTTGTTTAACTCAACTAAAACTTTATTATCATCTTTCTTTAAAGATCCTTTTTCTTCTTCGATATTATTGGAAAGCATTTCTACTTGATAGTTTTTAGAATCACCTAAATTAGTAGCTAAACTTGCAAAAGTAGTTTCAAATAACTTAAATGATTCTATATCATCTTTGACATAAATAGTAATGTTATCTTCAAAATCACCGCCAAAAAATGTCACTATTCGGTCAATATTACTTATGGCAATTAAAAGCACTAATAGTAATATATTTACGCCTTTAAACCATTTGGTTTTTATTTTTTTATCTAAACTTTGTTTTGTTAAAAATTTTAGTTTATCCTTCATATGACTCACCTACTTTACTTAAGAATATTTCATTTAATGAAGCATCTAAAACATTAAATTTAGTTATGTTTTTTCCTTTTTTTACAATGGCAAAAACTTTATCTATGACACTTTCATCAGCTATTTTAACAAGCGTTTCTAAAGTGTTTTGTTCAACATTTAAAACACCTTCTACCTTTTTTAAGGCATCACAGTCGATATCGCCAACTATCTGAATTGTCTTTTTTCTAAAGTCTTTTTTTATTTGCTTTAAATCGCCTTCTAAAACAGAATTTCCTTTAACTAAAATAACTAATTTTTCACAGAATAATTCAACATGCTCCATACGATGGGAAGAAAAAATTATACTACTACCCTTTTCTTTAAATTCTTTAATGGCATCCATAAACATTTCAACGTTGATAGGATCTAACCCAGTGAATGGCTCATCTAATATTAATAGTTTAGGCTCGTTTATTACAGCTGAGATAAACTGGACTTTTTGTTGATTACCTTTCGATAATTCTTTTATTTTTCTATCTTTATAATCAGTAATATGAAATCTTTCTAACCAATAGTCAAGTCTTTTTAAAATAATTTTTTCAGTTAAACCTTTTAGTCGACCATAATAAATAATTTGTTCTTTGACAGTAAGTTTGGTAAGCAAACTTCTTTCTTCAGTAAGAAAGCCAATTTTGTTGGTTACATTATAATCGATTGGTGATCCATCTAAAGTTATACTTCCACTTGTTGGTTCAAGTAGGCCAATAATCATTCTAAATGTTGTCGTTTTACCCGCCCCATTAACGCCTAGTAAGCCAAATATTTCCCCATCATTTACCGTAAATGATAAGTCATCAACGGCTTTTACGTTGTCGTAATACTTTGTTACATGATTAACTTTTAACATAATAAACCTCAATTCTTTATATAGCCAAATTTTAGCATAATTTTTTTAGTTATGCAATTAATAATAATTCAAAAAAAATTATAGCAATAAAACTTACTATAATTCAAATTGGGAGTTATATAATTTGGCATAGAAACCATTTTTATTCATTAATTCATCGTGATTACCAGTTTCAATGATTTTACCATCTTTCATCACTAATATTAAATCAGCATTACGAATAGTAGATAAACGATGGGCAATAATGAATGATGTTTTTCCTTCGGTTAATTTGTCCATAGCACTTTGCACTAGTTCTTCGGTTCTAGTATCGACATTGCTTGTTGCTTCATCAAGAATTAAAAATGGTGTGTGCGAAAGCATGCTACGGGCGATGGTTAATAATTGTCTTTGACCTTGTGAAACAGAATCGTTTTCACTCACCACGGTGTCATAACCATCTGGTAATGTTCTAATAAAGTGATCAAGACCAATTTTTTTACATACGTTATATACTTCTTCATCGCTTATACCTTCTCTATTATATATAATGTTTTCCTTAATAGTCCCTTCAAATAGCCAAGTATCTTGTAAAACCATTGTAAATAATGAATGGATATTATCTCTAGTTAAATCTTTTGTGGATATGCCATCTATTAATATGTCACCACTATCAATGTCATAGAATTTCATTAATAAGTTGACTATCGTTGTTTTTCCAGAACCAGTGGGACCAACAATTGCAATTTTTTGTCCACTTTTAGCCTCAGCTTGGAAATTGGTAATAGTTGGTTTTGGATTACCATCATAAGTAAATGTAACATCCTTAAAAGTAATATTACCTTTTACATTTTTTAATTCTAGATGACGTTTATTTTCTTCTAAAGGCATTTCTTCTTCATCTAAAAATTCAAATACTCTTTCACTAGCGGCAGCTGTAGATTGCATAGAGGTTGCAGCTTGCGCAATTTGGGAAAGTGGTGAGGTAAATAATCTAACATAAGTTATAAAGGCAATAATAACACCAAATGTAATAGACCCATTCATCGTAAGTAAGGCCCCTACTATACAAACAGCGACATAGCCAAAGTTACCAATAAAACTCATCATTGGCATCATAAGGCCAGATAAAAACTGACTTTTTTCATTACACTCTTGAACACGTTCATTATACATATCAAATGTTTTATCAGCTTCTTCTTTAGCATTATAAGCCTTTACAACATTAAGGCCAGAATAAATTTCTTCAATATGACCATTTAAATTACCAAGTTCAGTTTGTCTTGCAACGAAATATTTTTGTGATTTAGATAATACTGCAATCATGCCCATAAAACCTAATACACTTGAGACAATGGCAGTTATTGCTAAAATAGGGTTTGTTACAAACATCATAATAATTGTACCTAGTAAAAGAGTCACGCTACTAACTAAGGTACTTAAAGATTGATTCATTGATTGAGCGATTGTATCGACATCGTTAGTTACTCTTGATAAAGTGTCTCCTACGGCATGTAAATCAAAATATTTTAAAGGTAAAACATGAATTTTTTTAGAGATTTTATCTCTTAAAGAGTAAGCAAATTTATTAGAAACATGAGTCATTATAAGAGCTTCTAAGAACGAAAATAATGCACTACATAAATACAAGATAACTAAAAAGATAACGATACTTTTAATTTTATCCATATCCATGATGGGATTAACTAAGGACTTAATACTATCTGGCATATCATCAATAGCGTGGTATAAATCGGTACTTGATGCGTCTTTACCAAGAGAGTTCATGGCACTAACAAATTTATATTGCTCAGTACTTGTTACTAAAGTGTTAGCAATAGTTACGTCTGGTAAAAATATTTTTTGTAAATTATAAGTTAAATTAATGTTACCTTCACTTATATTAAGTAAGGCTATTTTATCACTAGTACTTACAGTTACTCCTTCATAAGTTGTATCAGGTAATATTAACTTTAATATTTTTTCATCTAACTTAGTTAAATCACTATAATTATGTGTTGTACTAATACTTGTTAGAGTTTCATTAAAAGTTTTTTTTGCCTCACTAGAAATATCTTTACTCATCATAACTTTACTAATTGTTTCATTATCTAATTTAGGACTTAATACTTTAGGTATTAACTCACTCATCGATTCACTAGTAAATTTGTTACTTATTGTATTAGTAAGTTCGGTTAAATTATCTTTTCTAATAATAATGCCATCCGTGATTGTATCAGTTAGTCTTGTTAATTTACTAGGAGACATGATTGACAAAATAGAACCTACAATTGCTAATATGAATGATATACTAATTAAGATATGAAAAGGTTTCAATTCATGAAAAAGTCTTTTAATAGCATTTTTAAAATCTTTGGCTGGGGCCATTTCTTCTTTATGCATTTTTAAGTTCCTCCTCACTTATTTGTGATAAAGCAATTTGCTTATAAACTTCACAATTTTCTAATAATTCTTTATGAGTACCCATACCGACACATTTACCATCGTCTAAAACAATAATTTTGTCAGCATTTAAAATTGTACCTATTCTTTGGGCAACAATTAACATGGTCGCATCTTTAGCATACGCTCTTAAATCATGTCTTAATTTAGCATCAGTTTTATAGTCAAGAGCTGAAAAACTATCATCAAATATATATATTTCTGGGTCTTTTGCTATGGCTCTTGCAATAGATAATCTTTGCTTTTGACCACCAGAATAATTAGTACCACCTTGACTTACCATTGCATTAATACCATCATCTAATTTTTGAACAAATTCACTAGCTTGGGATACCTCTAAAGCCGCATTAATCTTTTCATCACTTATATTTTTGTTATTACTACCATATAGGATATTAGATTTTATAGTTCCTCGAAATAAAACGGCTTTTTGCGAAACATAACCAATTTTTTCATTTAAACTTTCTAACTTATAGTCACGAACATCAACACCATCTACTAAAACACTGCCTTTAGTTGCTTCGTAAAATCTAGGTACCAAATTAATAAGCGTACTTTTACCAGAGCCAGTTGACCCGATAATAGCCACCGTATCACCTTTGTTTGCAGTAAATGTTATGTCTTCTAGTAAGTATTCTTCCGCATCAGGATATTTAAATGAAACATTTTTAAACTCAACAGTTCCTACTAAAGACCCCTCAGTACTTTTACCATCTTTTATTACATCTGGTGTATTTATAACCTCGTTAATACGTTTAGCACTAACACTTGCTCTTGGTACCATCATAAATATCATTGCAAGCATTAAAAATGACATTATAACCTGCATTGCATAAGATGAAAAGACAACCATATCACTAAATAAATTTAGTTTATCAACCAAAAGAGCATCTTTAATTAAGTAAGCACCAATAAAATAAATAGAAAGGGTTAAAAAATACATAACTAAATACATAACTGGTTGCATAACCCCAAATTTATATTGATTTGATAATTGTAAGTTAGTTAACTCTTTATTAACACTTGCAAATTTCTTTTCTTGGTAATCTTCAGCATTATAAGCTCTTACTACTCTTATACCAGTTAAAGATTCTCTTGTTACCCCATTTAATTTATCTGTTAATTTTTGAACAATTTTAAATTTAGGCATAACAAGAATCATTAAAATAACAATGGTTATAAGTAATACTAACACAGCTATTAAGGTTACCATGCTCCATTCAAAGCCTTTATTTAAAATTTTAGTAATAGCCCATATGGCAGTAACTGGAGCTTTAATTAAAAGCTGTAAACCCATTGATATAAGCATTTGGATTTGGGTAATGTCATTAGTTGTTCTAGTAATTAAGCTACTAGTAGAAAACTTTTTAACGTCTTGAATTGCTAAGGTTTCTACTTTATCAAATAGTTTTTTTCGAATATTTTTAGAAAAATTAGAACTTACTTTAGAAATTAAGAAACCAGTAACAAAAGCAAGTATTAAAGAACCAAATGCACAAAGGAGCATATAACCCCCATTAAGCAAGATATCACTCATCTTACTACCTTCTGTTTGGACAAGTTTGGTTATTTCTGACATATAATCAGGCATCTTAAGTTCTAAAGATACTTGACCAATTATTAAGAATATACTAATAAAAATAAATAGCCAATCTTTTTTAGTAAAATTTTTAAATTGTTTTAACATAAATATTATCCTTTCTAACTCTTCATAAATCTTGTTTTTAAAAGATTTAAAGTATTTAGATATGCTTGTATAGCATCATCTATATTGTCATAATTTATACTTTTAGCAAGAAATCCTCTAGTTGTAAAAAAGGTGATATAAACAAGACTTAGTAATTCTTCTTCGTTTTTGGTATTAAGTATACTTCTATCAATCTTTTTTAGAAACATATTTTTTTCAGTTTTGCATTTTTCTTGTAATTTTAAATAATCCATTTCTGATACTTTTAAATTCTTAAATAGTTCTTTGGCAAAGCTTTTGTTTTCACTTTTATAAAAAGATTTAATTAAATGACGATATATTCCCTCATTTATTAAAAATAAATCTATTTTATCTTTTTTTAGCTCACGTTCTAAGTAAGACTTTATAGACCCGACTGACTCAAAGACAAAGTAAAATAAATCCTCTTTTGATTCAAAGTATTGGTAGAAACTACCTCTTGCAATCCCCGCTGTAGCAACAATATTGGCGATAGACGCTTCAGAAACAGGGACACGAGAAAATTCTTTTTTAGCAGCTTCAATTATGACGTTTTGCTTTTCTAAAGAAAGATTATAAAATGTTTTCTTTGGCATGGACTCACCCTTTCTTAATAAATTACTTTCCAAGTATACAATGACACGGTGTCACAAGTCAAGTGAAAGTTCTGTGAAGAATCACGCCCACTACTGTAACAGATTTAACTTAAAAACTATGTCGAATAAAGTTTTTTAGTTATCAGAAAAGCAATTGGCTAAAAAATAGCCCATTATAACTAGTAATATAAAAGATAAAATATTTGTTTTATTTAAACTATCAATGATTTGCAAAACTAAAAAATAACAAGAGAATAAAAAGAAAGCAAAAATGATGCTCCATGTTGCTCTTGCATATTTTTTAAATAAAATACTCATTAACTTAATAATTAAAATAGCACTTACTATAAACCCTAAGCTAAATAATAATAAAACGAGAGGATTATTTAGTGGACTAGCAAATAAAGAAAGAACAAAAGTGTAGCTACCAAGAATCATGTATGTAGCGGTTCCACTAAGACCTGGGATAAGCATTGTGATGGCCTCAACTATACCTAGAAAAAAGACAAATGTATAACACCTGATAGTCCCATCAAAAACGAATGGTGCAAAAGATAAATTCTGATAAATAAAAATAAGCATTATAAAAATAGTAAACACTAAAATATAGTCTTTGCCTTTAATATTTTGTTTGTTTATAAAATTTGGAATAGTACCTAAAAGTAAGCCAATAAAGAAAGATATTAGATAAATGGGTATCTTGGTATATAAATAAAGCATTATATTACTACCAAGTAAGATAGATAATAAAATACCACTTCCAAGGGGCATAAAAAAACATACATTATCTTTAATATATTTAAAAAAATTATTAAGTCTTATAATGGATGATTCATAAACATTTAAGGAAACAGCAAGACAAGCACCTGATACTCCAGGAATAATTTTAGCAAGGCCAATAATAAGACCTTTTAAAAATAAAATAATATATTGCATAAGCATCTCCTAACACTTATAAGAACTATTCCATACACTTCTTTCGCGGCATACCATAGTACTTACAAAAACTACCGAAAACACAAAAACAGCATAAACTAGTACTACTAATAAAATATACTTTTTTTTCATAATAAATTTTATGCAATGTTATTACTTTTAAGACGAAAAAAAGCCATATTTCAGGCTTATTTACATTCATAATCAGATGAAGATAATTCAAAGGAAATTACTTTGGCTTCTGTATCCTTTTTATAATAAATCATATCCTTAAAATAACGATTTAAATTTGTTTCATCAATTTTAGTAAGGTCTATTGTAGCAGCATATGAAAAACCATTTGAAGTTGGTAACAGTTTAATTGAAACACCATTAACATTAGCTAGCGAATCACTTAAATTAGTGTATTTTTCTAAATCACTTGTATACGTCGAACTAGTATTAGACTCTGTTATATTCTCTTCTAATTTAACAAGCGTTTTATTATTACTTGCTGAAGCATTAAATGAATAAGTTAGAGTTTGATTGTTTTTTTGGCATATCAAAGTATTACTATTTAATGCTACATTTGGGTATTCTATAGAAGAAATATTTTTAAACATTAATAAGGCAATGGTACCATTTTTTAGAGCACTACTAACTTGGTATGTATATTTTTTACTACTTTCAATAATATCATTTTGAAGTTTTATTCTTTGTAATAATTTTTTATCACTAGAATATAGTTCTAAATAGTAATTGTTTTCTTTGAAATAATTATTATTGCCGCCATTATTAGTTACTGTAAAAGTAATATTTTGTTTAGTTGTATCAATTTCAAAATTGTTAATAGAAAACTTATCAATAGCTATATTTAAAGATTTACTAATAGTGTAATATTCTTCATTTTTAGGTTCTTCGATATCTGTACTTTTATTTTCTTTATTATGATTTGTTTGGCCAATATCAACCTCTGGATTGGTTATTTTAGATATCCAAGTATTAATGTATGGTAAACTTATAATACATATACCAAAGAAAATTAAAATTCCTAATACAACGATTGGACCATTTTCCTTAGTATTTAAAGAACCAATAGTAGTTGGCATCAATTCTTCATGATTTAAAATAATTTTTTCATTTTGCTTTTTTTTATTCTTTTTCATATGACCCTCTTTTTCTTCTCATATTATATCAAAATATAAAAAAAAGAAAAAGGCGTTTTTTCTAATTTTTAGGTTTAAATATTAAAGCAAAAATAAATGAGAACACAACTGCAGCCACAATCGCGGCACTTGATTTTACTAAAAGACCACTGAAAAAGCCAATTACGCCATATTCATGAAAACCTATAAACCCACCTTGATAAAGTAAATGGCCAAAGTTAGATATTAATATTGTAGCACCGGCACCACCAATCTTAATTAATTTTTCATAAATACCTAAAAAAGATAATAAAGCTCCAAAAGCTGTGAAAATACTAGTAATATGCCCTGGTGTTAGTTTAGTGCTATCAAGGATAATCTGGGCTAATAAGCAAAAACTACCTGCAATTAGAAAAGACATTAAAAATATCATTTTGTCACCTCCAAAGATACGGCGTGGGCAACTGCTGGTATACTCATCTTTTGATTAACAATAGTTGGATTATGTAGTGATCCCGTACCAATAATTAATATCTTACTGTATTTTTTTTCTTTTAATATTTTATTAAAGAGGTAAAGTGGTAATGCTACAGGTCCACTTGCTCCTGAAAAGGTTTCTTCCTGGCTTTTTAAATATAACTCACAGCCACTATCTAAATATTTTTTCATCTTCATATTATAGGCTCTTTTTAAGTATTCTTTTAAGATACTTGCACCAACACAGCCTAAATCACCTGTTAAAATAAGATCATAGTAATCAATATTTCTTTTCATTTCTTCTAAATGTTTTACTAGGACACTAGCCGCGGCTGGAGCCATTACAGCCCCCATAAATGAGGCATCTTTTATACCTTTATCTACTACTTCACCAATAGTATAACTTTCAATTTTTATATTACTTTTTTCTTTGGTTATGTATGTAGCAACAGCACCTGTAGCAGTAAACGTTGTTGTGCGTGGTTTTTGTGAACCATATTCTATGGGATACCTAAATTGTTTTTCAGCATTTAAGTTATGCGAACTTGTTACACAAATGGCATTTCCTTTTTTATCTGATTCAATTAGAGTACTTGCTACAATTAAGGATTCAACAAAGGAAGCACAGGCTGAATAAACACCAAAAAATGGAATGTTATAATGACTTGCAGCATAACAAGAAACACTAATTTGATTTGATAGATCGCCACTTACTAATACACTCACCATTGAATTAAGTAAATGGTTTTTTTGCAAGATATTATCAATTACAACTCTTTGCATTTTAATCTCGGCTTGTTCAAATGTTTTTTCTTTATAATAATAGTCATCCATATGTAAATCATAATTTTTAATCAAGCCATTTTGTTCTACGGGACCCGCAATGGAAAAAGCATCTTTAATATAAACGTTATTTATCTTTTTACTAGCCATAAATGATCACCCCTAATATAGAAAAGAAAAAACCACTTAAAATACCGTACAATAAAACACTACCAGCAAGTTTAAAAAAACTTGAGCCTAAACCAGTTATCAATCCATCTTTTTTATAGTCAAGGGCTGATGAGGTTATGGAATGGGCAAAACCAGTTGTTGGCAAAAATAAACCGGCACCTGACTTGCTAACTAAGTTATCAAAGAACCCAAGAGAAGTTAGTAAACTGGCAATAAAAATTAAACCTATACAAAGATAACTATATGCATCCGTTTCTATAACCCCAAAACAATTTATTAAGATCATAACTATGACCTCACTTATAAAACCAAGTGAGCCACCAACAAAAAAAGCGATAAGAGACTTTTTTACTTTATTTTCTTTTGGTGTTAGTTCTTTAACCATTTTTTGATATTCATCTTTATTCATCGTATCACCCATTTATATAATGGTATTATATATTTAAAATATACAAAAAAAGAAAGACTAATCAGTCTTCTTTTATAAAAGGAAAAAATAGTAATTATATTATTTTATACCCACTCAAACTATGACATTTTAATAATGACATATTTATGACTTTCTATATTAACATTTATAAGGGAATGTATTATTAAAAAAGAAAGACTAACTTATCTTTCTTTTTACGTCATCTAACATATCACTTGCACTATCCATGGCTTTATTAAGGACTTTGTCGGCTTTTTGCTTTGTTTTTTGATTTGTTAAACAATAAGCCATGACACCCATACCACAAGAAAGACCAGCACAAGCACCAATCATCATGTTTTTCATTTAATCACCTCATGTTTAGTTTATCTTTTTTTAGTAAAAGTATACATAAGACTTTCTTTTAATGATGTTTTTCTATTGGTTGAATAGTCATTTAAAACAGCCATTTTAAATGATGGTTCTTCACCTATTATAATGAGTGACTTTTTAGCTCTTGAAACACCTGTATAAATTAATTTATTATAAAGCATTTTATAGTAGCTTTTACTTATTGGTAAAATAACGTGGGCAAATTCACTACCTTGACTCTTATGTATTGTAATGGCATAAGCATGTTTTATGCTTGCTAAGTCTTCTTTACCATATATAACTCGGTTACCATCAAAATTAATGGTCATTTCTAAGTGTTTTTTAGGATAACTTTTTTCTTCAATACTTTCAATATAACCAATATCACCATTATAAACATTGCAATCGGGATTATTTACTAGTTGTAAGACTTTATCTTTTTCTCTATACGTGACATCTATATAACTAAATTCTTTTTTTTCTTCAGCACGAGGATTAAATATATCTTGTAATAAAACATTTAAATTATCTATACCATTTTCCCCTTTATACATAGGGGCAAGAATTTGTACATCATCTGATTTTAACCCCTTAGCAATACTTTTATGTATAATTTGCTTTAACATTTCTTTTAAATTTCTTGATTCACAAGGAATGAAGTTATAATCATCTTTCTTTAAGGCAAAATTTTCTCCTATTTCATGGTCTTTTATTTCTTTGGCAAGTATTGGTATATAAGAGTTATCACTTTGTCTATAAATAGTTTCTAGTGAAGTAAAAGGAAATAACTTAGAATTAACTAAATCATTTAATACTAAACCTGCTCCTACACTAGGTAATTGAAATGTATCACCAACAAAAACGATTTGGGCTTTTTCTTCAATACCTTTAAGTAATGATACAAATAAATATTCATCTATCATACTCGTTTCATCAACAATAATTAGTTTATGTCTATTCTTGTTATTTTCATTGATAGCAAAATCATCTGTATCTTTATTCCATTTTAAATAACGATGAATGGTACTAGCTGGCAAATTGGTACTTGTAGAAAGTTTTTTAGCCGCTCTACCAGTCGGAGCTAAAAGAGCAATTGATGTAATCGTGTCTATAGGACTTAATTTGTATATATCAATATAAAGCTTGGTTATGGCATTAACAATGGTTGTTTTACCAGTACCAGGGCCGCCTGATATGATACTTACGGGATTTTCTAGAGCTTTTAGAATAGCCTCTTTTTGATCATTATTATACTTAACCCCTAATATACTTTGTAACTCTTTTATTTTACCAGCAAAATTTTTAATTTCTTTTTTAGGGTAACTCATCATTCTCTTTAAAATATGGGCTATATCAAATTCCATATCATAATATTTAGTAAGATAAATGGACTCATCAATAATAGTAACTCTTTCACTTGTTTTTAATATTTCTAAGACTTTATCTAGCTCTTCTAAAGATATAAAAATATGAAACTCACTTTTAAGACCTGATAATAATTCTTCTTTTGTATAGTAAATATCGCCATTTTTATTACTTATTCGTTCCATTGTTTCTACTAAACATTCTTTTTGTCTTACTATATCTAATTCATCATGATTGTTTTTAAATATACGATCTAATTTATCAAATGGAACAAACTCTTTAAAATAATAAATATTTTCTTCTAAATAAACAGCGACCTTATCTTGATAGTTTTTAACTAATCTTGTAGCTTCTGGTATGGTAAAGCCCAAGGATTTTAACCTTACTAGTGTATCATCTACTGCACTATAATTTAGAACACTTTCATATATTGACTTGGCTTTTTTTTCAGTCATATTGGGCACTAATAATAAATTACTTATATCTTCTTTGATTAAATCTAATGTCTTGTCGCCTAGGGTTTCTACTATACTATGGGCTGTTTTCTCGCCACACCCCTTTATTAATGGGCTAGAAAGAAACTCTACTATCGCGTCAATCCCTTCAGGCATTAATTTCTCGTATTCTTTAAATTGAAATTGCATACCATATCTATCATGTCTTACATATTCACCTTGCAGTACATAGGTATCTTCTAAGTTAGGGTCAATTAGAAGTCCTGTTACAACAACAACTTTATTTTTTATTTCATTTAAAGGCTGAGACACTTCTTTTGCTTTAAATGTACCAACAAAAAAACCAGTTTCTCCACTAAAAATAACTTGTCTTATATTTCCTTTAATAAATTCCATGTAAGCCTCCATACAAACTTTTGTTTTCTTTTAAATTGTTTTAAAAATGCCTTTTAAGGCATTAATTGTGGTAACCAAGTAAATACAAGCGATATACTAAGTCATCATAATATGCGTTTAAATTAATATCATGCATATTTTTGGCTTTAACGACATTTTGCCACATATTATAAAGTTCTTGATAAGTTAATATATTTTGATTTTTTTTATCTTCATCTTTTGTTAAGTAAATTTTACTATAGTAATCGTTTAAAGAAGTAACAATAAATGTATCTAACATGTTATAATTTACCCGACCGATAGAATCAACTATTACTTTACCATTTCTTATAAAAGGTCTTCTATATTCTTCGTTAAAATTAATCTCAGGATTATATGAAACAATACCTATAACTTTACCAGAATCACTTAATAGAAGTTTTTTTAATGTAGCCTCATTAAACATAGTATCACCTTTTCCCCAAAAAAATTATATCAGAAATATAGATAATAATCTAGTCTTTTAATTTATAAAAAGTTGCAATTTAGAGATAAAACATGCATTTTAGGGTTGCTCATTTACGAGGAATCTGTTAGAATTATATAGACTTAACAAGAAAGGAGATACATATGGCAAATATTAAAAGTTCTAAGAAAGCAATTAAAGTTATTGCTAAGAAAACAGATAATAATCATGAATTAAAAGCTCGTGTTAAAAATTATATTAGACTTTGCGATAAAGCTATTGAGGCTGGAGAAAAAGATAATGCTCAAGAACTCCTTGCAAATACTCAAAAATATATAGATAAAGCTGTTAGTAAAGGTCTTATAAAGAAAAATACAGCTAATCGTCAAAAATCAAGACTTTCAAGCAAAGTAAAAGAAATGGCTTAGTAAATAAACCATTTTTTTATTTGTTTTAATTAGTATCTTTAAAGACAATGCGATATATATCACCATCTTTCATGTATAAAGCTATCGTTTTATTTTGATAAGTTAAAAGTAAGTATAAAGATTCACTATTAAGAGATAGTTTATTACCATTTAATACTTTTTGGTATTCGGTGTCATTTAAAGAAAAATGCGGATAGCTAAATAAATCATCTAAGTTAAGAAGGCTCGTATTTTCAGTAATATCACTTATTTTTAAACATTTATCAATAGTAAACGCACCTTGACTCACTCTTCTTAAACTACGCATAGAAGCATAAGTTTTTAAAGAAGCACCTAAATCTCTAATAAGACTTCTTATGTATGTCCCTTTAGAAACAGAAGTTTTAAAAGTTATTTCATTATTATCAATACTAAGTATTTCTAAGGAATATATAGAAACCATGCGTTTAGGTAAATGTATGCTTATCCCTTCTCTTGCGTATTCATATAACTTTTTACCATTAATTTTAACAGCTGAATAACTTGGTACTTCCTGGTTATATTCACGAGGAAAATTTTTAAAAGCAGCATAGATTTTGGCTTCATCAAGATTAACACTTTCTTCTTTTAGGGTCTTACCAGTTGTATCTAACGTATCAGTTAAAAGGCCAAGCTGCATCACTGCTATATATTCTTTATTTTTACTAGTTAAGTTATCTACTAATTTAGTATAAGAACCAATACAAAGAATTAAAACACCGGTAGCCATAGGATCTAACGTACCTGTATGGCCAATTTTTTTTGTATGAAAGATTTTCCCAACTTGATTTACAATATCCCGACTTGTGAATCCAGCTGGTTTATCGATTAATAATACACCATTATGCATAATTTATTACACCTCTTATTTCTCATAAAATTACTATTTGCAATCTTACTAGTAATTTTTTCTTTATTAGTATAACATATTTACTATATTTCTAATACTAAAAAAGACTCGCATGTAAGCGAGCTTTTTTGAATTTAGTTATCTTTTTTATGGATACTTTCTATTATATGTTCTATTTTATTACCATAAGCAATTGATTTATCATAAACAAAATGTAATTTAGGAGTTTGTCTTAAATCCATTTTTTTAGCAACAAATTTTCTAAAGAAATCACTTGCCTCATTCATTTCTTTTTCAGCTTGTTTTTGGTCCATATCACTCATTGTGGTAAAATATACTTTAGCATATGATAAATCTTTTGAAACATCACAACTAGTAATAGTAACTGTTTTTAAAAAGTCATCATTAGTTTCTGTAAGGATAATGTTAGATAAAGTTTTTTCTAGTTCACTATTGATCCGCAAAATCTTTAAACTACTCATTTTTTTATCTCCACCATTTCGTAAGATATAATTGTGTCTCCTTCTTTAATATCGCTATAGTTATCTAAGGTAATACCACATTCAAAGCCTTTTTTAACTTCTTTTACAGTATCTTTTTCTCTTTGAATAGTAGATATATCACCATCATAGATAATTACACCATCACGAATTACTTTAGCATGACTTGGGTGTTTTATTATACCATCTGTTACATAACAACCTGCTATTTTACCAATTTTTGAGAAAGTAAATATTTTTCTAATCTCAGCACTACCTAATGTTTTTTCTTCAAACTCTGGGTCTAACATACCTTTCATAGCAAGTTCCATTTCTTCAACGGCTTTATAAATAATTGTATAAAGACGAATATCAACATTATATTCTTTTGCTACTTCACGAGTAATATTACTTGGCATTACATTAAAGCCTATTACAATAGCATTAGAAGCATTAGCTAAAACAATATCACTTTCAGTAATTGTTCCTATACCACTTCTAATAACGTTTACTCTAACGCCTTCAACGTCTATTTTTTCAAGGGCATTTTTAACGGCTTCTTCACTACCTCTTACGTCGGCTTTTAATACGACATTAATTTCTTTTTGACCACTTTTAATTTTAGCAAATAAATCATCTAGGGATACAACTTCTTTTTTGAATTTATTTTCTTTAGCAATAGCCGCTCTTTTAGAGGCAACACTTTTGGCTTCGGCTTCAGTTTCAAAGGCCATAAATTTATCACCGGCACTAGGATTATCAGAAATACCCGTAATTTCTACTGGTGTAGATGGACCTGCTTCTAAGACGTTTTCTCCTAAATCATTTTTCATTGTTCTAACACGGCCAAAGTATGTTCCTACAACAATTGGATCACCTAATCTAAGCGTACCATTTTGAATAAGTAACGATGCTACTCCACCAATATTTTTATCAACTTTTGATTCAATAACGGTACCCATAGCATAACGATTAGGATTAGCTTTATAACCATTAACTTCACTAATAATTTGAATGGTTTCAAGTAAGCGATCTATTCCTTCACCAGTCACAGCTGAGACACGAACAAATGGAACATCACCACCCCATTCTTCTGGTGTAATACCGTTTTCGCTCATTTCTTGCATAACACGTTCAACATTAATATTTGGTTTATCAATTTTATTTACTGCCACGATTATAGGCACACCAGCACTTTTCGCGTGATCAATAGCTTCTTTTGTTTGAGGCATAACTCCGTCATCAGCAGCAACAATAATTATAACGATATCCGTTACACTAGCCCCACGAGCACGCATCTCAGTAAAAGCAGCATGACCTGGCGTATCAATAAATGTTATTTTCTTACCTTCATGAGTAATTTGATAAGCACCAATATGTTGGGTAATACCACCAAACTCAGTATCAACTACTTTACTATGTCTAATGTAATCTAAAAGCGTTGTTTTACCGTGATCAACATGACCCATAATAGTTACAACAGCAGGTCTTAAAACTAAAGACTCTTCATCGTCATGAATTTCATATTCTTCAAAGTTACTTATATCTTGGGTTTCTTCTTTTTTTAAAGTTTTTTGGTATTCAGACGCGATTAATTCAGAGGTAGCAAAGTCGATACCTTGATTAAGTGATAACATCATACCTAGACTCATTAATTTTTTAATGATTTCCATCCCATTTACTTTTAAGGCCTCAGCAAGAGCACCAACTGTCATATCATTTTTATAGATTACAATATCATCAGCAACTTTATCTTTCATTAATTTTTCTTTATGTTTATACATTTCTTTTCTTTTTGATAGATATTCTGATTTACTGTTTTCTAGTTCACTGCGTTTCTTTAGCTTTTGTTTTTTAGTTTCAGGATTCATTGTATGCACATTGGTACGCATAACAAGATCTTCTACAACCTCATCCATACTATCTTCATCTTCGTAAGTAGATTCACTATCAGAACTAATTAAGTTGGTAGCAAAGTCTAAGTTTATGACATCATCATCTGATAATATATCACTGGCATTTTTGACATCGATTCCTAAATCCTCACATTTTTTAAGTATTTCTGCTACACTTAAAGAAACACTTTCAGCATATTCTTTTACTGTCATAATAACACATCCTTTCTAATTTTTAGGTATTAATTTTCTAATTAAGTTTTCCTCTTCAAAAACTTTTTTTTGGCATCTTTCTAAAACATCCCAAATTGCTTCACCCGCGTATTGTTCTATCGTTACTCCTGCTTTTTTTAAAATATAGTTAGATACTAATACCAATTCTTCTTTTTTATAAGGAGCAAAATAAATAATATTTTTGATACCAGAATTAGCAATTCTTTTAGCACATTCTGGACATGGTGAAAGGGTAACATACATAGTAGAACCTTTTAAAGAGCTTTTATTTTCTATGCTATCTAAGGCATTAGCTTCGGCATGGACAACAAATGAGTTTTTGATATTCATTAGGTCATTATTTGCTTCGCCTAACGAGTTCCACGGCATTTCATCATCGGTTATGCCTTTACTAGTCCCATTATAGCCAGTCCCTAAAATACGATTGTCACGGACAATTACTGCCCCTACTTGGGTTTTAGGATCCTTACTTCTTTCTCTAACCATTAAGGCCATCATCATAAAGTAAGTATCAAAACTAATGTAATTATTTCTTTTTCCTGGCATTATGAATTTATAAGTCCTAAAAGTTCTTCGTATATATTATCTGGAACAACAGTCTCTAAAGTTCGGTCTAAAACTTTACTTTGACGAGCTTTATTAATAACTATCTCATCTAACTTTAAATAAGCCCCTTTACCATTTTGTTTACCAGACGCATCAACTAAAACATTACCTTCTGGAGTTCTAACTACTCTTATGAGTTCATTTTTAGGATATTTTTCTCTGGTAACTACGCATGTGCGCATCGGAATTTTTCTTTGTTTCATCTAAAAACCTCCCTTAAAATTTTAAAAATATTTTTTTCGTATAAACCCTTCAGTTTCGTGGCTCAAATAAGTACTGGCTGACTTAGCGTGTCCCCCACCACCTAGCTTTTCGGCTAAATCGTTAACTGGCACACCACTGATAGATCGAAAAGAAATAGTATAATTATCAGGTGTTAAATAAATTAAAATATCGATATTGTCTTTTTTATCTCTTAAACTATCAGCTACTAAATTTCTTAGCAAATATGGCCCATAAACTGAGGCAAAGGTAACACCTTCAACCTTTTTAATTACTAATCTATTTAAAATATCTTTTATTTTTTCTTGTTCTTCTTTATTTTGATAAATTAGCCATCTTTCTTCTTCCTTATTAAAGAAAACGTTATCGTTTTTTAAACACTTGTCCCGAAAATGATAGTAATACCCATAAGCACCTAAATAATGGTAGATACTTTCAAGATCTAAAGATTTAGTTACATTTTCTTCTTTCCATAACCAAGTATCATGCATTCTTGTTAGATATACAAGTGTGTTTAAAGTATCATTATCAAACATAACTTTTAAATCCTCATACAAAAGACTAGTTGCGCACTCATGATTAGAAGACTCAATATGGACAAAAGAATAACTATCTGTTTCTTTAGAAGATGATAAGTGATGATCATATACTACAAAGGGGTTACTAGCTAAACTAGCCATTTTCTTTAAAATAGCATTATTGGGACACAAATCGGCAATATAGATTTTATCATAATCAAGATATTCTTTATTACTTAAAAACTCTACTAGCCTTTCATCTAACTCTCTATTATTAGGAAATAGCTCAAAAGAAGTGTTTTGATACGCTAGTGAAACTACAATAACAGAACCAATACCATCAGGGTCACTTTTATGGGAAAATATTTTTACTTTCATTATTTATTGGCTTGTTCATTTATTTTAGCAAGAGTTGTAACCTCAATTTTATAATGAGTAAGTTTACTTGCTAATTTAATGTTTGTACCTTTCTTACCAATTGCAAGTGATAGACAATCATCTGGCACAATAGCTAAGGCTTCTTTTTTTACTGGGTCGATAATATTTACAGTTACATCTTTAGCAGGTGATAAGGCACTGGCAATAAATTCTTCAGGATTTTCGGAATATCTTACAATATCAATTTTTTCACCATTTAATTCTTTTAAAATATTAGCTATTCTAGAACCATGCTCGCCAATACAAGCCCCAACTGGGTCAACGCGATCGTCAGTTGAATAAACTGCTACTTTACTTCTTATACCAGCTTCTCTTACGCACGAATAAAGCATTACTGTGCCATCAACAAGTTCAGGGATTTCAGTTTCAAATAGTCTTCTTACAAAGCCATAGTGTTTACGTGAACATAAGATAAGTGGTCCTTTTGGTGTACTTTCAACCTTAGTTATATAAACTCGAATACTAGTGCCCATTTTTAATGTTTCGCCAGGTATCATTTCACTTTTTGGTAAGATACCTCTTGATTTACCTAAATCAATATAATAATTTCTTTGATCTTCCATAGCAAGCATACCCATCATCATTTCGCCTTCTTTATCTTGGAATTCACCCATGATAACTTCACGTTCAGCTTCTCTTATTTTTTGGGTTAGAACTTGTTTAGCAGTTCCAGCTGCAACACGGCCAAAATCTTTTGGGGTAACTTCTTTTTCAATAGTTTCTCCCACATTTATAGTAGGGTCTATTTCTCTTGCTTCTTCTAAAAGCATTTGGGCATCAATGTTAATCTCTGGTGGAATATGAACTTCATTACCTTCTTCATCCACTGTGTCAATACCATCGTCATAATCATCAACAACAACATAATAAGAGTAAACTTTAATATCCCCAGTTTCTCTATCCATTTTTACTAAAACATTAGTCTTTGAGCCAAAGTTCTTTTTATATGCGGTTGCAAGTGCTGCCTCTAAACCATCGAAAACAACATCTTTACTTATACCCTTTTCTTCAATAATATGGTTTAGGGCTTTAATAAATTCTTTCTTATCCATTTTACTCGCCTCTTTCTTTACTTAATACATCTAATATGTAAGATTCTTCATATGGATCTAACTCATCAATAATCGGATTAATAATATGCGTTGCTTCAACAATTGCATCCATATCAATTCCTCCAACTTTATCTAAGACTATTCTTAAAAAGTAATAAGAACCTTCTTTTACAAAAGAAATATCGTCTACTACCATTTCTATTTCTTTTAATGGTCCTTCAATAGCCTTTTTAATCATTTCTAGTTTTTCCATAACCACCCAACCTTTCAATAATAAAAGTGGGAATTTCTGCCCACTTAAATCTGATAAATTCATTCTATCATTTTTTTCTTCGTTTGTAAAACATTTTTAATAGCACTTCTTATAAAAAATATCCTCTTACTTTAAATTTTTTTTGATATACATACAATTTATTTCATTACGTTTAGTTATTCTTCTTTATAATCACAGTTCATACAATAAATAGTATGTTTCTTACTTTCAAGTAAGGTGCCATTACATTCTGGGCACTTTTTTTCAATTGGTTTATCCCAGCTAGCAAAGTCACATTTTGGATAATTGTTGCAACCGTAGAATATTTTACCCTTACGGGTTTTTTTCTCAACGATAGTGCCAGCACATTTTGGACATGGCATTATAGTAGTTATTTTAGGTTCATCTTTTTTAATATACTTGCAGTTTGGATAATTACTACATGCGACAAACTCACCAAATTTGCCACGCCTTTTAACAAGAGGACTACCGCATTTTGGACAGTTTTCACCAACTTCTTCAGCGGCTTTTTTCTCCATATTTTTAAAGGCATCTTCCACCATTGGTTCAAATTCATCATAGAAACTCTTTAAGACTTTGATATTGTCTTTTTTATCTTCAGCAATTAAGTCTAAGTCATTTTCCATATCAGCTGTATATTTAACATTAACAATATTACTAAAAAATTCTTGTAGTTTATCAGTTGTTTCAATACCTATTTCGGTTGGTACTAATTTTTTATCTTCAACAACTATATAACTTCTTTCTTTTAAAACCGCAATAGTAGGAGCATATGTACTAGGTCTACCAATACCAAGAGATTCCATTTCTTTAATTAGAGAACCTTCTGTAAATCTTGGCTCTGGTTTAGTAAAATGTTGTTCTTTTACAATATCATTTGCCACTACAACATCACTTTTATAGTTAGCAAAATCTGGCAAGATTGTATCTTTTTGCTCTTCATAAGAAGCATATACTTTTAAATAACCATCAAACTTTAAAACAGAACCAGTAGATTTAAATTCATAGTCATTGTTTAAGAGCTTAACTGTTGTATTAATAAGACCTGATGGGGCCATAAGGCTAGCTAGAGCTCGGTAGTAAATCATGTGATACAATTTATATTCTTCGGGAGTTAAGTAAGCCTTGATACTTTCTGGTGTTCTTTTAATACTAGTTGGTCTAATACCTTCATGGGCATCTTGAATATTTTCTTTTTTCTTAGGTGCTTTTACAGCGCCAACATACTCTTTACCATATTTTTTGGTAATAAATTCTTTAGTTTCATGTACAAATTCTGGTGATACACGTTCAGAATCAGTACGCATATAGGTAATTAAACCGATGCTTTCTTTATTTTCAAGTTCAACACCTTCGTATAATTTTTGAGCAATACGCATAGTTCTTGATGAAGCAAAGCCAAGTTTATTAGAAGCCATCGTTTGCATAGTTGTAGTTTTGAATACTGGTTTACTAGCCCTTTTGGTTTCTTTTGATTCTACGTCCGCAATTTTGAAAGCCTTAGATAAGGAAGCAACTATATCGCTTGCTTGTTTCTCACCCTTTATTGTAATTTTTTTGTTTTGATATTTTTCTAAAGTAGCTTTGAAATCGGAGAATAAAGCATCAATGGTCCAATATTCTTCTGGTGTAAAGGCAGCAATTTTTCTTTCTCTATCAACAATTAGTTTTAGAGCAACACTTTGAACACGACCAGCACTTTTACCACCAGTTTTACTTTGCATTAATTTACTTAATCTAAAACCAATAATGCGATCTAAAATCCTTCTTGTTTCTTGACTTTTCACTAAGTTATCATCGATTTTTCTTGGATTTTCAATAGCCTTTTGGACAACACCTTTAGTTATTTCGTTGAATGTTACACGTACATAGTCTTCATCTTTAATGCCTAAGCTTTCTTTTAAATGCCATGAGATTGCTTCTCCTTCACGGTCAGGGTCGGTAGCAAGATAAACAAGACTTGCATTTTTAACGTCTTTTTTAAGTTCAGTAATTAAACTTTTTTTCCCTTTAATAGGAACATAACTTGCTTTAAAGTCATTATCGACATCTACCCCTAAGCCAAATTTACCAGTGGTTGCCAAATCCATAATATGGCCTTTACTAGAAACCACTTTATAATCTTTACCTAAAAAGGCGGCAATTGTTTTACTCTTGTGAGGAGATTCCACGATCATTAGTTTTTTCATTTTTCTCTTCCCTTTCTTTAGTTTTTTCTTTTAATTTATTTTCTAAGTATTCAAAATAATTATTAGTAATAGCTAGTTTACTCATTTCTTTTTTTTCATAAATTGTTTTATTGATACTTTGAAGTTCTTTAGTTGTGTATCTTTTATCGCTTAGATAAGTTACTACACCGCTTGAAGCATTATACCGAGCTACATTATCTTCCCAAGAGGAGTCCGCAAAGACAACACGGCTAGAAAAGTTATCTGCAAATAAGTCTTCTCCCATATAAAACCTACTATCATAGTCTAGGCCAAAAAGATTGGCTATTGTTGGCATTAGGTTTATGTAACTTGTTTTTTCTTCATATACATGCGGTTCTAATTTGCTATTATAAATTACAAATGGGGTATGTTCTATTTCATTAAAATCATAAACGTCATAATCAACAACCATCCCCACTTCTTCATCAGCAAGGCCATATGGGTAATGATCACCATACAAAACAATCACTGTATCATCTAATATGCCTTTACTCTCTAAAATGGTTAGCAATTTTCCAAGGGCATCATCTGTTACCTTTAATTTAGCCATATATCTTTTTAGGGTATCTGGATAATTAGTATTACTAAACAAGTCAAAATATTTATCACTCTGAGTACTATCACCATCGTAAGGCTGATGAGGAGTTACAGTTGTAAGCCAAGCCATAAATGGAGAGGTTTTAGTAAATATCTCACTAGATTTTTCAATAAATTCTTCGTCACTAGGCCATTCAATAGTTGTTGTCGGATCTAAATAAATTGATAAATCGTTGGCATCATAATATTTTTCACTTCCCATATTAATGTGATAAATGTCTCTTTTATAAAATGTTGAGTCATAATCGTGATAACTACTAGTCGTGTAACCAGCATCTCTAAAGCGATTAAAAATGGATGTGAAATATTTGTTTTCTGGATAAGTGTTGGTTGTACATGAGGTGTTTAGAGCATAAAGTGAGGTCATACCACTAAACTCATTATCGCCAGTAGCACAAGAGTTCCTTGGACTATAGTGATTTTTATAATACCATGAGTGTTTCAAGATTTTACTAAAATTAGGATAATATTCTTCATGTTCAATAATATTATTTGCAGATTCTAGCATAAGAACTATAATATTTTTACCGGCAAATAAACCAGTATACTCATTATCTTCATGAGTTTTTTGATTTAAAAAATATTGATTTAAAGAATTCATTATAGGATCTGTTTCTTCGCTTATAATTTCTTTTAATAACTCGCTTGTTATATCTTCAGTATCTTTTTCTTCATAATTACTTTTAGTATTTATTACCATACGAGGCAACATAACACTTTTTACATCAAGAATACCAAAAACACTTGTTCCAAATTGATTAATAGCGATAGAAGAATTAGTTGGTGAAAAAAACAAGGTACTATTAGGAATCATTTGAATAGGATTTTGCATAAATTCTAAATAAATACTACTCATATATATGATACCTACGATAAAGGCCGTAACAAGAGAAGTTACTCTTGTCTTAGTATGAATTCTTTTTTTTCTTTTTTTATCCCATTTTTTAGGTGACCGCAAATAAATTAGAAATATTACAAGAGGCACCCAAATAAAGTAATAAACAGGTTTGTAACTAGCCAAAAATTCTTTAACGTAAGACATAACGGCATGGGCTTGACTAGAAGTACCAACAGAAACATAAACACCTAAGAAATTTCTAAATCCTGCCTGCAACCAAGAATATAATGATACGACAAACAAAACAAGAAAGATAGCATTTTCTCTTTTTTGCTTTTTCTTAATGAAGGAAATAAGAAATTCAATAATTATAGCAAGAAATAAAGATGATAACATTATTCTTAAGGTTGCATAATCAAAAATATTAAATGATGATACAGCCCGAAAGATTAACTCAATTCCAAAAATAAAAGAAAAAAGAAAGAAGATTTCACACCAATAGTCTTTATTACCTAGTTTTTTCATCAACATCACCTTTTTCTATTAAATCACGAACAGGCTTATATGTAAACCGGTAATCACTAGTAGGACCGTAAAGTCTTAACAATTCAAGATGTCTTTTAGTTGGATAGCCTTTATGACGGGCAAACTCATATTCTGGGTATAATTTATCTAAATCATATAAGATATGGTCTCTTGTAACTTTGGCTATGACACTGGCTGCGGCAATGGTAATTGATAATAAGTCGCCTTTAATAATAGGTGTTACGGGCACTTCTAGATCATTAATGGGCATAGCATCAGTTATGACATAATCATAAGCATGATGCATGTCTATAATAGCCCTTTTCATAGCCAAGCGACTGGCTTCATAAATATTAATTTCATCAATTTCTTTATTACTTACTATACCAATGCCAACACATATTGCTTCACTCTTGATTTTTTCAAAGTATTCTTCTCTTTTTTTCTCACTTAGTTTTTTGGAGTCTGTAAGGCCTTTTAAGGAGTAATTTTTAGGTAAAATGACAGCTCCTGCTACTACTGGGCCAACTAAAGGACCACGACCTGCTTCATCACAACCGACAATTAAGTTATACCCTTTAGCATAAAGATCTTTTTCATATTTTAAGTTATCAATATTTTCTAATTCACTTTTTTTCATCTTTGGTCAAATGTTACTCCCTTTATTTTTTCGGTCTTAATATCATTAATTATTTTGATTGATACGCGATCATAGTCAACCTCGCCACCTTTTATAGCCCCAATACTTTTACCTATTGTTTCATAAGAATCCATAATACTTTCATCTGTTACCTCATCTAAATTGTATACCTCTTTTAAAATCTTAGGATAACAACTAGATAATTTTTTTAGTATATAGACTGCAACATCATCATGTGGTAATATTTCCTGTCTAATCGCGGTAAATGTGGCAAGGTTTAAAGCTGACTCACCTTCTAATTTAGGCCATAAGATACCTGGGGTATCTAAAAGAAGGATATCACTATGAGTTCTTAACCAAGTAAGATTTTTAGTAACACCAGGATTATTAGCAACGCCTGCTACTTTTCGTTTACACATGCGATTAATAAGCGTACTTTTACCAACATTTGGGATGCCTACTACTAAAGCTCTAATTTCTTTTTCTTTCATGCCTTTATCTATTCTTTTAGCTTGTACTGGTGCCATTAATTCATGAGTAAGAGATATAATTTTCTCATAGTCATTAGTATTATTTAGATCAACTAATAAAACATGATTACCTAGACTTTCATAATATTTAATCCAGTTTTCAGTAACTTTAATATCACATAAATCCTTCTTAGTCATAATAATAATCTTAGGCTTATTACCAATGATATTATAAATATCTTTAATCTTTGATGAAAAAGGGATTCTTGCATCTACTACCTCATAAACAATATCTATAAGGGGATATTTTTCACCAATTAATCTTCTAGTTTTAGCCATGTGGCCCGGAAACCAATTGATACCCGTTGATGGTAAACTTTTTTTATCTTCGTTCATTTTTTTATTTTTTCTCATTTCTCTTTTTTGATACATATCCATTATTTATCACTTCCATTTTCTATCATTCTTGCTTCATTTAAAAAATTATCAAAGTCTGATTTATATAATTTGTCTTGTTTAACTTTAAATTTATCATACTCTTTATAAGCTAATTCTTTTGCAACACTAGCCGATATTTTCCCTGCATTGTGTAATATTTCTTTACCATTAAATTGCAAAAATGCATTCAATTTTTCTACCCAATCTTTCATAGTCATAGCATTATGATTTTCTGCTTGTAATTCTGC
>JABLTL010024663.1_pt1 | contig 38291 bp, 33 predicted proteins | sample 7160151 | NCBI WGS metagenome assembly JABLTL01 (sample SAMN14651223, study PRJNA627086) | human gut metagenome | isolation source: feces | host: Homo sapiens | reverse complement strand
TCTCTCCTTGGGCCCTCTCGTTCGACTTGCATGTCTTAGGCATGCCGCCAGCGTTCATCCTGAGCCAGGATCAAACTCTCAATAAAAATTTTTTTATTTTAGTTTAATCTAAGCTACTCAAATTGACTTTTTTACTTAGTTTTCAAAGAACGTTTTCTTTTGTTGTTTTCTTCAAACAACTTGTCTTACATTCTACAACTTTTCTTTTGCAAATGCAAGCGTTTTTTTCACTTTTTTAAAACTTTTTTTAATTAGTGATTTTTTGTAGCTGCTTCTTTTCAACAGCACGTTTACATTCTACACTATGATATATTAAATTGCAAGAAAAAATTTTGCATTTTTCGACTTTTTAGGCAAAATTTTTATTTTTGGCTTTCTTTTAGTAATTTTTCGTATTCATGATAAAGGTCTTTTACTACTTTTTCTTTAAAGGGACCCTCATTTTTTTTCTTAAGTTCAATTAGTTCAGACAGAGACTTTTCAATAATATAATTTAATTCATCACTATAATTCATTATTTTTTTGTGATATTTATATTCATTACGATCTAATATTTTAAAACTTTTATCTGGAAACACTCTTAAATCTAAATCATAATCAATATATTTAATCTTATGAGCATCGATAATAAATGGTGTAGCAATATTACAATAATAAAACAACCCTTTCTTTTTTAATTGGCCAATAATGTTAAACCACTTATCTTTGAAGAAAAAGAGAACAGCTGGTTCATTTGTAGTATGAGAGTCGCCATTATGTTCTGTTAATTTGGTATGATCATTTGCCACTATTAGGACATTCCCATCATAATGTAGAACTGTTGCTTCATCACTTGTACGATCTAGATAGCCATTATGTTTGTAACATTCAATTTTTAGTTTATCTCCTCTTTTGATTTCTTGATATTTCATAAAATTCTTCGCTTTCTGTCCTTATTATACAAAATTTTTGTTTATTTATAAAGAAAAAAAGAACTACTCGAATAGTAATTCTTTAGCTTTTTCTAGTTGGGTGTCATGGTATAAGCCATCTTCACCTTTTTCTAATTTAATTTCATAATCAGGTTGCAAACCCAAACCATCGATACAATCACCGTTTGGTCTTAGCCATTTGGCAGTCGTGTATTTGACCATACTACCATCTTCTAGACTTTTAGTTTGTTGTACACGTCCTTTACCATAGGAAACTTCACCAACCAAAGTTGCGCCATAACTATCTTTTAAGGCAGAGGCTAAAACCTCACTAGCACTTGCAGAACCAGCATTAATTAAAACTCCTACTTTATAATCACGTTTTTCATCTGTTTCATCTTTATATGTATCAGTCTTATCTTTTCCTTCTAAGGAATAAATAGTTTTACCTTTTTCTAAGAATAGGCTTGCAATACTAGAAGCTCCTTTTAGATATCCACCACCATCATTTCTTAAATCAATTATTAAGCCACTTATATTTTTTGTTTCTAACTCTTCTAGAGCCTTTTTAAATTCTGTTTCTACGGTATTCGTAAATGATGAGATACTAATATAACCAATTGTTTTACCATTTTCTTCATATGTTGTACTAGGAAGAGGATTATTTATGGATTCTGCTTTTATTTTAAATGTTAATTCTTCATTATTTCTTAAAACAACAATTGTATTTTCGTTTTGTTTGTCAATTAGATTGGCTACCTCAGCTTGAGTTAGTCCTTCAGTGGCTGTACCATTAATGCTTTCTATTAAATCATGTTCTTCTAAGCCGGCATTTTTAGCAGGAGTGTCATCATAAACTTTTACTATTTCGTTACCATTAGTTATGGAAATACCTATGCCATTATATTTGCCACTTAATTTGTTTGCTAAATCTTCAGTTTCATCTTGATTCATATAGGTTGAATAATCTTCACCTAAGTAGTTAAGCATAGCAGATATGGCTGCATCAACCATTTGCGTTTTATCAATATCTTTATAGTAATCATCGTCTAAACCATAATAGACTTTTAAAAATTCTTGTAAAGCTGTGTCTTTTTTTAAATCGCTTGTACCAATTAAAATCTTACTATTATTATAAAGAATTAAACCGGATGTAATACTTGATGTTATTGCAGTTACAATTATTATAATAATTACGGCTTTAATACTAAAATTAAATTCTTTCTTCATTTAACCACCTTACTTTTTAATGTTACCATATTTTGAGATAAAAAAAAAGAATTGTTGAAGTCTTTTTTTAGTTAGAATCAAGTTTTCTGGTTTTCTTTAATTCTTCAGTAGTTAAAGTTACGGCTGTATCGATTAAATCATTAATTCTTTTTTTATAAAGTAATAAACTATTTTTAATTATAGTAAGTATTTCTGCTTCATTTATTTTAAAAATTTCCGGTAGTTCTTCACTATGATAATATTTGTTATAAAAATATTCTGATATTAAACTGATAATCATCTTATCTTTAACGTCTAGTGTGCCAACTATTTCATTAAATGATGGTGTTTTTAATAAATTTACGATACTTGCATAGGCTGCTTCTTTAGTTTTTTCTTCGGTTGGACAAATCATTTTAGTTAAGTTATTATCTTGTTCATCTATATCTTTAGTACTTACTGGATCATTTTCTGATTTAGCAAATGCATTTTGTTCTAAATTGTTTTCTTTAGACATAATTTCTGAGGCACTATCTTTTTTAAATAGAGGTAGAGCATTGTTTTTTATTTTGCGCACAATTATGCCTTCTTTTTTTATCATACAACTATTATTAGGGTCCTTGAAAATATTTTGTTTAGTTTCATTACTCTTATTTTTTTCTAACTCATCTAAATTCCTACGTATTTTTTGGCAAATATAATAGAAACTGTTTCTTTCATTTTTAGAACTAGTCATTTCAGGTTGATAATTCAAATCTTGATTTTTTATTTTCTTTTCTCTTGATTTAACTACTTCTTGTTCTTTAAGAGTCAATATATTTACAGCTTCATCTATTTGTTCTTTAGAAAAGGCATTAAATAGTTCATAAATACTTTTGGGCTTTTTACCTCTTTTTTTGATTTCTCTTTTATTTTGTTCTTGTTTGTTAACTGATTTGTTTTCAATTGGCATTTTGTTGACACATCCTTTTTTTAACTGTTCTTGTTCTAGTAATTTTTTTATATTTGGTAAGAGTATTTTATTAAAATATTCTTCCTCATCAACTGTTAATTTTCTTTCTGTTTTTATATTATCATTTTCAAAACTTAATTTGACAATTCTTTGTTCTTCTTCTGTAAGTCCCATTAATATTTTATCAATGTCTTCTTTTTGGTATTGTTTTAGGCACTGATATATATTTTTGGGAGCTAATATTTTATTTTTTAGTAATTTGCGCATTTTTCTAATTATTATATCAAAAAAAGATTTAATCTCTGATTCACTTAATTTTAGTGGCTTATCACTATCTAGAGCTTCACCATATTTTAATTTAATAAATAATAGCTCCTCCTTAGTTAAATTTTTGCTTATTATTTCTTTAGAATCATCATTAAAAGTAGAACTCGTTTTAGAAATACCATTCTCTAGCATTATTTTATTTAATTTATTTTCTAACTTTTGATAGTAATCATTTATCGAACTTCTTAATTGGATTAGGGAAACTGGTTTATTTAATTCATCTCCGTATCTTAATCTCATAAGTTCATATTCTTCAGCAGTAAGTTTTAGTAAGGCCCACTCGACCTCTTCTTTGGGATAATTGTAAAAGATTTTGTAAACTGTTGGTTGATTTTTCATATTCTCTTCTGCACTTTCTTTAATATCAGGACTAGTTGCCCGAATTTTTTTGCTCTTATTGGAATAAAATTCTTTTTTAGCATAATCTAAATTTTGAATGGCTAGTTCTTTGTTATCAATGTAGTCAAGGTATTTTTTTATTTCTTTGGAGCGAGCAAGCTTTTTTAAAGCCCTAGTCTCTATTTGTCTTATACTTTCTCTTGTGCAGCCAAATTTTCGGGCTATTTCTTCTAGCATGTAACTCCTATCATAACCTATCCCAAATCTTAATCTTACTATTTCTTGTTCTTTTGGTTTCAAGACTGATTTAGCAAGCATATTTCTCACTTCTTCTTGCATCACTTTTGTTAAGGCAATTTCATCTGGTCGTTTATCTTTTGACTTTACAAAATCGCCAATTTCACTATCGTTTTTATCGCCAACTATTTCATTTAAACTTGTCGTTACATTGGTAGTATTTTTTATTTTTTTTAGTTCATCAATACTTATTTGCATAGATTTTGCTAACTCTTCTATACTTGGCTCACGGTTTAACTTTAGGGTTAACTGTCTTTCTATACTGGCCATCTTATTAATTTTTTCAACCATATGAGCTGGAATTCTTATAGTTCTTGCTTGATCGGCTAAAGCTCTAGTAATTGCTTGTCTAATCCACCATGTAGCATATGTCGAAAATTTATAACCTTTATCATAATCGTATAAATCAGCGGCTTTCATAAGACCAATGTTACCTTCTTCTATTAAATCTAGAAAACTTAAACCTTTATTTAAATAATGTTTAGCAATAGAAACTACTAATCTTAAATTACTTTCAATAAGTTTATCTTTTGCTTTTTTATCACCATTAGCTACCAACTTTGCTAGTTCTTTTTCTTCAGAAATCGTTAATAATGGAATTTTACCTATTTCTTTTAAATACATTTTTACTGAGTTATCAAGAATAGTCTCTATTGAATCATTATACTCATCTAATTCATATATTAATTCTTCGCTTTCTGTTTCATCTTGAAAACCATTATATTCAATATCTATATTGTTTAACATACAGTATGTTTTAATAAAGGAATATACTAATTCATCAGTAATCGTTTCTGTAATAGAATTTTCTTTAATTCCTTCCATATTTTCATCAACTATAGTTTTTAATATACTTGTTAGAAAAGCATTTTTATTTAATATGTTTATGAGTGTGTCAATGTCTGGTTCATAGTCATACGTAGATAAAAATGTAGCAATTGTTTTTAGGCATTCTAAAGGTTTTGTGCTATGAGAAATATTTTCATTTATAAAATTGTTTATAAGACTTATGGTATCATTTGTTTTAAGCTTTTTTCTAACTTGATTATTCATTTCATTATGTAAAGCATTTTCTAAATAACTTTCATATGCTATATCTTCATTGTAGCCTTTTTTTGTTTTATCAATAATTTCTAAAATTAATTTTAGATACTGTTCTTTTGGTAATTTTAGATAAGCGTATTCTTCATAAACTGATTCAATAAGTTTCGTATATTCTTCTAAAATTTGTTTATTTGTTAACTCTTTTACATTTTGATGATTTAGGTTCATGTTTCCTCCGGTTATAATCAAATAAAAAAGGTAAGCATTCTAAGACAAACACTCACCCTTTTAATTTTCTTTTATTTTAATTTTTTAGCAATATTTTCTATACCTTCTGTGTATTCTGTAATCGCACCATTCTTAACTTTTATAAGGGTACCATCTTTAACTTTTAAATCTTTTATTTTTTTAGCATTAGGATTACTATTTTCTGTAACATAATAGTCTTTATTAAAAGCACTAGTTAAATCAAGATAGTATACTTTTAAAGCATTGTCTTTAGTTTTATAGTAATTAGCATAAGTAACATATGCACTAGCGTTTTTACTAGTTGTATCATATAGAAGAACATAGTACTCTTTTTCAGGGCGATTTAGCATTGTTCCTATTATAGCAGAGTTTGTAGATACCTCACCACTTGTATATTCTAAGTCCTTGGCTTCATCTTTAATGATAATTTTACTTATACCAAATACAGCCGCGATTAGAGCGATAACAATTAATAGTATGAAAATAAATTTTTTTATTTCTGCACTTTCTTCTGTTTTATAGTTTCTATTTTGTTTATTCATTTTCCATCACCTTGAAACAATTATACAAAAAAGAACTCAAAATTGCAATTTTTTACTTTAGTTTTAGGTCTTGTTCAATACTTTTAGACATCCCAAGTAGAATATTCTTGCTTATTAATACTTTAGTTAAAAGAAAATCCACAATATCTTTAGTTGGTAAATTTATATAATCAGGACAATTATCTTTAATTGTTTTTATTAAGTTTAAAATGCTCGTGTTAGTTTTAAAATCTTCTAAAGTATTTATTTCTAAACAAAATATTAAATTTATTTGCTCTTCTTCTAACTTAGCAAACTCACTTTCTAAGTAAATACTCTTTAAATAAGTAAATTCTAGGTTATGGGCATTTAAAATATTTATTAATTCTTTTAATTTAGTAGGACCTAAGCCTCTTATTTTTAGAAAAGTTTTTTCTATATTTAAATCGGTTGGAAAATCTAATAAGTCTTGAATGGTAAGGATACCATTTCTTTTCATATTACTTATAACATATGGATAAAAGTCTAATTCATCTATGCTTGATTCTTTAGTTAAAAACCCATTTTTTTCATCTTTAAATAAATGACCTTTTTCATGCATTTTGGTAATAGTTTCAGTAGCAAATTTAGTATTAGTATTTAGGGTATTACCATATTGGTTATTAATACTAAGGCTTTTTACATCATTAATGGTTTTGCAGCCATGAATATTTAACTGGGTAATAGTTTTTTCTGAAAAACCAAAATCCCTTAATTCTTTATTAGTTTCATCTTTAACCCTAAGTCCATATTTTTTATTAAGCATATAATTAATAATTTCTATTTTTTTAGCTCCTATACCTCGGATTTGTTTTAGTTTACCATTTTGATAATTATTTATTAAATCATACACTGTATTAATATTTTTACTTTTTAATAAAGTACATAAGTCACTTGGTAAACCTAACACTTCAATTTCTTCATTTAGCATAATAATCCCACCTTCTATAAATTTTTTTCGATTGGATTATATTTTACTCATTTTTTCTTGCTTGTCAAGGTAAGAAAAAACACGATCTTAGTCGTGAATTTTATTTGTTAATTATTTTTCTTTACTAACACTTTTATTGTTATAACCAATGCTTTCACCAATTGTTAATAATTCGTTGTTGGTAAGATCAGAACTTGTTAAGTAATAACTAATGTTATCTTTAGTCCAAGTAAGGGAGTTTACTCCTAAGGCACCAATAGTATCACTAACTGGCAATGGATCACCATAAACAGGAATTATTTCAAACTCACTAGGAATACTTGCTACTTCTTCTACTAAGACAAAGTTTTTATCACCAGCGAATGTTAATATATATCTTTCACCAGTATCAGTTGATACTTTATCACTTTTTGATAAGAAGGTATTACTTGGAACGTAAAGCGGATATAATATTTCTTCAATAACACCAGTTTTTTTCTCTTTACATGTATCGGTACTACAATTTTCAGTTTCTTTTTTATTATCTTCTTCTTTTGTTTCCTTTATGTAATTTTCTAATTTAAAATCGCTTTCTTTTAAACTAGCTTTGTAATCAGTACTAGTAATAGTTACTTTCATTTTTAATTTATCTTTTTCATCATATATTTCATTTTTCTTTAGTTTACCATCTTTATCAAGGGTTGTTTTTTGATATTTTAAAGATGGATTATTAGGGTAATTTACAGCCGATTTAATAATATAATCACCGTTTTGTTCTTCTACTACTTTGGAAGAATCATTTTGAATGTCTTTATTTATTTGCATAAGAAGATAGGCTTGACTAGAATTATCGGGCCATTCACTTTGAAATTTAAAACTTTTATTTAAGGAAGGCGTTATAACGTAGACAGCATCGTTGTTTCTTAAAATTATTTGTTCATGATTATTGGTTTGATTGACCATATTCACTTTATAAAAGTTGTCTTTTAAGTAATCAACCTCAATACTATAAGTAAATGTTTCTTCATCGGTGTATATTTCCATGTTTCCTTTTAGGTTGTAATTTTTCAAACTAGTAATTTCATCATTCATCTTTTTTACAATATTATCTTTATTTTTTTTGCCACAGCCACTAGTTAAAAGTAATAAACAAAGTACTAAACTAATTATTTTTTTCAAATTCACCACATTCCTTTTCTAATTCAATATATTTTTATTTTATATTTTTATGAATATTTTTTTAGATATTAGTCATACTAATATTGAAAGGAAGGTTACGTTATGGAAATTTTTTATAAAATTTGTTTAGTCTTAGCCATAATTGGGGCTGTTAACTGGGGCTTAGTTGGTCTATTTGATTTTAATTTGGTAACAACTATTTTTGAAGCTGGTTCTATGATGGTAAAGGTCATTTATACACTTGTTGGTATAAGTGGACTTGTAAGTATCGGTATATTATTTCATCATATCGATTCACATCCTTTTGAATAGAAGACGGAAAAGTATTTTCATTTTTTTTATTTAAAAAGTCATCTCTAACTTTTTGAGATGACTACTTTTACTTTACTAGATACAACATATTTGACACGTGGGTCATTAGAATCAACTTTTACATCTACCTCATATGATCCTTCTTTGTAATTTGCTAAGTCTATATATGCTTCAATATTTTCTTTAGTTATTGAATTTATTACTGATTCAACACCTTTTACTTGAATTTGAATTGGCTCAGCAACACGGTTTGCTGTTAAGCCACTAGCAAGATTGGTTGGTTTTATGTCGTCTATTTCAATTGTTTTTTGCTTTTCTTCTCCGAATGTAGCAACTATTTTTACTTCACTTTCACTCATTGAACGAACACCATTTGGTTTTTGAATAGTAGCAGTGTACGTTTGAGCTCCACCGTTACCACGCCCATCAATGTCAATACTTACAGGAACACTGGTTATTTTATCAATATCTTCTTTATCACCATAAATATCTATTGTATAGTTAGTTTTACCATTAATTGTAATAGTTGATATTGATTTACCGGCTACTAAATCACCTGTTGTTGAGACTTTGATTGGAACAGTTGCTTTATATGTACTAAATGTTACACTAGCACCAATTGTACTTGGGACAATTTCTACGTTATCTAAAACTTTACCATCTTTATTATAGGCAACTAATTTAACGTTATCGATATCATAAGTTATGGCTTCTTTAAATTTAGAATCACTTAAATCTATTAAAGCTTTTACTGTAGCAATTTCTTTTAAGGCATCTTTGCTACCTTTTACGACAACTTCACTTTGATCTAGTTTAACATTAGATACTGAGAATCTTTCATTTAATTTATCTTCATTTAATAATTCATAAGAGATACTTTTTTGTTCACTTATTTTTTTCTTGATAATAACTGTTACATAAGCTGGGTCTAATTTATAGTTAATGTTTTCCACAGTTTGATTGTAAGATAAATATACTTTTCTTGGGGTATCACTAGCCTCATAATCTGATAGGTCAAGAACAACCTCATGACTGCCTAATTGCTTTGATAAGTAAAGAGCACTTTTACGACCGGTTAGGATAATGTCTGCTTTATCGACTAAGCCTTCCACAACATATGCCTCTTTGTTATAAATGACTGTTACTGGTTCATTTGATAGTATTTCTGCTTCTGTTTCAACAAGAGTAATTACTTGAGAATCAACTAAGAAAAATGTTGCTAGGGCAAGACCTAGAGATAAGTAAACTAATATTTTTGGTCTACTTAGGAATTTTTCAATATGTAACGGATTATTTTTGATTTTATCAAAGAGAAAATAAATAGCCCGACTAATTGGTGTTACAAAACTTTTATCTAGAAAGTTATAGCATTTTATTAATATTTTTTTTAATTTACTACCTAGTTTATTCATTGTCTTCACCTTCACTTTCTTCTTTAGAATCAGAGTCATAGAAAACCTCTGTTTTTGGTTTTAATTCGTCCATTAAAGTCATTCTAAATTCATCTAAAGTAAGGTTATATTTTAAGTCCCCTTCAACGGCTATACTAATGCGACCTGTTTCTTCGGATACGATTAGGGCAAGAGCGTCACTTTCTTCTGAAACACCTAAAGCTGCACGGTGTCTAGTTCCTAGTTTTTTGTTAATATTAGGATTCATACTTGTTCTAAATACGGCTCCAGCACAAGTTATTCTATCACCTTGAATTATAACTCCACCATCATGAAGTGGGCTATTAGGAAAGAATAAATTGCTTAATAATTCACTTGTTATATCAGCATATATTTTAGTAGCGCGACCAATATACTCACCTAGGGAAACGTCTCTTTCAATAACAATTAAAGCCCCGATTCTATTTCTTTTTAAATATTCGATTGATTTCATAATTTCATTAACCATTTTTTCACGTTCATCAACTGTAAGGACTTTATGACGACCTAAAAGTTGGGTACGGCCAACATTTTCAAGCATTGTTCTAATTTCTGGTTGGAAAATAACAATGATGGCAAGTGGCCCCCATTCAACAACATATTCTAAGATTAAACCAATTGTATATAAATTTAAAATTTTACTTAATATTTCTATTAAAATAATTATTAATACACCTTTAACTATTAAAACCATTTTAACGTTATTTCTGATACTTTTTAAAATAAAATAAAAAAGTAACCAAACTATACATATATCTAGTATTTTGGTAAATAAACTCCATGCCGCGGTTAGTGACATTCTTACCATCTCCCATCTATCTTTTATTATAACAAATATTTTTTTTATTGGCTATTATTTTGTTAAAACGTCAAAGCCAACTTGACTTGTGTTATCACTTTTATTTAACTCAGGCATAGACAAATCAGTGATTCTATTATCACTACTTACATTATTTACTATGTTACCCATGTTAACTTTTTGATTATTAATTGTTTCTCCTAACGCCTTATTTTGAGCTAATCTTTCTAACTCGGCTATTTTATCTTTTTCTAAATCAACTTTATTAATTTTAGATACACCCATTTTTTGTTCATTTTGATCAACAAAATAACCTATTAAAGCAAATACTAATATTAAAGTAACAACTAAAAACCAAAGGTAATTATTAGCTAAAAAGTCTGTAAAAGCCATTTATTATGTCACCCCTTTTATAATACGTTAATATTATAACACACATATTTAGTGATTTTTAAATTTTATGGAGTTTTTTCTTAGTCTTTACATTTTATTAAATACTATTTTAACTTTATGCTTTTATTTGAAGATATATTTTATTATAATAAATCAATGAAAGGAGTTTATATGGCGAAAGAAAAAGAAAAGAATAAAGATAAAAGCGCATTTTATTATTTAAAAGAAACTTATAAGTATGGTAAAGAAAAAAGAATATATTTATTCATGTTTATTTTGGGATGTATTATTTATGCTCTTATAAATATTTTTTCACCCCTTTTAGGGGCCCAGCAAATTCTTAAGTTAACCAATAATTTACTTGATGAGTTATTCTTTGTAACACTTCTATTATTTGGAATTGAAGTGTTAAGAAATACTGTTGTTTTTGTTGATAATTATTTTATTCAAAAGTATATTTTATTTGTAAAAGAAAAACTTAGAAATGAAATGATTAAAGAAACATTAAAGATAGATACTAAAACGCTTAATGCTAATTCAAGTGGATTATTTATTGAAAGAATTGGTAATGACGTTGAAAATATGGCAAGTATAATTATTAAGGTTATTGACTATGGAACTATTATACTTTCTTCTATTACAGTATTTGTTAGTATTTTCTTTTTAAACAAAGCAATATTTTTCTTGTATTTGATATTTATTTTAACATTGTTTTTTTCACAGAAAAGAGCGGCTAATAAAGTACAAGAGAAAAGAAAGATTTATAATAAAAAGAAAGAGACGGCAAGTGGGTTTGTAACTGAATTAGTAAGAGGGGCTAAAGATATTAAAATTTTGAATGCAGAAGAAAGTTTTGCTTTGAAAGCACATGATATTGCTTATGACATGGATATGGCAAATTATACACGAGTTAGAGTATGGCGTAAGTATAGAATGTTTAATGGGGATATTAGAGATTTACTTGATTTTTGTATTTTAATGGTTGGTATATTCTTTATTAAAAATGGTAGTTTATCTATTTCAATTTTGATTATCATTTTAAATTACCGAGGAACAATTATGTCAATATCTGGTAATATAGAGTATTTATTTGAAGAGGTTAAATCATTTTCTTTGGCTGCTCAAAGGGTCTTTGATGTTTTAGATTCTAGTAAATTTCCAAAAGAGGTATTTGGTAAAAAACATATTTCTAAATTAGAAGGCAGCATTAAATTTCATAATGTTTCATTTAAGTATGATGATAGTGAAGATTATGTTTTAAAAGATATCAACTTAGAAATTAAACCTAATGAAACAATTTCTTTTGTTGGTAAAAGTGGATCTGGTAAGTCAACAATGTTTAACTTGATAAGTGCTTTATATTATCCAAGTGAAGGTGATATTTTATTAGATGGAAATTCTATCTTTCAACTTGATAAGGATTCAATAAGAGGAAATTTATCTGTTATTAGTCAAAGTCCTTATATATTTAATATGAGTATTAAAGATAATTTACAGATTATTAAAAAGGACGCTAGTGCGGGTGATATTATAGAGGCTTGTAAACTAGCTAGATTACATGACTTTATTATGACTTTACCTAATGGGTATGACACGGTTGTTGGTGAAGGTGGTGTTTCTTTATCAGGCGGACAAAAGCAAAGACTTGCAATAGCAAGAGCATTACTACTTAAAACGGAAATTATTTTATTTGATGAAGCAACGAGTGCACTCGATAATGAGACCCAAGCAGAAATTCAAGAATCGATTAGAAATATGCAGGGAGAATATACAATTCTTATAATTGCACACAGATTATCTACCGTTATCCATAGTGATCGTTTAGTATTAATTGATGATGGGAAAATTCTTGATATTGGAACACATCAAGAACTTATCAAAAGAAATGAATTTTATAAAAACTTGTATGAATTAGAACTTAAAGAAGAATAGAAAAAGACTTAGTAGAGATATTTGTTTTCTCTTTCTAAGTCTCTTTTTTTAATACTTTCTCTTTTATCGTATAATTTTTTACCTTTACAAACCCCAATTAATAATTTAGCATAGTTTTTACTAAAAAATATTTTTAAAGGGATAATACTTATTCCATCTTGTTCTTTCATTTCTTTTAATTTTCTAATTTCTTTTTTATGAAGAAGAAGTCGTCTTGTTCTTCTTTCATCGTGATTGAAGATATTACCTTCTTCATATTTAGCAATGTAAATATTTAGAGCATAGGCTTCATTATTTTTAAATGTAACGAAGGAGTCATTTAAATTAGCAGACCCATTTCTGATACTTTTTATTTCTGTTCCTTTTAATTCGATACCAGCTGTATATTCTTTTAAAATGGTGTAATTAAAGTAGGCTTTTTTATTTTTTATTTCCATCTTGTGGTTCCTTATCTATGACTGCAAAGTCAATCATGCTAGTATTTTTATTAGCACTTATACATTTAACGCATACTTTATCACCTATACGGTATGTTTTTTTAGTTGATTTACCAATTAGAGAAAGAAGCTCTGGAACATAGTTATAGTAATCCCCTTTTAAGGTATTTACGTGAACTAAACCTTCAATTAAATTAGGTAGTTCAACATAAAAGCCATATGATGTGACTGTGTCAATGATACCTTCATAAATCTCACCAACATGACTTTCCATGTATTCAGCCATTTTCATATCTAAAACGTCTCGTTCAGCATTTTGGGCCGCAACCTCTCTTTCACTAGAATGTTCGGCAACTAAAATTAAATTAGAATTTAGGTAGTCAATCGTATGCATAGAAAAGTCTTTTTCAACTAAATATTTTTTTAACAAACGATGAACTGTTAAATCTGGGTATCTTCTAATAGGACTTGTAAAGTGGGTATAGGCTTTAGAAGCAAGACCAAAGTGACCTATATTTTCTTTAGAATACTCGGCTTTACGCATGCTTCTTAGAAGCATTGAAGATAAAATACTAAATTCTGGTTTATCATTTAATTCTTTTAAAATGTGTTGCATAGTAATAGGTGTTAAATCATAAACTTTGGTTTGTAACTGGTAACCTAAGGCCTTTAAAAGGTTAGTGAAATCCTCAATTTTTTCGGAATTTGGTTTACCATGGACACGATAGATAAAAGGTAGATCCATATTGTATATATGACTTGCTACTGTTTCGTTAGCAGCGATCATAAAGTCTTCAATCATTTTTTCGCCATCTTCACGTTCAACACGGACTATGTCAATCGCACGACCATTTTCATCTTGAATAACTTCTGGTTCATCTAAATCAAAATCTATATAGCCACGACTCATTTTTTCTTTTCTTAGAATATGGGCTAGTTCATTCATTTTTAAAAGTGTTTCTTTAAATGGCTCATAATCTTTGGCTACAATATTACGCATTAAAATATCATTAACTTTTTCATATGTCATTTTTTTAGAACTTTTAATGTAAGACTCAAATATATCATAGTCTATTACTTTACCTTTAGGGTTAATAGTCATTACACAACTCATAGTAAGACGAATTTCACCTTCATTTAAAGAACAAATACCATTTGATAATTGATGAGGTAGCATTGGTATAACTGTATTAGCAAGGTAATTAGATGTTCCTCTTTGGAAAGCTGCATCACCTAGGGCAGTATTTGGTAGGACATAGTTAGAAACGTCAGCAATATGAACACCTAAGACATAGTTTTCATTAGCCATTGTTAAACTAATAGCATCATCGATATCTTTAGTGTGAGACCCATCAATAGTAAAAATCATTTCATTAGTTAAGTCTTTACGATTTAGTAAATCAGCTTTTGATACAGTACTTGGAATATCTTCTAATTCCTTTTCGACTTCTTTACCAAATTCAGGCTCTATCTCATATTTATAAGCTATACTTAGAATATCCATACCTGGATCATCTTTATGACCAAGAATTTTAATAACATCTGCCATATATTTTTTATTGCTTATTTTTTTAGTTAAATGAATTAATACTTTATGACCTGCGACTACATTTTTTAAAGTGTCTTTATTTAATTTTATTTCTAAATCTAATTTATCATCATCTAACTTGATATTTAATCCTTTTTTAGTTTCTATTATTTCACCTACTAAATCATGTATATCTCTTTTGATGATTTTTAGAACTTGTCCTTCTGGTTTCAAACCTTTTTTTAAAACCTCAGCTAAAACAATATCACCTTCTATGGCACCATGTGTTAAAGATTCATTAATATATAAGTCATCTTCTTTTTGAAGAACGACAAAACCAAAGCCTTTTTTATTAGCTTGATATTTACCTATTTTTAAACTAGGACAATTCTTTAGTAAAATGTATTTATCTTTTTTAGTACGATAGACTAAATATTCATTTTCTAATTCAGTTAAAGTATCACTTAACTCTTTTAATTCTTCACTAGTTTTTAGGCCTAATAAATCATTAATAGCTATAATATCTTTAGCTTCATATAAATTATTTAGTGTTTCTAAGACTTTTTCTTTCATTAATATCACCCATTCTTTAGTTTATTATAAACAAAATTATTTTTTTTAACAAGTAAAGTGTATATTTCTTTACAAAATAAAAAGCAGGTACTCCCTACTTTAAGAATAAGATTAATGATACTATAAAGAAGATTAATCCTAAAAGAGCCGTTAAACGGGTTATTAATAATTCTAAGCCTCTTTCTTTTACAACACCAAAAAGACGATCGTTACTAGCATTTATTATTTGTCCTGCGTCACTGGCTTTATTGCTTTGTAAAAGAACAAGAACAATTATAAGTATAGACACGATTAAAAGTATAGTTTCTAACATAATTTTTCCTCCATAACTATTTCATACTATCATATTTTTTTAAGATATTCAATATATCCCTTTATTTATCCTTGATATTCGTTAATAATTTTGTATATTTCTTCTCTTCCTTTTTTGGTAGTGGCTGAGAAATGAATGAAATCTTCAATTTTTAATGTTTCTTTTATTAGTTTATCTTGTTTAGCTCTTTTAGAGGCACCTACTTTATCATACTTAGTGGCTACAATGGTTATTTTAATATTATAGTAGCTTAGGAAATTGTACATAAGAACATCATCTTCTGTTGGTTTATGGCGATAGTCAATTAGCATAAATACATGAGATAGGGTTTCTCTTTTTTTTAGATATTCTTCGATCATTAAACCAATTTTTTTATCATTTTCTTTGGAAAGTTTGGAATAACCATAGCCAGGAACGTCAACTAAAAAGAAACTATTATTTACTAAATAGAAATTTAACGTTTGGGTTTTACCTGGTTTACTAGAAGTTCTAGCAAAGTTTTTGCGGCATATTAAAGCATTAATAAAACTTGATTTACCAACGTTACTACGGCCAACTAATAAGAATTCAGGAATTTCTTCTATAGGATACTGACTTTGACGGACAGCAATACTTTTTAATTCTACATTATCAATTTTCATTTTATCACCTGTGCCCATATTATAAAGGATTTTTAAAAGTTTTGCAAATTTTGCACCTTTAGTTATTTATTATTATGAATTTATCCTTTTCAAACTATCAAATATATACTTGTCGTTTTGTTTGTGAAAAGTATAAATATATGTACTAGCATTGTCTAAGTAATTATCAATTTCTATATTATAGTTATCAGAAGATGATTTTTCGATATAATCTAGTAAATTTTTTTGATCATAATTACTATAAATGTATATTTTACTAGAATAATCATTCCAATCATCATATATATAAATAGATTTTTCAGTAATTTGAATTATATCATTCATTTCAACTGCATCTACAATCTTGCGTTTAAAAGATTCAAATTGATTTCCACCACAGCCAGATAATAATTTGTATTGTTCTGTATCTTTGTCATAACTATATCCACAACCAAAGTCATTTAATATATACACATCTTGATGAGAAAAAGTCACATTGTAGCCTAAAGCAGAATGGATACTTTTTTCAACACTTGTTTTCGGTATTATTAATTTATCATTATTTGGATGTTCCTTTAGATAACTAGTAATACCAATATTTAAAATATATTTATCAGTTAAGCCAGAATTTTCATATAATTCTTTTAAAACATTAGCGTCATTACTTGGGTTTATTAAATTATATAAATCTTGAACAATAGAAGAATTTATATCTAAGTGACTAGAGACATTATGTTCTTTTAGAGAATTATCTTGTATGAAAATGTATATAATAATTCCTGAAAATATAATAACTAAACTTATAAATATCCAAATTATTTTCTTCATAGTTTTCTCCTCTCTAAATTTATTTTATTTGGAATAGTATATGGCTCTTTTCCCAAACAGATTATACATTTTTTCAAACTGTACTCTATTATAAGTTTCTATTTTGCCAGTGTAAGAATCAGAAACATAAATCACATTACTATTATATCCAACTATAACAACACTATGTAAATCACAAATCCATTGAATTCTTTCCCCAGTTTCTTTATAAATCCATGAAGTACAAACTTTTGTGTCTCTTAAATTAATTGATACCCATACTTGCACAGGAATACTTTTTTTCACCAATTCTAAAACATTATTTAAGGAGTTACCCGTATAGTCTACTATTCCAGCTTTATAATAGTTTGCCACATCAATAATTGGTTTTTGATATACTCCGTATCCGTGAATATCTCTAGGATCGCCTACAAATTCAATTTCTGGATTCCCACCAAAAAGAGTACCATTTACTAGATAAGGCTTATCACCTTTTTTTAATCTATCAATAATATCATCAGGAGTAACATTTATATTATAAAATCGTAATAAATTATATAGCGCTATACTTTCACACCCGTTTGGATATTTTGGATATTGGGCATATGTTGGGAAATTATTAAGCAAATAAGTTATATCTTTTTCTTTTACAGTGATTTCTCTAACTTGCGTTGTTTTATTTCCTAGAGGATCATTTGAATAATAATAAATTTTATACTTTCCTGATTTAGAATAATTAACTTTTGAATCATCTATATCAAAGGACATTTCGCCAAATCTTTCATCATGAGAGGATACTCCCTCTTTTAAATTTATACTATCACCAATTTCCAAAATTATGGGTGTAAGTCCTGAAATTATAGGACCATCTTTATCTTCTTTAATTGTAAGTTTTGCAGTTTTACTTGACTCCCACCCAAATTCATCAACAACCACAATATTTATATCATGCTCACCAACTGTTTTATCACAGGATATATCTTTTATAGTATAATTAGAATACTCATTAATTTTGGTAATAAAGTCACTGGACTTGGGAATTTCTTCATCTTTATATATACTAAGATTTTGAACCTCGAATTCAGGTGCTTTTAAATCTTTAATAATTAACTTACTAACAAATTTTTCATTATCAATAATGATATTTATATTATACTCGCCAAGTGTTTTGAAAAAAGATAAATCCGTATCAGTGTAAGCAGATGGATTATAATTATATAAAAAATTATCGATTGTTACTTCACTTCCAACATCTATAATAAGTTCTTTTTTTATGTTTTTAGATAGGTTATACCTTTTTATTATTTTTAGACTTACTAGAATCATTATTATAGCTAAAAACGCCAATACTAATAGTATGATTTTTTTTCTTTTTCGTTTCAAGGAAATCACCCTATCTTTCTTTTATATTATATAATATAAAGTATTAATTTAAAAGACACAATGTTGAATGATTCATGTGTATTTTTTTAGAAACAATGCTATAATTATAGTGGTGATTTAAGTGAAAATATTTATTATTTGCAGTAAGGCTTTTTATGGTAAGATACCCCCTATAAAAGATGAATTAGAAACAATGGGACATGTTATAACTTTACCTAATTGTTATCTTCATCCAGAGACAGAATCAAAGTATCGCGGTACAGAGAAACATGCAGATTGGAAATCTGGAATGATTAAACATAGTGAAGAGGTTATGCATAATATCGATGCTGTTTTAGTTATTAACTTTGAAAAAAATGGTGTTGATAACTATGTGGGTGGAGCTACTTTCTTGGAAATGTATGATGCTTTTAGACTTGATAAAAAAATTTATATGCTAAATGATATTCCAAAGGGATTATTAGAAGATGAAATCATTGGCTTTAAGCCAGTTATTATACATGGTGATTTAAGCAAGATAAAATAAATGTGACTATAACTTTAGTTTATAGTTTTTTTGTGATTCTTTACTAGCTAATAATGTACAAATTTTCTCAAAATTAACATAGCAATTGTAGACCACTCATTTGTAGTAAGATATTATTCATTATTTAATTACATTTGGTATAAACATGGCATATTATTATATATTATTATTAAATGTATCTTGCTTAAATCTTGCTTAAAAAAAGAAGATTTTTGGTCTTCTTATATATTTTTGAATTAACACGTATTTTTTTTTGTTTGGGTTCCACAGTGTTTTTTTATTACCTACATTATATTGTCTAGAAAATCCAGTGCTCTATTTTTAGTTAGTATTGCATCCATGGTATTTAAAATGCCACAAAGGATTAAGAATGAGCCTACTACTTGAGTGATCAATAAATTACTAAATGGATTAATAAAAATTATGATACTCATAAATACTTCAAGCAAAGATGAGACAAGTAAAAGTAGCCAACTAGATTCACCAATCACTTTTAAGCGTAGGGATAAGTCAATTTTTAATACTGCTAAATATAAGACCCACATGCCAATAAAAATAGTGATGACTTGTGAAAAGGTAAAGGGATTAATAATGGTTAATACACCTAATAGTAAAGATAATATGCCATATACTAAATGGAACTTGAAAAGAGGATAAAAACTTCTTTTACTATAACAATATAAATTATAGACACCAAAACAAGTTATAAAAATACCGCATAGAACACTTAATACTTGAACACTTATACTAGGCCATATTAAAAATATAACACCAATTAAAATAAATACTACAGATATTGCTATTTCAATAGTCATTATTTTTCTAAATAAACGGTCAATATCAGTTAATAGTCTTTTAGTTCTTTTATGAAAAAATTTGTTTAAAAAATTTGAACTATCACTCTGACTTTTTTTCTTTGTTTTTGCTTTTTTTTCATCATTATACATAAAATCACTTCCTATAGAAATTATAGATTATTTTTTAATTTATTGCAATGAATTATTGCGGTAAAAAAAAAGGGGAATCCCCTATTTATACTTCTTGTTTGTTCTTTTTATTATATTTGTTAATAAGATTTTTTAAGTTACGCATACCATATGACTCGATATCAGCCATGTTTATTAAATCCATTATATCAACGTTTTTATTTTTGAGATTTTGTTCAGTATATTTTTTTGCTACCTCTTTAGTAATTGGGACAAAGGAAATAATACTATCAATACGGCCAAGAATTTCTTTGGAAAAAGAATTATCAAACTCTGGTTTACCTTGTGAAAAACCAACTTTTTGTTTTGCTTTTATATTGCTTGTTAAAAATATTAGAGAATGTTCAAAGTGTATGATATTACCTAACTTATCTGTTATGTGTGCTTCATCTAATATTTGGAGTAAGAGATTTAATATTTTAGGATGAGCTTTTTCTATTTCATCAAAAACAATCGTGGCAAAGGGGTGCTCAATTAGCTTTTCTAGGATATATGGTTCATCATGCCCAACATATCCTGATGGAGCCCCGATAAGTTTATTAATACTTTCTAAGGAAGAATATTCACTCATATCAATTTTTATATACTCAGTTTTTAAGTAATCACTTATTATTTTTGTAGTTTCAGTTTTACCAACACCACTCGTACCATATAAAAGCATACTAGTACCATTTTGTTTATAAGTTTTTATAGTATCTATTATTTCTTTTATAGCATCTTGTTGCCCAAGTATTTTTTCATTTAAAATATTATTTAAGCCATTTAAGACTTTATCATAGTCTTTTTCAATAATAGTATTAGTTTTTAGTTCAATTACTTTAATAATATCTTCATGTGTCATTTTTACTGGCTTGTTGTCTTTTGAGACCAATAGTTTTTTTAATTTTTCTTCTTCTTTTTTTAATTTAAAGGCTGTTTTATAGTCTTCTTTTATTAAGCTTAATTCTTTTTGCTTTTTTATTTCTAATAAACTTTCTTTAGTTTGATATCCCTTTGTATTTACAGAATTTATTTTAATTTTAGCACAGACAGAGTCTAGTAAATCAATTGTTTTATCTGGGTTATTTTTTTGGAAAATATAGGTATTACTTAAATTTAATAAATCTTCAATGTTATCTTTAGTAATGCTCATATTGTAATGCTTTTCGTAACTAGGAGCTAGTTTTTCTAGAATAGCGTGCATTTCTTCTTTAGTTGGTTCATTAATAATTATTTTTTCAAAACGTCTATCTAACGCCTTGTCTTTTGCTAGAAATTCATGGTATTCACGAATGGTCGTGGCTCCTATAACTTTGATACTACCACGGGCTAAGTATGGTTTTAGAATATCACCTGCTGAAATAGCACCTTCGGCACCACCCGCACTTACCATAGAATGTATTTCATCAATAAATAAAATTATATTTTTATCTTCTTGAACTTCTTTTATTATTTTATTTAGTCTTTCTTCAAATTCACCACGATACTTAGTGCCGGCAACTAAAGAACCCATCTCTAACATAATTATTTCTTTATTTTCAAGTTCTTTTGGGACCTCTTTATTAATAATCATTCTTTCTAGTTCTTCTACAATGGCTGTTTTTCCAGTACCAGCTGGACCTATTAGTAAAGGATTGTTTTTTTGTTTTCTTAAAAGAGTTTCAATTAGAAAAGATATTTCTTTTTCACGACCTATTAAGGTTTTTTCTTTAGGTATATTATCTTTTAAGGGAATACCTATTTTTAGAATTTCTAAATTTTTTTTGCTCTTTTCTTTTTGCTTACTAATATTTTTTAATGAATCATATAACTCATCTAAATCTATGCCCATACTACATAGTATACGAATTGCTACTCCATCACCTTCTTCTAAAAGAGACATAACTAGGATTACTGGTGTTACAAGACCATTACCATTTTCACTAGCTTCCATGTTGGCGTTTTCGATAACTCTTTTTAACATAGGCGTATAGAGATTAAGTTCTTGGGCTTTAGTTGCTGCACCAATAGTTTTTATTAGTTCACTTTTAAAAGTTTTAGCTGTTATACCTTGTTCTTTAAATAAATTAGTAACGTCATTATCAAAATCTAATATGGAAAGAAGCAAGTGTTCCGTTCCAACGTAAGGGTGTTTTAATTCAAAACGTATTTTTTCAGCATTTTTAAATATCCTTGCTACCTCATGACCATAATTGTGAAACATAAAAAATCCTCCTTTATTCATTCTATGTTATTTATGTTGAAAAAGAAGGTATTTTATGCAAATAGTTTTAATATTATATTTATATATTTGGTATGAATGGATTATTTTTAGTGCCATCACCCGTAAATTTCAAGGTGCCTTTTAAGTTTATTACAGGTCTTATGCCAACTCCTGTTGCATGAACTAGTTGATCATCAAGATACTGGATAAATATTTGGAACACTGATACTAGAAAACCATACCCTAAAAGTATTATTAATAATAAAAAAATATAGACTATGAAAAATCTATATTTTTTATTTTTAGTAACTTATTATAAATATGCTAGTAATGCAAATATTACAAGTAAGCAAACAAGCATTGCTAATAAGAATTTCCAGATATATTTCATCCATTTCTTATAAGGAATATTCATATAAGATAGACCAAATAATAGGAATACACTAATAGGAGTTACAAATTGTACTAATCCATAAATAGTTGAATAGATTACTACTAATAAGTTTCCTTCATTACCACTAAAGTTTCCTAAATAGTAACTTAATGAGTATCCTAAATAAGCAAAGTCAGTATTGAAGAATGATCCTATTACTGCTTGTATTGTTGTTACAAATGGATTGAAACCACTTGACATTTTGCCAAGTTCATTAACGATTGTTGGAATCATTGGAACCCAATACAAGAATACAAATACCATATAAGATAGTGTTATGAACATAATTGGACGAATAATTTTTTTAACGCCTTCACCAATATTTGTGAAGAAATCACTTAAACTCATTTTTGAAGCAAAAGCAACAATAACAGTAACAACTGCTAATATTACTGAGTAAGTGAATAGATACCATCCACCAAAAGCAGGTACTAGACTTGATGATAAGTTTGGTAATGTTCCACCTAAAATAGTTTGGAAGATAGCAATACCATCATCACCACCAATAGTTAAACCATTTAACCATTCATGGAATGTATCAAAGATTTTAATGCCGAATGTTGTGCTACCAGATTGGTTAGCAGTATTCCAGTTAGTAAAGCCAAGAACGACAAATACTAAAAGAATAACAAACATTACAATTGTAGGCCATACTTTTGATTTTTTCTTTTTTGGTTCTTCTGCTGCAAATTTGTCATCATCCATTTCTTCTTCACGTTTTTTAGTGCTAAATAATTTTTTAACATAGATAACGTTAAAGAATGTATAAAGGATATATGCAAGAGCAAGAATACCAGCACGAACAGCAAGTTCAGTAGTTATTGTAGCAGTAGAGCCACCATAACTAATGTATAGTAAGAAGCCATCTAAACCTTCTGTACCATATGTTGCGCCTAATACACCTACTAACATTGCACCAAATGTTAATGCAAAAGAACTAATTTTGTCAAATCCCATGCGACGTAGTGCAGTAATTAAGAATGGCATAAAGATTAATAAAACGTAAGTATTGTTTAAGAATGATGCTAATAAAGCAACAACTAATGAAACAACAATAGTTACGGCAATTTCGTTCTTTTTACCAATTTTTGCAAGACGGGCAATTAAAGATTTGTAACCTTCTGTTTTTGAAATCACACCATAGAATATACCAATCAAAATGATAAAGCCAATTTGAATTGAGTAGTTTTGTAGAGCAAAACAAAAACCATAGAATAAATGGGCAAGCCCAAGACGTCCAACTTTACCTTCAGTAAACGTAGCACCTGTACTAAATGAACCAGTTGGAATAAACCAACTACAAACGATTACCAAAATTAATACAAGAGAAACTAATTTTACTAAATCATGTTCCTTAAAAAATTTCTTCATTTTCTCTCCTCCTCCATAAAAATTATAGCACAAAAGAAAGTAATTTAAAGAAAAAACGGGCTTTTTTAAGTGAAATTTTGGTGAATTTTGAGAAATAATAATTTTTTTGAATATTAATTTCTTTTAATATATAAAAAAAGATTATTCTTCCTTATATTTAGAAAGATATAATCTTACTCTTTTTTGGTTACCTTAGTATAATTTGGCACCGGCTGGAATACTGTTATCAACCATTAAAAGGTGTAATTTTTCTTCACCATTTTCTTCGTGAACTGCTGATAAAAGCATGCCACAAGAATCTATCCCCATCATAGCACGTGGTGGCAAGTTAGTAATGGCAATTAAAGTCTTACCAATTAATTCTTCTGGTTCATAGTAAGCATGAATACCACTTAGAATAGTTCTATTTTTTTCTGTACCATCATTTAAAGTGAATTGTAATAATTTTTTACTTTTTGGTACAGCTACACAGTCTATAACCTTTACAGCTCGGAAATCAGATTTACTAAATGTTTCAAAATCAACATAGTCAGTAAATAATGGTTCTATTTTTACGTTTGAAAAATCTATTTCTTCTTTATCGGTTGTTTCTTCTTTATTGGTTGTTTCTTCTTTTATAACTTTATTTTTTGTATCTTTTTTCATAGTTGGGAATAAGACAACGTCACGAATAGATTCTTGGTTATAAATAAGCATCATTAAACGATCAACGCCAAAACCAAGACCAGAGATTGGTGGCATACCTTGTTCCATAGCTCCCATAAAGTCTTCATCAAGTTCCATTGTTTCATCATCACCTTGGCTTTTAGCTTTAGCTTGCATCTCAAAATTTTCTCTTTGAATTTCTGGGTCTACTAATTCGGAATAGGCTTTACATAGTTCAGTACCCGCGGCAACTACTTGGAAAACATCGATTCTTCTAGGATCTTCATCATTTTTTCTTGCAAGTGGTATTAAAACTGCTGGATAATTATACATAATTGTTGGATCAACTATATTAGCACGAATTTTCTTTTTGTAAACAAAATCAATTATTTGGCTTACTGATTTATAATCTGAAAGTTCTGCATCGCTAAATAAACCTTTTTCAACTATTTTTTTCTTTAATTCAATTGGGTCATCAATATCTAAGAAATCAAATCCAAAAATCTTTTTCATTGATTCACAATAATCTATTCTATCCCAATTTTCTTTACCAAAATCTAATGTTAAACCTTGATAAGAAACTGTCGTTTTTCCAGTCAATTCCATCAATAATTCTCTTATAAACTCTGTATAAAATTTAATGTTATCTTCAAAGTTCCAATAAGATGCATACCATTCTACTTGAGTAAATTCCTGTAAGTGTTCTGTATCCATGCCTTCGTTTCTAAAGCATCTAGCAAGTTCATATACACGATCAAAGCCAGCTGCGATACATTGCTTTAAATAAGTTTCAGGAGCAATTCTTAAGTTCATATCTAAGTTTAAAGCATTGTGATGAGTAAAAAATGGTTTAGCAGCAGCACCACATACAGCGGTTTGCATAATAGGAGTTTCAACTTCTAAGAAGCCATGACTTCCTAAGTAACGGTGTAAGAATGCATAGAACTTGCTTCTTCCTAAGAATACATTTCTTGATTCTTCATTAGTGATTAAGTCAACATAACGATTACGATATTTTAATTCTGTGTCAGTTAAGCCATGGAATTTTTCTGGTAGTGGTTTTAGGGCTTTACCTAGGAATGTATAACTTTTTACTCGCAATGTTTTTTCGCCAGTTTGGGTAGTAAAGATTTCCCCTGTGGCCCCAAAGAAATCACCAGTGTCAATTAACTTTTTGAAATTACTATAACTTTCTTCACCAACTTCATCTACTTTTAATTCTAGTTGTAGTGACCCTTCTAAATCTCTAATTTTAATAAAACTTAATTTTCCCATTTTACGCATAAAAACAATACGTCCGGCAACACTTACATTTTCTGTTTTATCCGGTAGGGTACTTGCTTCTTTTAGGGTATGAGTCCTATCAAAATGATCAGGATATGGATTACAAATATTTTTTAATTCATTCAATTTTTCTCTTCTTACTTTTTCTTGTTCTGTAAGTTCTTTCATTTTTTAACCTTCTTTCTATAAATAAAAAAACAGTTAATTATCCATTAAGGACGAATTAACTGTAAAATCCGCGGTACCACCTTAGTTCATACAATGTATGCTCTTTACTAGTTTTTATTGGAACAACCCGTAAATGCTCATATATCTTTTTTCATTATAGTTTCTTTAATAGTTTCCACCACCACTATCTCTCTTTAAAAGAATTGATATAATTACTCATATAATCATCGCGATTTATGAAAATAATATACTCTTTATTTGAGGGTTTGTCAATTTTTTATTTTATGACTACATATTTAGTAAACCATGATTTAAATTCTTCTTTTGATTTATAACAAGTAAGATCTTCTTTTTTATCTGCTTCTAGGTACGCAATGATATTACCTTTATTATATATAATGAATGATGGATAGTATTTTAAGCACGATTCTATATCAGTGTTTTTAATATCAGAAAAAGCTAATTTATAAATGCTTATTTGACTTTCGTTTACAAATTCGTTTACTATTTTTTCAAAATTAGAACTTGTGGGACAAGCAGGCTCGTAGATAAATATGGCAAATGATTCTTTCTTTTGCTTTAACTCTTCATATTCATCTTTAGTTATTTTTGTAATACTACTTTGACCATAGTACTTAGCTTCTAAAGAAATCTTTTTAGGTTTTAGAAATATAATAATACTTGTGATTACAATAATTATTAATAGTAAAGTAATAATTATTTTTGTTTTCATTTTCTCACCTTCGTAAGAGAATTAAAGTCAATGTTATGATAATTTACTTTCCAAAAATCATAGTATGTCTTATCATTGGTAACTCTTTTTACTTGAACATTGTTATTTCCTTTATAATACCAATAACCGCCAATGTTATAAATTTTAGTTTCATCCCAACCAAGAGAAACTAGTAAATTTTTGGTATTGCCAGCGTAACCACCACCGCCACACATTAGGAAAATATTTTTATTCTTAGGAAATAAGTCTTCTAATATTTGTAAAGATTCTTCATAGTTTTTTGTGTATTTACCATTTTCGTTAGTAAATAATGTTGGGCCTTCATAAGAGGCACCAACCTCACTAGGTAAGCCTTCAACATTAACTAAATAAGGATATGGTACAACTTCAAATCCACTTACAAAACCTGATAAGTATGAGTCACCACCTATGGCTTCGTAGTTACCAGGGTCTTTTAGCATACGCATATCACGATAAACAGTATCTGTTCTGTTTAAGTATTTATCAATGGTTTCTTCATTAATATTTTTATCAATACCAAATTCACCACGTAATCCCTCTTCTTTTTCTGGTATTGGTAATGGTGTTGTAATTTTTTCTTTATTAATAAGCCAAAAACAACTTACACCTCCTAAAATAATAATCACTATAATAGCTAGTAATATAATTTTTTTCTTCATAAACTACTCCTTTCAATAACATTTTATAAAATAGATATGAAATATCCTATAACGTAGTGGTTGAAAAAACTAAACCATTGGTTTAGTTACAGTTATCTAGTTTTAATGGTACTTTATAAGTAGTTGTTTTGTTATCGTAATCAGTTGCATTGATGGATAAGTAAAGATTTTCTTTTTCAAAATAGGAACATGAACTTTGATAATTATCAACTGATAATGTTACTTTTTGTAAAAAATCTTCTAATTTTATTCTTTCTTGTTCTGTTTTATAAGTACTTATTTTTTTTAATATATTATCATGACTTTCGTATAATGAACATTCTATCATTTTGTATTCTTGTTCATCGTTACCACCACAATATTTAATATTTGTAATGGAAATAGCTGTTTTACTAGCATTATAAGCAATACTACCTGATATAGTAAAAGCATCACAAGAAGAAGATATAGTTTTAAATTGAAAATCATTATTACTTTTAAATGGTTTAAACATAGCAAAAAAAGCAATTATGAAAATAATAATTATAACACTTAATCCTATTATTAAGTTGTGATTTTTCTTTTTAGAACTTGTATATTTACCTTCTAAAAGTTCTTCAATACTTATATTAAAGTCCTTACTCATTTGTTTTATTAGGGCAGTGTCTGGCATATTTAGGCCTCTTTCCCATTTACTTACGGCTTGATATGTAACACCATATTTATCAGCGAACTCTTTTTGTGTTAAATTATTATTTTTTCTAATAGTTTTAATAAAATTCCCAAATTTTTCTTGATCCATTGTTATGACTCCTTTATGTTTTTTATTATAACATTTATGAGTCTATAAATATAGAAAAATAGAATTATAATATTTAACTAATAACTTTGTTTTTGGTTAAAAATGCACAAGTTTTTTAAAAGTAGTTAGGAAAAGGGGCAAAGCCTGATTTTAAAGGGAAATTGGTATAGTATTATTTTGGTGATGGTTTATGTATTAAAAAATATATATTAAATTATTAGAATGAAATAATACTCAATCAAAAAGTCTAAAGACATATATGGAAAAATATAATCCTAAGTATGCGATTAGGATTAGTTAAAAAAATATTTATTGTATATTCAAAAATTAAAGTGTACTTAAATGGCTTTTAATAGTGTAACACATGTGTTATAATAGCAGGCATGAAGGAGAATTTTTATGGAATATATTAAAATTAAAAATGCAGATCAAATTATTAGAAAATCAGATTATTTAGTTATTAACCCAGAAAAATATAAGAATAAATGGAGTGATGTTTTTGGTAATAAAAATCCTATTTGCATTGAGATTGGCATGGGTAGAGGGGACTTTATTATTGATATGGCAAAGACAATTCCTAACATGAATTTTATAGGAATTGAGATTAATGAATCACAAATGGTTAATGCTGTTAATAACTTACAAAACAAAAAAATACCTAATTTAAAACTTATTTGTATGGATGCAACTTATTTAGATAAAGTTTTTGGTAAAGAGATAAATACTATTTATTTAACATTTCCAGAACCTTGGCCTAAAAAGATTGATGATAGAAAAAGACTTACGCATCCTGTGTATTTAAAATTATATGATAAAATTTTCAAGAAAAAGAAACATATTATTTTAAAAACAGACAACAAAGGTTATTTTGCTCGTTCATTAGAGTATTTATCTAATTATTGGTATACATTTAATCGTATTAGTATGGATTTACATCATGATGAAATTAGTATACCAAACATAATGACTAATTATGAAAAACAATATTATAAAGAAAAAAGACCTATATATTATGTCGACGCTTCTTTTGAAGGTTAGTTATTTTAAAAAGGAAAAGTTTGGCTTTTCTTTTTTTTACGTATCAATACACTTAATTTAATAAGTTGTATTTTTCCATTCGGTGATTTGTGGCATTTTCGTTCGGTGATTTGTGGCACTTTCATTCGGTAATTTGTGGATTTTTTGATAAAAAAAAGAAAATTATATAACAAATATTGTTATTAACTCTCTATTTCATTTAATTCTTTAAGTTTATTATAAAGCATTTCTTCATCCCAAATTGGAATATTTAATTCTCTTGCTTTAGCTTCTTTACTACCCGCATTGCTACCTACAATGACAACATCAGTTTTTTTAGAAACACTACTTGATGGGTGACCACCATAAGATTCAATTATACTTTCTATTTCATCTCGTCCCATAAATGAGATAGTACCGGTTACAACAAATCTTTTATTAGTAAAATCACTATCGTTTTTTTGATCTTCTCCTAAGAATTCCATATTTAAGCCTAATTCTTTTAGATGACCTATTAATTCCTTTTTCTCTTGATTAGCAAAGAAATTCACAATATTATTTGCAAGTGTTGGTCCAATATCTTTAATACTTAATAATTCATCATATGTTTTAGATGCTAAATTATCAAGAGTCTTAAAGGTTCTTGCAAGAAGCAAAGCTGTTTTATCGCCTATTCCTTCAATGCCTAGACCAAATAACAATCTTTCTAAACTATTTTTTTTACTTATTTCAATAGCTTCTAATAAGTTATCAACACTTTTATGACCATATCCTTCTAGTTCAATTAAATCTTCTTTATGTTTGTCTAAGTGATAAATGTCAGCTATTGATTTAATGAACCCTAAATTAAAGAAATCTTCCATAATTCTTTCACCTAAGCCATCAATATTCATAGCGTGCCTAGAAACAAAGTGAATAAGTCCTTCAATATGACGAGCAGGACAATTTAAATTCATACAATAATGATCAACTTGCCCTTCTTTTTTCTCAAGTTTCGAACCACATATAGGACAAGACTTAATCATTTGAAAGTCTTTTTCACTTCCTATTCTTCGTTCTTTTTTTGGCTCTACTACCTCAGGTATTACATCACCTGCTTTTCTAATTGAAACTGTATCACCTATTTTTAAATCTTTCATAACAATATAGTCTTCGTTATGAAGGGTCGCTCTTTTTATAGTGCTTCCCATAACAATTACTGGTTCAAGCACGGCATTAGGAGTGATTCTACCAGTTCTACCAACCGTAAAAATAATATCAGTTAGTTTAGTTAATACTTCTTCAGCTGGAAATTTATAGGCAATAGCCCATTTAGGATATTTAGAAGTAAATCCTAAAGACTTTTGCATATTTAAATCATTTACTTTTATAACAACACCATCTATGTCATATGGTAGTTCACTTCTTTTTTTGGCATAGTCATCAATAAATTTTAAAACCTCAGTAATATTTTTACATAAACGATTAGCAGGATTTGTTTTTAAACCTAAAGCATGCATATATTCTAATGCTTCATAATGGGTTTTTAAGCCATAGTCACTTGGGTTTGGTAAATGATAAATCCATGTATCTAAATTCCTTTTAGCCGCGACTTTAGAATCTAATTGTCTTATAGACCCAGCAGCAGCATTTCGGCAATTTTGTAAGAGGGGTAGATTTAGTGAGGCTCTTTCTAAGTTAAGTTTAGAAAGAGTTTCTTTACCCATATATATTTCGCCTCTTACTTCAATTGTAACTGGACTTTTTAAAGTCATTGGTACGGTTTTAATGGTTCTTACATTGTGTGTAATATCTTCTCCTATTACTCCGTCACCTCTTGTTGCTCCTGATATAAATTTACCATTTTCATAATGAAGGGAAACACTTAAACCATCTATTTTTAATTCACAAACATATACAGGATTAAAACCTTCTTTTCTAATTCTTTCATCAAAAGCTTCTATTTCTTCTTCATTAAAAACATCTGGTAAAGATAGCATTGGTATTTGGTGGCGAATCTTTTGAAATTTATCAATTACCATGCCACCTACTCTTTTAGTGGGAGAGTTTTTGTCATCCAATTCTGGATATTTAGCTTCTAGTGTTTCTAGCTCACGAAGATATTTATCAAACTCTTGATCAGTTATAGTAGGATTATCTAATACATAGTAATTATAATTTGCTTCTTCTAGATTTTTTCTTAACCAATTAATTCTTTCTTGTGCCTCTTTCATATGTCCTCCTCGATAGTTATTATCTTTTTGTCATAAATATTGTATCATGTAAATAATTAAAAATCTTCTTTTTTATTGCTTATGAATACTTTTATGATTTTTCATTAGTTTTTTTATACCATATTGTCTTTGAAAAGCAATTGATACTAAGGACTTATCAACACCTACAACTACACCACGACCATATATATCATGGATTATGACATCCCCTACTTTTAAATCAATATCATTATTACTGTACATATCTTGTTTTTTAAATGGTTCATGATTACTATTATTTATATTCATAGTAGAGTTATTTTCTTCTAAAACGTTAGGGTCTATTTCCTTTAAGAATCTACTTGGAGGATTTTGGCTTGTATTACCATAAAGCATACGTTGTCTTGCATTAGATAAATACAATTTCTTTTCCGCTCTTGTTATACCAACGTAACATAATCTTCTTTCTTCTTCAATGCCATTTTCTTCACAAAAAGAGTTTTGATGAGGAAATATGCCTTCTTCCATACCAACAAGAAATACTACTGGAAACTCTAAACCTTTAGCACTATGAATAGTCATAAGTGTTACAACGTCACTATCTTCTTTATGCTCTTCTATATCAGCAATTAAGCTTATTTCTTCTAAGAAATCTTTTAAATCGACTGAACCAGTATTTTGCTCAAATGTAGCAGTTATACTTTTAAATTCCATTAAGTTATCTAGTCTTAATTCACTTTCTAGTGTATTATCGGCTTCAAGAGAATTCTTCATACCACTTTTCTCTAAAACATCATCAACTAATTCTGTTAAACTCATACTTTCCATATCTTTTTTTAATTCTTCAATTATATGTTTAAATTCTAATTCTTTACCACTTGTTATAGCATCATACATACTAGTATTATTTAATAAAGCTTCTTTTTCTAATTTGGCTATGGATGTTTCTCCTATACCTCTTTTAGGGGTATTTATTACTCTTCTTAGTGATATGTCATCATGAGTATTTAATATAAGTCTTAAATAACAAATTAAATCTTTAATTTCTTTTCTAGCATAGAAATAATAACTACCAACAACTTTATAAGGGATATTTTCTTTTAAGAATTGTTCTTCAACAACTCTTGATTGGGCGTTAGTACGATAGAATATAGCAATATCTTTTTTGGAATAGCCATTTTCTAATAATTTTTTTATTTCTGTTATAACTTTTACTATTTCATCTTTTTCATTATAACCACGCATATACTTTATTTTTACACCATCACCATGATGACTTCTTAAGTTTTTTTCTTTTCTTTCACTATTATTTTTGATAACTGAGTTAGCCGCGTCTAAAATCATTTTGGTACTACGATAGTTGTCTTCTAAGGCTATTACTTCAGTATTTTTATAATCATGTTCAAAGTTTAAAATATTTTGGTAATTAGCCCCTCTAAATTGATAGATTGATTGATCTGGGTCACCTACTACAAAGAGATTTTGATATTTTGCCGCAAGTAATTTTACTAATTGATACTGAACCTCATTGGTATCTTGATATTCATCTATTAGTATGTATTTAAATTTATCTTGGTAGTGTTCTAAGATACTAGGATTATTTCTAAATAGTTCGACTGGTAATTTTAATAGGTCATCAAAGTCTACAGAGTTATTTTTACGTAATTTCGTGTTGTATTCTATATATATTTGATAGGCTATTTTATCCATATCGGTATTAAGTAGTTTTTCGGCTTCACTGTTAGTTAGCATTTCATTTTTTATAAAGCTAATTTTATTTTTAACAAATGATGGCGTTACTTGTTTTGGATCATAACCCTTTTCTTTAATTATTTTTTTAATAAGTGTTCCTACGTCATCACTATCTAAAATAGTAAAATTGCTAGTCATATTTAAAGAATCTGTATTTTCTCTTATAATGCGTAAGCCAAAAGAATGGAATGTACCTACAAAAGCATTGTTTTCAGGCACTAGTTTTTCTAGTCTTTCTTTCATTTCTTTGGCTGCTTTATTTGTAAATGTTATGGCTAGTATATTATAAGAAGGGACCCCATTTAATACAAGATTTGCTATTCTAGTTGTTAAGACTTTTGTTTTACCAGATCCAGCACCAGCAATCACAAGGCATGGGCCTTCACCATGTAATACTGCTTTTCTTTGTAATTCATTTAAATTTGTTAAATCCATTTTCACACCTCATTTTTTCCTTGTTTATTGTACCAATAATAATTTAAAAAGTCATTAATTTATCAGTAGTATTATTTTAAATTGTTTAATTGCATTATTTGTTTTTATCATATTTTCACCAGAAATTATCATCAAATGATAATTTCTGGTGAAAATCAAGTATTTATTAGTTAATCTATCGCTTAGATTTTTACCTTTTGAAATTAAATGATAGAAAAAAAGAAGATTAGTTCTCTTCTTTTTGCAATAAGCTTTCTGTCTCTTGCATTTCTTTTGGTAAAGCAATGTCCATATATTCTAAGATTGTTGGGGCTACATTTACAAGACTACCACCATCTTTTAGTTTTATTTTTGAGTCAGTTATAATAAAAGGTACTAGACTTGTGGTGTGAGTAGTAACGGGATTACCTTGTTCATCTAACATTTGGTCGGCATTACCATGATCTGCTAGTATAACCATGGTATAAAAGTTTTCTAATGATTTTTCATAAAGGGTTTTTAGACAGATATCAACACTTATAATAGCTTTCATAGTAGCGTCTAAATTGCCAGTATGGCCTACCATATCCGGATTGGCAAAATTAAGGAAGATAAAATCAATATCTTTTTCCATACATTGAACACATTTTTTGGTTACTTCAACTGCACTCATTTCTGGTTGCATGTCATAGGTAGCAACTTTAGGTGACGGGATTAAATATTTTTGGCATCCTTCTAATGAGGCATTACTTTCACCATCAAAGAAATAAGTAACATGGGCGTATTTTTCTGTTTCAGCAATTCTTGCTTGGGTAAGACCAAGTTCGGATAGATAAACACCTAATGGGTTATTTATTGTATCTCTTACTAGAAAGTTTTTAGTTTTTATTTTTGGGTCAATTGGTAAGAATGAGTATGTACTTATGTTAGGCATGGAAATAACTTGCATGTCCATAAAATTTGGTGTAGCAAAACATGACATAATTTGTTTGGCACGATCTGTACGATAATTCATCCAGATTATGACATCTCCATCTTTAATAGCTTTATAATCTTTAGTTTTTATTGGCGGCAAAAATTCATCAGTAATACCTTTTTCATAACATTTTTGAATCATAACTGGGATATTGGGAGCCGCGAAGCCTTCGCCTTTAGTTATTAAATCATAGTATTTTTTTGTTCTGTCCCAATTTTTATCTCTATCCATAGCGTAGTATCTACCACAAATGGAACCAATTTTGCCAACACCTGTTTCTTTTAGTTTAGTTTCTAATTCTGATACGTATGTGTATAATGAATGCGTATCTGTATCTCGGCCATCACTTATAACATGGTATGTTACACCTTTAATGCCATTTGCTTTTAAAACGTCTGTTAGCTTTAAGAAGTGATCAAAACTCGAATGAACTTTGCCATCACTTAACAAACCCATTATGTGAAGATTTGCGCCACCCATAACTTTGTCTAGCATACTTGTGAAATTTTCATTTTCCATGGTATCACTGTCTAAAAAGTTTCTAATTAAATTAATGCTTTGTAAAATTTTACGACCAGCACCAATTGTCATGTGGCCAACCTCACTATTACCAAACTGACCAGGTTCTAATCCTACAGCTTCTTCACTTGCTTTTAGAAGAGTATGTGGGTAAGTATTTAATAACTCTAAAAAATTATTTGGTGGAGCCATTTTTACTGCGTTACCAAGTGTATTATCACTCCATCCGTAGCCATCTAGTACGACTGTTAATACTTTTTTCATAAATATCACCTGTAAGTATTTTAGCACTAATTAAAAAATAAATAAACAAATATTAAAATCACATAGTAATAATAAAGAAAAAAAAGAAATTAATTTTAGTTTTTAACTGTTTTGAATTAATTTCTTCAATTTATTTATTTGTCTATTTAATAAAATGCATAATTTATTAATTCTATTATCTGAGTACCCAGTTATATTTTGGTAATCATGCAATAAATTATCAAACCACTTTGGAATATCATCTAATCTAGTAGCATCAATTATTTTTATGTTTTCTAGTACTTTAATTATTTCATAAAATGGTTTAATTTCATAAAATAGTTTACCTTCACCAGAAATGTGCATTTCTTCTTCATCATAATATTCAATATTTAAACTTTGACCATTATCAAATATTGGGGCTATATCTAACCATTTTAAAGTATTAACGTCTCTTATTATACCGAAATTATTTATATGTCTATCTTCGTTCATAGTTAAAAAATCTATAATATACATATTTTCTATTTTTTCTCTTGCATCTTTTATTCCTTCAGATTCAAGTTTTTTAATATATTGTTCATAACCCTCTATACTATTATGCTTTTTCATATCATTTCTTATTTGATTACAAGTAATTAGTTCTGTATCTTTTGTTATGAAACAAGGACATTTTGATACAACCATGTCTTTATAAGTATCTAATGTGTATTCCACATGATCAAATCCTAAACACTCACATATCTCACTTGCTAATACTTCATTAAATGGTTGTAATGTTTCATTCTTATATCCACCTTTTAATAAGTATCTTGTACCATTTTCAATAATCCAGGCTTTTTTTAACATACCATATGTTGTATTATTAGGTGTTTTTAAAGATGTAGCATTAATGAATCATCTTACCATTTTTTGAAAGTGATGCTTCCATAAATTCAGCATAATCAAAGTCATTATCAAAAAAATTAATATCTTCATATTTAATATTAGATTTTTCTGTTTTTAGCCAATACTGTTCTGATAAGGATAGACCAAATGCTTTATCTAATAATTCACATGTGGCATTAAGATTAAGTCGGTGTAGCAACAAGTCTAACTTGTCTCGCCAATAAGGTATTCATCTTCCTTTAAACCATTCACTTAAATTAGTTCTTAAAGAAGTATCATTAACATCTTCATTTTTATAAAAACTTTTTAAAATATACGGAGCATAATCAATATTATAAACATCATAAATATTAGTAAATACTCCTGTTGCAGAATCATATTCTGTTAACATTACTTCTTTATTTTTATTCATTAAAGTACATTTCATAGGAATTCATCTCCTTTTCTATATACTATTACACCATACTTATATTTTTTAACAGGCAATATTTACCTATAAACGAAAAAATGAAGTACTCTCAAAAAATGATAGTACTCCTAAAAAATCTTATAATAAATTATAATCATAATATCATATAACAAAAAGAAAAATAGGGCTCCATCAAAAATGACAGTGCCCTTGCAAAAGTATTTCTACTTTTTCCTCGCATAACTAATATATCTAAATAGATTAATTACTTTTTATCAAATAATTCTTCTACAATTAAATCTTTTGAATGTAAATTATTATTTTTACCTAATAACAAATTTTCATAAAATTTAATTAAATAACTATTATCTTCTTTTATATTTAAATAATTATTAAAATAATTACTTCTAACTAGTGCATTTCTAAAATATACTGATCTGTCTTTAAATAAAGTATTATCTACGTTATAGCCTAAACTAATTAAATACTTTTCAATAAATAAAGCAGTTGTTCTAGTATTATCTTCTCTAAAAGGATGTACTTGCCATATATTAGAGGAAAATTTAGTTATATTATTAATAACTTCAACTATATTCATTTCTTTATAGTTTTTTTCTTTTTCTAAATTCACCAGCGAACTCATAAACATCTTGAAATAAAAATTTATGAACATATTTTAAATAATCAACTGATAAATCAAAATCATCAATACTCAATAGTTCAACTATTCTAGTAGATACAAAGTCACATTCTAATTCATTATGATTTACTTCGTTTTTATTTTCTTTTTCAATGTAATAATTTTTTAATTCTTTTTCTACTTCTTTTATTGTTAAATGACCTTCTACTTCTTCCTCTAATAATTTTTCTAAATATTTAGAAGGCTTTAAATTATCTACTTTTTGAAGTCCAATAGCCATATCCCATTGTAATTGTTTTATGTAATTACTAGATTTATATTGTTTTTCATATTCATTAACACTTGAATCTAAATCTTTTTCATTCATAATTTAAACCTCCTAACTATTGTTTATTGTACCAAATTTCTGACGAAAAGTCTTTGGTTTTGAGTAAATTTTTATTTACAAAAAAAGCACTTGAGTTTAGTATATATGTCGTTCAAAACAAATCACAATTAAAGTGCTACTTATATTATATACATTTTATAAATTAAATAAAGCCTTTTTTGTGATTCATAAAACACCTATATTATTTCTGGTTTTTGTTGGGTATTTTGTAATTTTTTTGTTTTTCAATTCTAAAAAAAACAGCATTTATTCCTTAAATAAACACTATTTTTCATTTAATATCGCTTTAGATAAATACTAAATCAATCGTTTAAATACGGCCGTCTTAATGCCCAATCAAATTATGTAATGCCAAATAAACTCGCCACCTGGTGATGGTCAAAGTGTAACTTTTTTTATTTTTCACGATTTTGGTGTTAACACCAAAATGGAAAATAATCTATATTTTCTTAATTTAAGTAAATCTTATAAATATTTTACATTTTTGTAATTTGAGAAAAAGCATAAGAAGAACTAACAATATTAATAAATTCTTCTGCTTCTTTTGGATTTAAGTCGTG
>JABLTL010049976.1_pt1 | contig 38895 bp, 20 predicted proteins | sample 7160151 | NCBI WGS metagenome assembly JABLTL01 (sample SAMN14651223, study PRJNA627086) | human gut metagenome | isolation source: feces | host: Homo sapiens | reverse complement strand
ATACGGATTTTGAAAATCCTAACAGCTTTAAATCTCTTATTAAGAAATATGGAATAAACTTTTTCTTAAATTTAACAGATATAAAATATTCTGATTTTCCTGTTCCTGCTAAAGAATATGAAAAATCACTAGATATATTAATTAATAATCATAAATATGTTTTTAGGTTATTTAGACAAGATTTAATGCTTGATATTGAATATATTTTTAATATGAATAATCTTGAAGAAATAAAGGACTTAACACCTTTACAAAGATTTCAAGTTATGGCAAATAGTGATGTGAGTAGTAAATCATTAGAAAAAATTGATAATGATAAGGTTAAGATAAATTTATCTGCATTTGAGATATTAAGAGATTATTCTAATTATCCTATGAGGCAAGATGAAACGCAAAGAATTGTTAGTACAGCAAATATAAATTCATCTTATTTCATTGAATGTGCTGACATTATACAAGCATTACTTATAGAACTTTTAGAAATAGCGAAACTTAATATTGAAATAAAAAAAAGTAGAAACTGTGGTAAATTTTTTGTTCCAGATAATAGATCAGATGAAATATATTGTAGCAATATTTATGAAAACGGTAAGACTTGTAAAGAAATTGGTCATTTTAAAGTACAGCAAAAGTTAATACAAGAAAATGATGATTTAAGAATTTATAGAAATGTTTATCAAAAATTATTATTAAGAACAAGAAGAAATTCAACTAATACCAAATATGCAAGAGAATTTGAATTTTTCAAAGATGATAATAATAAATGGAGAGAAAATATTAGCAAGGGTATAAGTACTGAAAAAGAATATATAGAATGGCTAAAAAAACAATAAAGGTAGATTGATTTCTACCTTTATATTATGCTTTATTAACTATTATTATTGTTATTATTGTTGTTATTATTGTTATTTCCTGATGAGCCTCCCCATGATGATGATGAACTTGGATCATAATGTGGTGTTACAGAAAATCCTCTATCGCTAATGTCTATCCTATCAAAAGATGTATTTTTTGGAACTATTGAAAATGTCTTTACAACTTTTCCTGTTCCATCAACAAATGATAAAATATTTTGATTTGCTACAATTGAATTATCCTCTGACTCTGCAAGGAAATCATATATTTCATTAAACATATTCTCTGTTATATTAGAATAATAGTTTGCCAGTGTATAACATTTTTTTAGTCTAACAATTTCATTATATGTCTTTGGTTTTTTATCTATCATTTTAAATCCTCCTTACAATCAATATAGAATAATTCTATATTTTGAAATGGTAAATTTATTGCTTGTATATGATAATAAGCATTATTTTTGTGTTTAGTATAATGATAATCTCTTAATTCTGTTGTAGTAAAAAATAGGTTATTAGGATTTTCAGTTGATATTTTATCATAATATAAACTTAGTATTTTAGTTAAATCTACACAGTAATAACCTTTTTTGTCAGATTTTTCTTTTTTTATTGTATTTGTAAATATTTGGTGAGTCATAATATGTTCTTGTTTTACTCTTTGTTCATCTCCATATTGTAATGTATCCCCTGTTAATAACATTATATATAATGAATTACTAGCTGGGTAATCACAATCTTCCAATACTCCCTCTTTTATATAAAGTGTTATTTTACTTTCATCAGTTAAATATACAATATCTCTTTTACTTTTTATTATTTGAGATTCTAGTTTATATTCAATTTCATCAATTTTTAGTATAAATACATCTGCGCTATATATGTTTTTTAATTTATTATCAGCCTCTATAATTGATGTCAAACTTGGTATGTCTTGTCCTATAATTTTCTTTTCTTTTGGATAAAAATTAATTGACATATCTGGGTGTATCTTACTTAAATACATATAAATGGACTCTTCATTGTTTTCATCTTTTGGATATAATTGTGTATTATCTTTGTATATTTCCTGTTGCAATTTACAGGTATATGATTTATTTGTATTATATTTATTCTTAACAAATGGGCATCCTGTTTTACACAAATATAAATACTTACAATTCAAACATTCTTCGTTGAAACCTATTTTGTTGTGTATTTCAAAAATTTTTCTTTTAGCATTATTTAAGATTGTTTCAACATCATCGTTATATATATTTCCATAATAAAATTCCTTATTTTTTTGCCCTCTCACACAAGAATAAATATCTCCATTTCTTTCTAATAGGAAAAATTTTTCACCACAATTATCACAGTTAGTGCAATATGTTGGGTTAAATTCTGCAAACCATGTATTTTTTACTCCATAATCTAAATTTGTTCCTATAAATTCTTTTTTCATTCTTTTATAGAAATCAACCTGTTCGTCTTCAGTCATTGCATGAAGTATATCATCATCTTCGTTATCTACGAATCCAATCATGAAATTAAAATCGTTCATATTCAAGCAAGTATTTTCCGTTAGATATTTAATATCTTGAATAATCTCATCAGTTCTATCATAATGTTCTTTAAATATTGTTGCAGAAACTTTCTTATTATTAGGTATTTCTTCTAATAACTTAATGTTTTTTAATATCTTATCTAAAGTCTTTTGATTTCCTTTTGTAACTCTATATTCCTCATGTAATGAAAATGGTAAGTCTAATGAGCCACTTATTGAAACATTAAATTCCTTTATAGTATCTATATGTTTTTCTAAATTAAATAAATTTGTCTTAATATGTGGATTTCCTAATCTAAATCCATTATTTATAATTATATCTTTATTATCTCTGTAATAATTAGAAATATATTTTATAATATTTCTAAAATCCTCTTTAGTTAATGTTGTTACCTCTCCACCATGCAAAGATATATTAAAAGGAACAACATTTGCATTCTTAAATTTTTCTACTGCATATTCCAATGTTTTTAAATATGTATCATCTTGCTCTAAATCAACTGTATTTTCTTTTAGATAACAATATTTACATTGCATATTACAATTCATTGTTGGTACATATAACAAATGAATAAATTTGTAATCTTCATTCATGAAAATTTTCCTCCTAATAGTATGTTACTGATGTTGGACTTTCCTTAAATGCTCTCTCATTTATTAAAGCATTTCTTGGAACTTTTATAGCACGCAATGAAGAACACTGCCTAAATGCCGAACTTCCAATTTCAACAACAGTTCTTGGAACAATAACTGAGCTTAATCTTCTACAACCATAAAAAGCATGTCCACCTATTCTCGTAACTCCTTCTGGTATTACAATAGATGATAGTGAAGAACAGTTTTCAAATGTATTACCTCTAATTTCTGTTATTTTTGATGGTAGTATTACATTGTCTAAATTTACACATCCAATAAAATTTTCTCCATGAATTGATATTATATTGTCATGTAAATTTATTCTTCTTAATGAAGTACAATATTCAAATGTTTGTCCGTTTATCTCTATAACTTTATTTGGTATTGTAATTTCTTGTAATGAACTACAATGTGAAAAAGCACTTGCACCTAAATATTCTAAACTTTTTGGTAACTCTATTTTAACTAATTTTATATCATTTTTAAAAGCAGACGCCCTTATATCAACTATTCCATTTGGTAAAGAAGCTGTTCTTAAATTTGAACAATTTTCAAAAGCACTTGCTCTTATTTCTGTAACCTTTTGAGGAATATATATACTTTCTAGTTTTTGACAATTAAAAAATGCTTTAGATTTTATGCTCTCTAAATTTTGTGGTAATGTTACATTTTTAATGCTTGTATTCTTGAATGCACTATCTCCAATAGCAATAACATTTTTTCCGTTATGCGTATCTGGAATTACTACTGTATCACTTTGCTTTGATAGTCCTTTTGTGTATTTTATTACTGCATATCCATTTCCATAATTAAAATAAAGCAATTTTGGTTTTGCAAACATTATCATTGGTATAAATATCGCTGCCAAAACAAGTATTCCTGTTTTTAGAAAAATTGGAAAAGATACTTGTTTTTTATTCATTTTTACTTCTGCAACCATTTGTGCTATATCTTCGTTTGGATTTTTCTTGGCTCTCTTTGAAATTACATTTACAATATTAAATTTTTTTACTATAAATATGTATAATAATAGAGTAATTCCCTCACATATTAAACAAGTTTTTAATTCAATATTGAAAAAGTACATCAATACATATATGAATGTTAATAATCCAAACATTAAAATTACTATATTTCTTTTTGTATTTATTTTTGATGTTGTTAATTCTCTAACATTTTCTCCTTGACTTTCAATTTCTCCCTTTACTATATTTTTCAATAAAATACTCTCATTATTAAGATATGTAGGATCAATCAATACTATTGGACTATTATCTTTTACAGGTTCAGTATTTGTTTCGCTATTTTCTTGTTCTTCGTTATTATTTAATGTATTATTATTTATTGGTGTGGCATTTAATACACCTTTCCCACCTTTAATTGAGGCAATAGGAATAATAATAAATGCTCCTACAAATACTGCTATGAAATCTACTACTGCAATACCTGTTGTTATAAATAAGTCAAAAAATAATAGAATTGCTACTCTTATTCCAAACAAAATCCAAAAAGTTTTCTTTGAATTTTCTTTTGAAATTATTTTAGATAATGGCATTAATACAAAAAGTGACATATGTATTGAAACAAATGCTTCCATTCCGTAAAGCTACTCCTAATGGAAAACTTTCGCTACTACTACCACTACTCGCAAATACCGTGCTAGGAAATAATACTAATAACATTATAATTAAAAAACTTTTTATTTTCTTCATCTCTAACTCCTTATTCCATTATTCTTTTGTTATTCAGTAATTATCATAAATAAATTATTTTCATAATAATCTAATTCACTTAAATCAATGTTTGGAACATTCTTTTTATCAAACTTGTCTATCCATTTTTTTGAAACATTTAATACATAGGCATAAGGTAATATATCATAAAAATAATTTGCATTTTCTTCTGCTAAGATTTCTATTTGATTTTTCTCTGCAATATCAAGATAATTTCTAAATCCCATTACTTTTGCAATAATCATTTCTCCATAAGCTGTTTTTCTTTCCATAATTATTGAGAAAAAACCTGTTATAAAAATAGCTATAAAAGACAATGTATATAACCAATTTAGACTAGGATCTAAATCTTTTATATAAATATAGGCAACAAACCATGCAATAACAGATATTATCAATAATGAAAAAGTTATATTCATCATTTTTCTTGCTTTATTATCATTTACCTTTTTATCTATTGTACTTTCTAATGTATTACTTATTTTATTGAATACTCTTGAAAAAGTTATATCTTCGCTTAAAATGTTCGTATCTCCATTTTTGAATAATTCTAGATATACAATTTGTTCAGTAATTGACATCTTTTTTAAATTTGATTTATTTTTTCCAATATTAACTATTTCGTATTTATTTTTAGATATTTCTTTAATTTCAATATAACCTTTGCTAGCTAGTCCAATTATAAGTGATGATGTTAATTTTTTTATTGACTTTTCTCCATAAATATAGCCTATTTGAGCACTATCTAAATCTTCTGGTGGATAAAACTCAACTGTTTTACATTTTTTATCATAATCTTTCCCATGTTTTGTCCATAAAATAAAACTTATTATAGAAATCACTATTAATCCAATACAGATTATTAAGCAAATAAATCCATAATTATAAGTTCCACCTACAAAATATCCATTAGGCAATAACATCTTTACTGTAATTGATTCATTAAGTAAATAATCACTTAAAACTGCATTAAGAGTTTTTTCATTTATTGTATAATTTACTTTACTTGTAATATCTTTTGTTCCCTTAACAAATGCAATATTTTCATTTGCTATTTTTTCTGGCATATTTATAGTAATATTTAGATTGCTTATAGCTGTATTATCATAATTATCAAACACATTAAAAACTAAATCATCTAAATTATTATTCAAATCAATTCCCATATCATATCTATACTTAATTGTATATGTATGCAAGCCAGAATTAGTAGTAGTACGGCTACTTCCAATCCTAATTCCTATACTATCGCTAGTATTATTTAAAACAAATTTTTCTCCTATTGCCCTTAAGTTTGTTATCTTTACCTTTTTCTTTACTTCTTTATTATCTTCATAATATTTTTGCCATAATGGTATAGATTTGTATATACCATTAAAAGTTTTTCCACTTGGTATATTAACTGAAAACTGTTCAGTAACATCTATTTTATTATCTTTATCAACATCAAGAATAATATTATAATCTTCTATGTTAAATTCCGATGAAATATAGGATACATTATTTTTAAAATTATTATTTTCAACTATTGACACTCCAAAAGGTATTAGAATAAGAAGTATTATCCATATCATGAGAAATATTGTTGTATATAATCGATTTTTCTTCTTTATCATAATTTATAAACTCACCTTAACATTATTTCTTTCTTCAGCATTTGCCTCAAACATATTTGCTTGTTTAAATCCAAATACACCTGCAACTATATTGCTTGGGAACATTTGTATTTCATTATTTAATTCTCTAACTGCTCCATTATAATATTTTCTACTATTAGCTATTTCATCTTCTATTTTTGTAAGGTCTGCACTTAATTTAGCAAAATTTTCATTTGCTTTTAATTCTGGATAATTTTCAGCAATAGCCATAATTTTTGTAATACCGTGTCCTAATTGTTCATTAACATTTATTTTTTTATCCATTGGTATACTATCATAACTATTTGTTCTTAAACTTGTTATTTGATTAAAAGTTTCTTTTTCATGTTTTGCATATCCTTTTACAACTTCCACTAGGTTAGGTATTAAATCCCATCTTTTTTTCAAATAAACATCCATTGTTGAAAATGCTTCTTTCACAATATTGTTTGCCTTTACAAAAGCATTATATTGTACTATTAAATAAATTACTAATACAGCAATTATTGCTATAACAACATATAAAATCATATTATTCATTTTCCTTTAAAATAAATTTTTATTTGATATTATATTACCATATTAAATATTTTTTTACAATATTCGCATCTATTTTTCAAAAATTTTCATATTAGTATCGAGAGTGGATTATGAAAAAATTTGATGGAATATCCCTATCTTATTCTTTTCTTATCCTTATTTTTAGTATTTTATTAATTTATATCTCTATTCCTTTTTCTGCATTTATTATTTATGGTTTTAGAGCTGTAATTGGTACAATATAAATACCTGTTTCTGGGTCTCTTACTACTGCCGAACATTTTCCAACTATAATGCACATAAATGCAGGTTTTTTTATCATATTATTATAAAAATTTAATAGACTTTTCTTTGCTTCTTCCACTTGATTATACCCTAATTTTATTTCTACTGCTGCATATTCTCCATCTGAAAACTCTAAAATCGAGTCCACTTCCAATCCAGTAACATTATCTCTAAAATGATATAAATGTCCGTCTAAATAGTCCATATATATTCTTAAATCTCTTTCTACTAATGCTTCAAACATAAATCCAAATGTATTTAAATCTTTTAAAAGTTTTTCTGGTGTTAATCCTAAGCAAGCACATGCTAATGACGGATCTGTAAGATGTCTTTTAGGAGATTTTCCAACTCTGTTAGGAGAACGATAATTTTCTCCATATGCCTCTTGATTTTCAATTAAATGCAATCTATCTAATACATCTAAATAGTCAATTACTGTATCTCTACTAGATAAAAGTTCTGTACCATTTTCATATTCTTCTATATCTTTTATTATTGTTTTATTTCCTACAATTGATGCTTCATTTCTTGCTAGTGATTTTAACAACATTCTCATTTTATCTTTATCTCTTCTTTTTTCTGTTCCTTCATTCATGTCTATATTTAAAATTGAATCTATATATGTTTTTGGAATAAGACCAATCTTGTTTTCACTAACATTTATATTAGCTGGCCACCCTCCTCTTATTAAGAGTTTAGCTAATTGCAATATCTCTACACTACCAGTATTAATTGTTTCCTGCGTATTATTAAGCATTTTTGTTAAAGAAGCTTCTCCTGATGAATCTCCTGATTCATATAAACTCATAGTATACATATTAAGTCTTCCAATTCTACCTGCTCCTGAATGATGCACTTTTTCTTTCATTATTTTATCTGGTAATGTTGTAGAACCTGTTATAATAAAATTTCCCTTTTCTGTGGTTTTATCACATTCACGCCTAACTGCATCCCATATCGTTGGAACTAAATGCCATTCATCAATTAGTTGTGGTTTCTTTTCTATATCCTTATTAAAAATTGATTTTACATCTAATTTTGCCATTTCTCTTACATCATCATCATCCATATAAACTGCACTCTTGGAAAGTCTTAACGATGTCCATGTTTTACCACACCATTTTGGTCCTTCTATACTTACAGCTCCAAACACTGATAAATAATCCTCTAACTTTTTTTCAATTAATCTTTTTCTATATTCTTTTTCATCAATTGCCATTTCAATCACCTCTTCATTAATATAGCATTTTTCCAACAAATAGTCAATATTTAGTCGACACTTTTTAAGTGTTTTGTTCGACACTTTTTAAGAATTTCGGTCGACACTTTTTAAGAAATTTTTAATTTTATCTAATATTATATGCATATAGTTAATTCTTTTCTGCATATATTTTATCATTTTATATGCAGATAATTAATTTGTATATGCAGTTTATTTTTAATTCTTTTCACTACTTTTGTATCAATAAGGTGTGTTTTTTAATATATTTGATACAAAATTAATAACAATATGTATTTTCTAAGGTTTACAACCTCACTTTATTCGGTTGCATAAGTTATCTGTAACGATCATACTTCGCTAACAGCTAACTTAAGAGTATCAATATTTTTCTGCGGGCGATTAAAATCGCCCCTACGCTGTGTTTTTTAAATAATGTACACAAGAACAACTCTCATGTGTGTATTGTCCTCCATTTTCTCTTACGCCTGGCAAGTATGATTTTATATATCCTGGCTCTATATTGCTATTTTCAAACGGTGGATCTAGCAACTTTATAATTCCAGTTTCTTTATCTATTAAATATCTTTCCAAGTTTTCCATTGCAATATATTTTTTATCATTTTCACCTGCATTTGATATAACAGACCAACTTTGAGCTATACTATCAATTCTACATTCTGAATTTTCAAAGCTTCCTAGAGTTTCGCCATTATCTGTAAATGCTCTTTTATACCAATGGCCATCCCAGCCGTTAGTATTTAAAGCTTTTTTTAGCCTTTCTATTATATGCTTATATTGGTTAACAGAATCTACATCTTGTTTTTCTTTTGCAATTTCTATAAATCTATTTAATATATCATACAAGAAAAATCCTAGCCAAACACTTTCTCCTTTTCCTTTATTTCCAACTGTATTTAATCCATCATTCCAATCTCCGCTTCCTATTAGCGGTAAGCCATTTTTCCCAAATTTTAAGCTTATATTTATTGCTCTTTTACAATGTGAATATAAATCTTCTTTTATATCTATTGTTTCATGCAAGTCATAATTTTCATCCTCATCTTCGTTTAGTATTTTTCCTTTTATATATGGTATTTTTTCGTTTAATATTTCTTTATCATTTGTAAAATTTATATAATCTAATGTTAAATAAACAAGCCATAATCTATCATCTGAGAATTTTGTTCTAATGCCTCTTTTATTTTCGTCATGCCACCAATGCTCTACATCCCCTTCTATAAATTGATGAGCTGCATGTTTTAAAATTTGTTGTTTTACAATACTAGGATTTACATATTCTATTCCAATACAATCTTGTAGTTGGTCCCTAAATCCAAACGCTCCACCAGATTGATAAAACCCGCTTCTTCCCAAAAGCCTACATGCAATTGTTTGATACAATATCCATCCATTAATCATTATATTAAAAGAATCAATTGGTGTTTTTACTCTGATTTTCTCTAACATTTCCAACCAATATCTCTTAGTATTTTTTAACTCTTCTTTGCAATTTGAAATATTTGCAAAGCTTTTTTCGTTTTGGTTCTCTTCTATTTCCATTACAAATGAAACTTCTTTTTCTTCAAATGGTTCTAAAGTTATTTCTACCTGTATTGCAACACATGAATTCATTCCTAATGCATTTTCGTTATTAAGAGTTTCGTTATTTGCTAAATTCATATAATCATTATTTCCTGTAAAACTTTTTATTAATTCACTGCTATATAGGCAAACTTTATTCTCATTTTTACTATATAGGTTTTTCATTTTTATAATGTTGGTATCTTTATTAAATTCTAAATTGATATATCCATTACTACTAATTTCATCTTCTCCAATTACTGGCCTTATTTTATAAATTAAATTTAATTTTCTTGATTTGTTTTCTTTATTTTTTAATTTTAATATATTTATCTTAGACTGCTCATTTATAGATATAAACACATCTAATTCTGCATAAATATTTTTCGTATTTTGTTTATAATTTGCATATCCAAAACCATAAGTTACAAGTAAATTATTTTCTCCTATTCTCCAATATTTATGCTCTGCACAATCTTGTATAAAAATACTTTCGGAAGGTGTATCTAAAATAGTATCATTTGACCATCTAGTTATTCTATTTAACCTACTATTCAAGTTCCAAGTATAACCACCTAAATTTTGCGTTATTATAGAACCTAGCTTTCCATTTGTTAATATTTGAGACCAAACTGATGGAACTGAATTATCTACTGATATAACATATTCTCTTCCGTCATTAGAAAATCCACCATACTCATTAAAATATTTTAAGTTTAAATCATCTAAATCAAATTTTTCAAAAGAGTTTTCGTGTTCAAATATTGCTTTTGTTTTTGTATATGCTCCATTTTGTACATATTCTTCTATTTCATCTAAATTATTTTTTAAACTTCCTAAACTTCCATCTATAATTAAGTTTGCTGTAAAGAAAAATAATTCTTCATTTTCTATTTTGTTTTTATCTATAATATGAATTTTATTATTAATTAAATAAAATAATCCTATTGCTTCTATTTCTCTTTCTATCCCATTTTGTACATACTTTTCATACACATTATTTTCTTCGTTTAGTATAATTAAGTCTATCCAAATGTTCTTGGTTATAAAATACTCATATGCTTTTAATATTTCTTTTACTGTATAAATATCATTTTCTTCTTTTACTTTTACAAGTAAAATCGGATAATCACCTGATATTCCATACTTCCATAAATCTTCTTGAGAATATGTTTTTAATTTTAATTTTTTAAGATATTCCCTTTTTTGTGGATTTATATTAAATAAATATGCTAGAATTTTTTGATAATTTGAAATATCTTTTCCTTTTATTCTTAAATATCTTGCTTCTTCTTCTGCTCTTACCTTTGATATTTTAAAAGCTTTTTCTACATTTTCGAAATTTTTATACTTATTCAATTTATTAACTATTTCTAGTTTATCTTCACCAACACTTATAACAAAATTAAGCTCTGTTTCTTCTAATGGTTTTATTTTTATGATTTGCTTCATTGCTACAACTGGGTCTGTAACTAATCCAATTTGATTTGTAAACTTTTCTGAGTTTTTTATTTTGGTAGGGATATCTTTGTTTAATCTTCCATATAATTTTTCTTTGTCTATCTCATATTCCATATCTCCTATTGCATTATCTTTCGCAAAAAATCCTACTGCCATACTTGCTGAATCTGTATTTCCTCTTTTGTTTCTTTTAATAAATAATCCTTCTCTTACTCTTTCATATTTTAAAAACAAATTATTAAATGCTTTGTGTGAATAATCTTGAATGTCTGTTGATAAAACTGGTTCAAATACACCACTTACTTCTATTAGTTCTTCTTTATTTCCTAGATTTTTTAATTTAATATTTCTTATTTCTACATTTTCGTTTGTAATTATTGTTTTAACAATAGTTTGTATGTTGTCTTGTTTTTTAGTTATCTTATTCATATCTGGAGTAAATTCTATTTTATAATTATCATCCTGGTATTCCTCTTTTTTAATGTTTGCTTGCCATATTTTTTTATTGTTCATGTTTTTAAAGTAAAACAATATTCCTTGTTTTATTTCGTCTGTATTTTTATATCTATTAATTAAGAAGTTTTTATACTTGCTAAATCCTGTTCCATCTTGATTAAAAACAATTGTATAATTGTCGTTTGCTATTACATTTATATATGGTAATTGTTCATTAATTTTATTTATCTCTCTTGTTAAATAATAATCATAGCTTTGATATTTTATTTTTTGCACTATCTCTTTTTTATCTTTAGTAATAATCATTTTCTCCGGCATTTTTTCTTGCAATAATATATCAACTGCTTTTATTTCTGGATTTTCTAAAAATCTTTCTTGCATTATATTGTTATTAATAAAATTATTTATTGAAATAAGGATTAATGCTTGGTGATGTGCCATATATGTTTTTACTACTTCATATTTTTTGCCATTGCTAAGTCTTTCTGGAGTAAAATCAATTGCCTCATAAAATCCATATTTTTTGTACATTCCTTTTTTCTCTAATATTTTAATATTTCTTAATACATCTTCTGGAGTATCAGATAATGCCATAATACTACCATAGCTTGAAACTACTGCCTCATCGGCTAATCCCCTTTTTAATCCCAACCATGGAATTCCAAAAGCTTTATATTGATAATTCGCATTTAAATCTTTTAAGTTAAATGCAGACTCTGAAATTCCCCATGGTATACCTAATTTTTCACAGTATTTTTTTTGTGACATTATCATAAATTTACAAGACTCATCTAATAAACTTCCTTCATATCTTTTCATTATTATATTTGGCATTAAATATTCAAATGCAGTGCCAGACCAAGATATTAAGCCTTTCTTTCTATCTAATAAAGTTAATGTTCTACTTAAGTTTTCCCAATGCTTTATTGGAACATCTTTTTTAGCTATTGCTATAAAACTAGCTTGTCTTGCTTCTGATGCCAATAAATCGTAATATGAAGGAGTATTTTTATTATCTTCTATATTAAATCCTATACTCATAAGACCTATTTCTTTTTCATATAACTTTTTAAAATCTGTTTGTTTTATTAGATTTTCTAAATAATCTATTTGATAATTTACTTTTTCTTTATTTTTTTCATTTTGATAATTTAAAATATCTTTTAGAAAAGTCTTTACTACATATACATATCCAACAAAGTTTCCACTATCTACTGTTGATATATACATTGGTTTTAATGGAGTTAAAGTTTTAATATTATACCAATTATAAAGATGTCCATTCCATTTAGGCAATTTATTAATTGTAATAATCATTTTTTCTAATAAATCTAATGTTTTTTCTAAATTTATAAAACCTAAATCATAAGCACTAATTATGCTTACTAAACCTAATCCTATATTAGTAGAGGAAGTATTTGAAACTATTTTTTGACTTCTTCCTTCTTGATAATTATCTGGTGGCAAATAATTATATTCTTCTATTAAGTAATCCTCAAAAAAGCTCCAAGTATGTTTTGCCACTTCTATTAAATAATTTATATCTTTTTTAGAAAGTTCACTCTTTTTTTCTTTTTTCTTTACTGGTCTACTTATTTTATATGCCACAAAAGGTCCTAAAAGCCAAAAAATCGCTGTAACTAATATACAAATGCTATTTTGATATATAGCTAACAACAAGACTAATATACTAATTACTTCATTAATCCACATTTGTTTCAAGTAACCCTTTAAAGTGTTTTGTGCTTTTTTTTCAGCTTCATCAGCAGTAGTCCATTCTAATAAATGATTTTTTGTTTTAATAATCCTATATAAAGTTTTTATAATTGATTTTACACTACAATATGCTCTATATGGTAAAACAGCAAAGTCAAATAAAGATTTTATAAATAATCCTTTTATCTCTCCAAATTGCTTTGAAAAGCTTTCTTGTTTTGTTACGCCTTCTTTTTTATAAACTATATAATTTAGTATTTTTATTATAAGATCTATAAAAATACTAACAAATACAATTAATATAAAACCTTTTAAACTAATTTGTTTATTAATTCCAATTAGCAATATAAATATTAGTGCCAATACTTGTGCTATCTCTAATAAACTTCTTCTTAAATTGTCTAAGATTTTATATTTATCTAATTCTCCCAAAGGATTTTCTTTTTTAGTTCCTGTTCTGCTTATTATTTTTTTAGATAACCATCTTATAATTTGCCAATCTCCACGAATCCACCTGCATTGCCTCATAATATACGAATTATAATTTGTTGGATATCCATCTATTAAAAATATATCTGTTGCTAATCCACATTTTAAATACAAGCCCTCTAATAAATCATGGCTAAGAACAGTGTTTTCTGGTATTTCATCTTTTAATACTTTATTAAAAACTTCTAAGTCATAAATTCCTTTTCCTGTAAATATTCCTTCGTTAAAATTATCTTGGTAGATATCTGATATTGCATTACTGTAAAAATCTATTCCACCCTGTCCAGCAAATATTTTTGTAAACAGACTCTTATTTGTTTCTTCTATTCCTATATTAATTCTTGGTTGTATTATTCCATAGCCATCTATAACTATATTTTTATTATCATCTAACACAGGTGTATTTAGAACATGAGCCATTGCACCAATTAACATTTTAGCTGAATTTAAAACTAATTTAGTATCAGAATCTAATGTAATAATATATTTTATATATGGAATTTCACATTCTTCAAAAGAGTTATATAAAAAAGTATTATTTTTACTATTTTTTAGTAAAAATTCATTAAACTCTTTTAATAAACCTCTTTTTCTTTCCCAGCCCAAATAGCTTCCTTCTTTTGGATTCCAAACTCTTTTTCTATAAATAAATTGAAATTTGGGATAATTACCTGTTGAATATTTTTTATTTAAAATATCAATTTGTTCTTTACCACATTTAATAATTGCTTCATCAAACTCTTCTTGTTCCTTACTAGATGATGTGCAGTCTCCCAATAGAGTAAAATATAAATTTTCTGACTGATTTGCTAAATAAAAAACTTCCAAGTTTTCAAACATTTCTTTTACTCTTTTTTCTGAGTTTAAAATAGTCGGAATAACAACCATTGTAGAATATTGTTCCGGAATTTCTTTTGGGAAATATAGTTTTGGAATTATTTTAGGTTTTACTATTTTAGATAATATATAATGTTCTATTTTTATAATAATCTCACTTATTGGTATATAAATTAAAAGCAAACTTATAATTCCATATAATAAGCTTTTAGATTTACTATATATCATGTATGAAAATATAAATGAAAATAAACTTGTAAGCATTATAGTAATACCAATATAAGTATTCTTTTTATTAAATACTCTTTTTGCTTTTATTCCTAATATACTTTCTAATTTTTCTCTTCCATTTGAAATCAAATAATATCCTATATGAGATTTTTTATAAGCAAGTTTTCTTTGTTCTTCATTTTGGTATTCATCTATTTTTTTATTTTCTTTCTGAGCCAATTCTAAAGCTTTTTTTGTTATATATATTTCAGAAATTTTTGTTTTCTGTGCTAATTTTTTAATTTCATTTCTGTAATAATTCTTTGTTGTATGATCCATTTTTTCATACACATCTATAGGATCTTGTTTTAAAATATTTTCTACACCATTAATTTCTTCAAATATTTCTATAAAGTTAAGTCTTTGTATATCTTTTATACTTGTAATACAATTTCCTATATATACTTTATTTAAAGCTATATCAAAATGCTCCTTTTTTATGACTTCTGGTACTGTAGTTCCTATTTTAGCCACTTGTTCTTCTAAAATTTTTAAGTATGGTAAGCCTTTTTTTCCATATAATCTTAATCTATAAGATAAATACTCTATAAATGTTTCTTTTGAAGAATATTCTTCTATGTTTGCATCTTTTATATTCTTTTTAAAAAATTGATTGTTCTCAGAAATATTTTCTACTAATCTTTCTATCATACTTTCAACTTTATATTTCTGTAATTGAGAACAATAAATGTTTTCACATACATTTCTTATTTTTTCTATTAGAGCAATATCTAAAAATAAACTTATACTCCATATTTCTTCCATATTTAATGTCTTTTTTGTTTGATATGCTTTTAATAAATTTTTTATTGAGTTTGTATCTATTTTTCCTTCTGTACATGCCACTATTTCTGAAGCCAATACATAAATTCTTGCAAATCCTTTATATATTCCATTTGCAATTCCAATATAATTAGTATATTTTTTTAATGTGAGTTCTTTTTTTATAGTTTTATAAGTTTCATCAATTACATAATAGTTGTCTAATAGCCATTCACCAGCAGGATGTATATTTATTTTTTCTTTTAAATTAGAATTTAAAAGTTCATATGTTTTGGTTATATAATTAAAGTTATCATCTAATCTATAAATTGGATAAGTATCTTTATTAGACTTTTTTTGTAGATTATGCTCAGATGCTATTTTTTCTAGGTATATTTCTAGTTGTTTTTCGTCAAGTAAAGCACCTTTAATATTTAAAAATCTTTTTTTATTCAAACTAATTCACTTCCTACAGTTTTTTAATTATTTTTTGCTAATTTTTAGTTTTCTATACAAAAAAAGAGATTAGATTTAAAAATCTAATCTCTTTCTTTTTCTAATTTTAAGCTTCTGGTTCTATAATTCCATAGTTGTTTGAATCTTTTAATTTAAATAGTACATTTACTTTTCCTGTATCTATATTTACGAATGTTAAGAATATATTCCCAACTTTTTCTTCTAGTTTTAATTTTGCATCTTCTACTGAAATTGGTTTTATATCATAATATAATTCTTTTATAACTTCTTTTTCAATAACTGTTTGGCTTGCTCCTGTATTTGCTTCTTTTAATCTTATAGATTCTTCTTTATTCATTCTTTCTTTTTTTGTTTTTAATTTTCTAATTTGTCCTTCTAGTATATCTATATCTTTATCTATAGATGCATATAAGTCTTTTGTTTCTGTAACAGCTTTTAAATTATATGTTTTTACACTTACATACATTTCTGCAATTTGTGCATTTTTTTCGCTTTTTATTGTAACAGAAACATCTATTTCTTCACCTTCGAAATATTTTTCAATTCTTTCTAATTTTTTTTCTACATAATCTTTAATAGCCTCTGTAGCAGTTAAATCTTTTCCTAATATTTTTATATTCATAAAAATCACTCCTTTGTTTTAATGTAACTTTATTATATCTTAATTTACAAATTTGTCAAATACTTTTTAATAATAGGAAATTAGAAATTTCCTATAACATTAAAAGAACAAATTCTTAAGAATTTGTCCTTTTAATATCCTATATAACTTTGTGGGTTAATAGATGCTCCTTTTATTCTTATTTCAAAATGTAAATGAGAACCTGTTGATCTACCTGTTGAACCAACTTTTGCTATAACTTGTCCTACTGAAACTTTATCTCCTGCAGATGCTATTAGTTGGCTACAATGTCCATAATATGTTTGAATTCCATTTTCGTGAGTGATAACAACTAGTTTTCCTAGAGAACCTTTCCATCCAGAAAAAGTAACTATTCCTGAAGCTGCAGCCTTTATTGCTGTGCCTGTAGGTGCTCCTATATCAATACCTGTATGTGTTCTTCCCCATCTATATCCATACCTAGATGTTAGTACTCCTGAAATTGGTCTTGTTAAAGACATTCCTAAATTAACTTTTTCGTTATTAAGCCCTCTACTTGTACTAACTTTTCCTGCTCCTGCACTTGAATAATTTGAACCTGAAAAACTTGCAACAGTTTTTGTTTTCTTTTTTGCTTTATATAAATCAGATACTGCATCAGAAGTTGTTGTTAGCTCTGGTAATTCTGTTTCATATTTTTCTACTATTGTTAAATCAGATGCATTTGTACTTTCTTTATCTTTTAATGTATCAATAGCATCTTCTGCTTCTCCAAAAGATGCTAAATATGTTTTTTCTTCATCATCTTCTGATATAGCATAATATCTATAATATGTAACCCCTGTTTCCTTAACTATATCATATATTTCTTCGTCATTAGTTACAATACCTTTTTTTAATAAACACATGCTATATTGTGGTAATTCATCTATTTGAACAAAGGCTACATTTTCTTCTCCCTCTTCACCTTTTTCCATATATGAATTTATTTTATCTTGCAAAGCATTTTTGTTTTCACAATATCCTATTTTTTCGCCATCTAATGTTACTTTATAGATTGGTTTATAAACAAGAACAAGTATTGCACCAATTAGGACTAATCCTAAAGCTACTAGGGAAACAAGTTTTAGCGTACTTCTTATATATACATATACTTTTTTTAATACCCTTGTAATTTTAATGCACTTCCTTTTGTTACATTTTTATGACATTATTTTATAATAGTTTTTAAAATTATTCAAGAGTATTTTAAATTTTTTATACATTTTCTAATTCATCTTTTACTGTGCTAATTTCTGTAACCGTAGCTTTTCCAGCTGGTTTATAATAACCCTTTGTTTCTGCTATTTTAAACAACTCATACTGAAAAGCTTCACCATTATTTCTTATTTGCTGAAATATTTGCCTTAGCTGCATATTCTCTGTTTCTGTTATAACATTTTCGTAAATAGAAAGCTCTGATTTTATTTCACTTAAAACATCATTCACCATCGTTTTTTCATCCATTTTAGCATCCTCCTTATTATTCGCTTAAAAATGTCATTAATTTTTGTTTAATATTTAATGAATCTTGTGCAGAATTGGTAAATAATTGTTTTATTTGTGGGTCTACACAGTCTTCAGCATAACTATTAAACTTTTGGTATGATGTTTCACTTGCTCCTATTAGATGCCTTAAATTTTGTAATTCTATTTGCGTTAAATCTGCCATTTTTATCACCCTTTCATAATATTTAATTATATTATGAAATAATTTATTTTTATTTATACCTTTTTAGTTTGAAAAATTTTTATTCTATGATTTCTAAATTAGCAAATTTAGCCATTAACCTTTTATGCCCTACCTTGTCAAAATTTATATCAACCTTTAAATCATCGCCTTCTTCTTCAACATAATTTATTATGCCCTCTCCAAATTTTTTATGAAATATTCTTACTCCAGCTTTATATTTTGATAAGTCTACAGTGTTTTCTGATTTTTTATTCAAATTAGATAAGAAACTCTCTGGAGTTTTAAAACTATATCCAGATGTAGTTACCTTTTTCGTTCCAATACTATTTTCATTACTGTTGATTTTATAGGTTGTTACTTTTGATGATTTTCCATACTCCCAATTATATGCCTTTTCAGAATATGATTGATCATTTTTAAAAGTTTCTTCATAACCTTGTAAATATTCTTTAGGTATTTCTTCTATAAATCTTGATGCTGCATTATAAGTTGTTGAGCCAAATATAGTTCTTTGTTTTGCACATGTTATGAATAAATATTGTTTAGCTCTAGTAATTCCAACATAACAAAGTCTTCTTTCTTCTTCTAATTCTTTTGGTTCTCCTATTGATTTATACCCCGGAAAAATTCCTTCTTCCATACCAACTAAGAATACTGCAGGAAATTCAAGCCCTTTAGCACTATGTAAAGTCATTAATGTAACAGAATCTTCATCATCTTCCATTCCATCTATATCGCTTGATAATGTTATTCCCTCTAAGAATTCTCCTAACGAATTTTCAGCACTCTCTTCTTCAAATTCCATTGCAACAGTTAAAAATTCTTCTAAGTTTTGTATTCTAGTTTCAGCTTCTACTGTATTTTCATTTTCTAAGGCTTTTGTATAACCGGTTTTATTTAATGTTTCTTTTATAAGCTCTGAAATCTTTAAATCTTCTTTTCTAGAGATTAGATATTCCATTTGGTCTATAAATTCTCTAGTATTTACAAACACTCTATTTAGTCCAAAATCTGCTGCATTTTTTATTATTTCATACATAGAAACATTGCTTGCTTCTGAAAGCTTAGATATATTATCTATGCTTGTTTTACCTACACCTCTTTTAGGTTCATTAATTATTCTTTTTAAACTTAAATTATCTGATGGATTATATATTAATCTCAAGTATGCAATAATATCTTTTATTTCTTTTCTCTCATAGAATTTTAGTCCGCCTATAATTTTATATGGTATATCTTCTCTTCTTAAAATATCTTCTATTGCTCTTGATTGAGCATTCATTCTATAAAGTACAGCAAAATCTGCATATTTAAAGTATTCTTCTCTTCTTAACCTATTTATTTGCTCTACTATGTAAGAAGCTTCATCATATTCTGTATCTCCACAAAATACATTTGGTAGCTCACCTTTGTCATTTTCCGTCCAAAGTTTTTTCTCATACTTAACAACATTATTTTTTATAACTGCATTTGCAGCATTTAGAATATTTCCTGTACATCTGTAGTTTTGTTCTAACTTTATAATCTTCGTTCCTGGAAAATCTTTTTCAAAGTTTAATATATTTGATATATCTGCACCTCTAAAACTATATATTCCGTTGATCATTATCTCCTACAACTGTGATATTTCCATGTTTAGATGCAAGCATTGTTACGAGCGTAAATTGTGATTTATTTGTATCTTGGTATTCGTCTACCAAAATATATGTAAATTTATTATTGTAATATTCTAAAACATCTGGATTTTCTGATAAGATTTTAATTGTTAAGTTTATTATATCGTCAAAATCTACTGCATTATTTTCTTTTAATTTTTGTTGATACATTGAATACACTTTAGCAATTTTCTCTTTTCTATAATCTCCTCCTGCTCTTAAAGCATATGGAATTGGCTCTAGCATTTCGTTTTTAGCATTTGAAATTTCTGAAAGAACAGCTCTATCTGTAAACATTTTGTCATCTATTTCTAGAGATTTTAGGCACTCTTTAATAAGAGTTCTTTGGTCTGATGTATCAAAAATGATAAAGCTTTTATCATATCCTATTCTATCTATAAAATTCCTTAAAATTTTCACACATATAGAATGGAAGGTTCCAATCCACATATCTTTTGCAGCCTCTCCAACAAGCATTTCTACCCTTGATTTCATTTCATTTGCTGCTTTATTTGTAAATGTAATAGCTAATATATTCCATGGTTTTATATTTTTTTCATTTAATAAATATGCTATTTTATGTGTTAATACTTTGGTTTTGCCACTACCTGCCCCTGCTATTACTAGGCATGGTCCATCGGTATTTATTACTGCTTCGTATTGTTTGTTATTTAGTCCATTTAAAATATCTTTCATTTGTTACCTCTTCTATTCTAATGTATAGTGACACTCCTTTGTTTTAAATTTTTGCTTACGCTGTAAAGGAAATGTCACTATAACTTAGTCTTATTTTGTTAATTTTATTTATGAAAGAATTATAACTTATATAAAAAACTAAGTCAATATATTTCAAACATTTGTTTAAAAATATATTGACTTTTTGTAAAAATTTTTTTTATAGCATTGTAGCAAACATTCCTATAATAAAACCAATTATATTTCCTAAAACAGGAAATTTTCCCTTATATAGTTCATTTGATTCTGGAATTAATTCACCAGAAACAATATAAAGCATAGCTCCACCTGCAAAAGCTAAGCACATTGCTATTACAATATCTGATATTCCACCTATTAAAGCTCCTAAAAACGCTCCTATTCCTGTTGTAACACCAGACATAAAAACATAAAATATAATCTTAGATTTTTTCATTCCTCCATTTTTCATTGGTACTCCCATTGATATACCTTCTGGTATATCATGTAAACATATTGCTAATGCTAATGAATACCCTAATTTTATAGAAGCTTCAAAACTAGAGCCTATTGCCAACCCCTCTGGCAAATTATGTAGTGCCAAACCTATACTTACTACTATTCCAGTTCTTAATAGGTTATTTTTTGTACTTTTATTTTTAAATTCTATATCTTTTTTTCTAAATAATTTTTCTACTAACATATCGCATAATATCATGCATACTACACCAAAAATTACTCCGATTACAGTATTTAATATGTTAGTTATTTGCATACTTTCTGGTATTAAGTCAAAACATACAATAGAAAGCATAAGTCCAGATGCAAAAGAAAGAATAAAACTCAAAAATTTATTTGATGTGGTTTTTATGGTAGCTCCTATAATACCTCCGATTGTTGTACCAAATGTACCAAAGAATAATCCTATCAATGTAGTTTTTAATAAATAATTCATAATCTATACCTCTGTATAAATTTATGAGGTTTTCATATTGTTATGCATAAAAAATAAGCAGACTATTGTATGCCTGCTTATGATAGTTTTCTATTTTTTATTCTTCTCCTTTTAGTCTTTCTGCTCTATCTGCTGCTATTAATGAATCTATTAATTCATCTAAATCACCATTTAAGAAGTTTTCAAATTGGAATATACTCATTCCTATTCTGTGATCTGTAATTCTTCCTTGAGGATAATTATAAGTTCTAATTTTTTCACTTCTATCTCCACTTCCAACTTGAGACTTTCTCTCATTTGCAAGTTTAGCATCTTGTTCTGCTTTTTCTTTTTCATATAATCTAGATTTTAATAATCTCATTGCATATTCTCTATTTTGCACTTGTGATCTTTCTGTTTGGCACTCTGCTACCATTCCAGTTGGAACATGTATTAGCCTAACTGCTGATGAAGTTTTATTAACATGCTGTCCTCCTGCTCCAGAGGCTCTATAAACTTCCATTTTTATATCTGCTGGATTAATTTCTATTTCTACATCTTCTACTACAGGCAAAACAGCTACAGTTGCTGTAGAAGTATGAATTCTACCACTACTTTCTGTATCTGGAACTCTTTGAACTCTATGAACTCCACTTTCAAACTTTAATCTACTATAAACACCTTTACCAGAAATCATAAAAGAAATTTCTTTATATCCTCCAAGTCCTGTTTCATTTTCGTTTAAAATTTCTAATTTCCAATGTTTTTTCTCTGCATACATAGAATACATTCTAAAAAGCGTACCAGCAAATAAAGCAGCTTCTTCTCCACCTGCTCCACCTCTTATTTCGCATATAATGTTTCTATCATCATCAGGATCCTTTGGAATTAATAATACTTTTAATTCTTCTTCTATAATAGGCAATTTTTCCTTTGATGAATAATATTCTTCTTCTGCTAAATCTTTCATATCTGGATCTTGCATTAGTTCTTCTGCATCTGCCATTGCTTGCTTAACTTTTTTATACTCTCTAAATTTCATTACAACATCTTCAATGCTAGCATGTTCTTTTATTGCCTTTTGCCATTCAGCTTGATTTCCGATAACCTCTGGATCAGAAATAATTTTAGTTAATTCTTCGTATCTTTTTTCTACTGCCTCTAATTTTTCAAACATAAACTCTCTCCTAAAAATAAAGCGACATAGTCGCTTAAAATATCTATTGTTTATTATACAATAGATTTCAATAAATATCAAGAATTTGTATATTCTAAATAAAATTTATATATCATTTTCTCGTAGCTACGGGCGGACAGAGGCGTCCGCCCCTACACACAATGTAATTAATAGTGAATAATTAATAATTAATATTTAATAATTTCAGACTATTTTGAGACTTTTTTGGAAAATTAGGGCCCGACAGCCCTTTGAGGCATACGGATTACTCCTTGTCTTGAAGGGTCTAATTTGGAAAGAAAGTACTCAAAATGTAGTCTGAACATTTATAAGCTATTTCTTCGTAGCTGCGGGCGGAACCCTGTGTCCGCCCGCATATCTATTATTATTTAATTTAAAATTTCCTTTAGTTCATTCTTCAATTTTTCACTACACTCTATTAGTGGCATTCTTGGTTTTCCAAAATTAAATCCCATTATATTTAAAGCAGCCTTAACTGGAATAGGATTAACTTCTTTAAATAATAAATTTATAAGTTTAATTGCTTCAATTTGCATTTTTGTTGCTGTTTGTGTGTTATTATTAAAATAATTATTTATCATATTTGATGTATATTTAGGAAATATATTAGACAAAACTGAAATAACTCCAATTCCGCCAACTGATAACACAGGTAATATTTGGTCATCATTTCCAGAATATATATTCAAATTATCTCCACATAAATATTTTGTTTTAATAATGCTGCTAACATCTCCATTAGCCTCTTTTGTTGCTACTATATTTTTTATTTTAGATAATTCAAAATAAGTTTCTGGTAATATATTAACACCAGTTCTACTTGGTACATTATATAAAATAATTGGTAAATCTGTATTTTCAGCAATTAATTTATAATGTGCAATTAATCCATCTTGAGTAGTTTTATTATAATATGGTGTAACCGCAAGAAGGCCATCTACACCAACTCTTTGTGCAAACTTCTCGTTTTCAACAACAGCTTTTGTATTGTTGCTTCCTATGCCAGCAATAACAGGTATTCTCTTATTAACCACCTTCACACAATACTTTATTAATTCTTGTTTTTCTTCTTGTGACATGGTAGAAGCTTCTCCTGTTGTTCCACAAACAATAATTGCATTTACTCCATTTTCTATTTGAAATTCTACTAATTTTTTAAACTCATCAAAATTAATATTATCATATTCATCAAATGGAGTAGCAATAGCAGTACCAACACCTTTAAAAATTATATCTTTCATATTATAACACCTCTGCTTAATAGTATTCACAAAGGATGTTTTTTGTGTTATTTATTTTGCATTAACTGCTCTTGCTTTTATAATAGTTCTTTGTTTTCCTGTTTGTGTACATGTAATTAATGTAATATCAGTTTGTCCGTTTGTTAATTGACTAGTACATTTTAAATTCTCAGGTTCTACTACATAATTCGCATAAACCTTATATTCTAAAGTAGTATTTGTTCTATCTGTTACATAAATTGTATCACCATTTGTTAAATTAGAAACTTTACTAAAAAACCTTTTATTATGATAATTATGACCTACAATACAAAAATTTCCTGGTTTATTTGCCTCTGGTCCCCAATATTTAACAACTGAAATTTTTAATAAATCTTCCATTGTTTTTGCACTAGTATCATTACTATAAATAATAGGATATGTAATATTAATAGAAGGTATATTAATTACAGCAACTGTACTATATTCTGCTCCAGCATCTGTTTTATATATTTTTGAATCTAATTTAGCACTTCTATTTGCATTAATTAGCTCTTGTAAATTTACTTTTGTATTTGGATCTTTTGTATCATCTAATACTACCACCAATACATCATCTTGTAATTTAATTGTAGAATCTTGTATTGCATTATTATTTGCTGTTGTATTTTCTTCTTTTACTTGAATTTGAGATAAAATCTCTTGAGATTTATCTGAAGATTCTCTATCATATTCTCCATATATATAATAGCCAAATAGAGCTATAACGCATAAAATTGAAATTATAAAATTAAACTTATATAATTTCTTTTTTCGTTTTAGCTCTGGGGTTAGATATAATTTTTCGCTAACTAAAATTTGATTCATAATCTTTTCTCCCTATTTAATATTATAGCATAAAATAGCTATAATTCATAGAGTTTTTTGTAAATTTATATGTTAGTGTTTGGTGTGTTATATTTGGTATTTTGTGTTTGGAAATTGTAGGGGCGGACGCCTCTGTCCGCCCGCAAAAATGAGGTTAGATTATTCTAACCTCATTTTTTATTTTATTTCTTTGTGCTTTTGCCTTTTAATACAAATTTCTTTATACCAAATGCTCCTATCGCTAATACTGCTAAACCTGCTGCTCCTATTATGTAATACATTGTATGTGTGCTTGTATCACCTGTTGGTGGATGTATTGCAATTGTTTCTGATGTTGCACTATAATGTCCTACTCCTGGTAATACAATATATCTATCTGGTGTTCTTACTCTATCTTTATATGTGATACCTTCATCCGTCATATTGTCATAATTTATTTTAGTAATTTGTACTGTATTTTCATATTCGAATGCTTCTATAGAGCTTGTTATAATATTTGATATTGTTGAATCTGTAGAAGTTAAAACTCTTTCTAGTGTTATTTTAGCAGTTCCCGTTCCTATATTTTTTAATAATAAACCATTTCCTGTTTCCGCATTTAAGATTGTTGTGTACTTAGTCATCTCTGATATTCCTCTTCCACTCTCTCCATATTTAACACTATCTGTTTTTACAACTTTCCAATGATTTCCTGTGTTTTCTGAATCATTGTATGATAGGTTATTGTCTATACAGTCTATTAATCCATCTATAGTAGGTACTAAATCTGTATCCTTATTGTAATTTTTCTCTGCATATATAGTTGCTGAAATATCATATGTTACTTGCAATTTTGCTCCTTGCAATTTTGCATCTTCTATACTAACATCTAATACTGTGCTTGTAGATTTTACTCCTGTTAATACATTTCCTTCTACTTTCCATTTAGGAATTATTTTTATAATACTTCCTAAAGAATATTTAGTCATTTCTTTTCTTAAAGTTTCAACAGCTTCTGCTACATTTTTTCCTGCTTTTACTGTAAGTTCTATTTCTTCATTAGCTCCATTTATCTTTACATCCGTATCATTATAGTTAATTTCTGCTGATTCTAATGCCTTTTTAACATTCGTTTGTTTTCTAACATCTGTTATTTTTGAAGGATTAATTTTTATTGTTGATTGATCTTCTTCTACTGTTGCTTTTGCTATTGTATTTTTACCTGTAGAATCTTTAATCTCAAACTGATTTACATGCTTTTGTAAATCAATTGTACTTATTGGAACCTCCGCTATACCAAAATTCATTTTAGTTATTGCATAAGTACCAAACTTATTACTTACAACATGCTTACTTGTTTGCTCTACACTAAATAACATATTTTTAGTTGTTGCACTCATCCATGTTTCATTTTTAATAGTATCTGGTTTTATATATTTCCTTTCTGTATAATCATATTCTTTAGCATTATCTTTGTTTTTTCCATCTCTTACATTATTTAAAACTTGCATTTTATAATCTGTATAATTACATACATTATTTATTACTTCTTTTCTCCTAGTTGTTTCATCATTTGCAACAGATACTCCATTTTCATTGTTTGAATACCATGTATTCTCTGTCGTATCTAGACATTTCTCACTACTTTTTATTGTATATTTCTTTCCATTATATGTGTATGTTATTGCTGTATTATTATTTGTTGCCTGGAAATCTTCCCCATTATATGATTTTTCATTTTTATCTGGATTTATATAAAATGTCTCATCAGATTTTCCATAATAGTATTTTAATGTATAATTTCCTGGTAAGAACCCTGCAAATTTGTAATATCCTCCTGTTTTTGTTGTAGAATCATATTGTGTTGTAGTTTCATATCTTAAAATATCACCTTCATATAGTTGAACTGTAATTCCATCTATTGCTGGTTCAGTATCTTTTTGCCAAACACCATCTCCACTTCTTTTTCTTTGAAGGGTAGATTCTTGTGCACTTTCTGGAACTACATCAGTTAAATCCTCAAATACATTTCCTTCTATTACTCTGATACTACTATCTGTTGTAAAGTATAAAGTTGGTGTTGCATATGTATCATCTTCATATTTTAGTTTGTTTAATTTATCGTGTTCAGTGAAGTAATATTGTACTGTTGTACGGTCTGATGTTCCTTCTGTTAATCTAACTGTTTCTGTAGCTACACTTCCTGGTGCTGAATCTTTATCTATTAATCCTCTAGTATATTCTGTTTGTCCTTTTTCTTTGTTTATACCTGTTTCATATTGATATATTTCTGCCATATTATATGTAGCCATTCCCTCATCCCATGCATATTCTGTTAATACTTCTTTTGCATCAGTTAATTGTAATTTAACATATATATTATAGATTTCTTTTAGATCCTTTACTATTACATAATTATAATCAGAAGTACTTTCATCACTATAGTTAATATATTTAGTATATTTACTATCACTATTACATTTTTCATCAGTATATACTCCTTCAAGTTGATATTTTTTATCATAATAATCTACTATTTGTGTTGCATATCCTGGTGTTGGAGATGCATTATTTACAGATATTTTGTATATTACATAAATACTATTTAATAAATTTCCATCACTATATTCCGTTCCGTTTGTATTGGTTAGGGATTTGTCTAAATCTGTTTTACGCACAACCTGACTATCGTTTTCATCTCCATTTTTAGCTGTTTGAACATATTGTGCTCCTTTTTCTAAGCTTGATGTATAACTATTTGCCATATCAGATAAATAATTACTATTTACATCTTCTTTTCTTACATTAACTTTATTAGTATATTCATAATTTCCTACAATATTGTTTACTGTAACTTCTACCCTTGATACATCTGATGTTAATTCTAGATCAAATATATCTCTACCTCTTAAACCTAATCCAATATATTTTGAGCGTTCTAAATATTTATCTGTGCCGTTATTTATAAATTCTGACAACTCTATTAAATCTGTTGAGGATTGTATTGACATTTTACTTGCTTCATAAATATATCTTGATTCTGGTATATATCCGTCATCATTTTTTTGATAATATTGTATTTCTTTATTATCTACCATTGTTTGGATATTATTATTGAATTTCACTCTTTTTTGTGTTGCTTTTCCTCTATCTTCACTTGCATTAGAATCAACTTTATAAGACTCATCATCCTTGAATATATTTGCACAAGAATTTCCATCTGGTGTTGATGTGTATGTTATACCATCATATTCAAATAATATGTAATATGAATAATATCCTGCCCAGCTGTTGTCATCTTTTGATTTCTTAGGTCCTTTTATGTATCTTTTACTCATATCATCATTAGCAAACTTTTTAAAATATTTTTCATAATTTTCTTGGCTTTGTAAGTCATTATCTCCAAATGAATATTCTCCTTCATTATTGGTTGTTGTATCTGCTACTAATCCATACTCATCTCTATATAAGAAAACTTTTATACCCTCTAGCTTTCTTTCTTCAGTATTAATTTCACCATTATATTTGTCTCCAGTTTTATTCAATGCCATATCATTCCATACTGTTCCTGCGAAGAATATGTTGTCATCATCACCTGGGTCTGGATCTATATCATCATGTTTGTAGTTTAGTTGTATATAATCGGCATCTCTATTGTTGTTTTCTGTTGTGTCATATACTTTGCTTCCATTTTTATTTGTTAAAGAATCTTCATTAATTTCAGCAACATTTTTTAATATATTTAATGACATTTTATCTTCTGTTACTGTTGCTGTTATTGTAACTATTGCTGTATCACCTGGATATAATAATCTACCACTAGATAGAGTTTGTCCATTAGATGTTTTAAAGTCATATGTTACCTTATAATTGTCATTTGTATATTCAGTGCCGTCATATTGCATTCCATTTGGTAAATAGTCTATTACATTACCTATTTCGATTGCTGTATTATAACTATTTTTATCATTATTACTATCTTTTGTTGTATCAATTCCTGTTTTTGCTTCTGAATCATTTTTTAGTTTTATTGTATATGTTATAGTATCTCCTGTTACCGTTGTTACCGGATTTCTTCTTTTAGTTTTATCACAATTTTCTTCTGTTGTTTCTGAATTATTGTAATTATGCTCTGCATAACCTTCTCTTGGTCTATCCATACCCTCTTTTTGAGGTCCCATCTTTATTTTGTCTGTTATATCATTGCCTGATTTATCTACAACTTTACTTACATATTTTTCTAAGCTTACAGCATATACTTTTGTTCTTAAGTAATCTGAATCTGTATTATCTTCATCTTGCCTGCTATTTTTATCTTCTTTTACCAAAACATCGTGTTTATTTTTTATGGTATTACTGTTTATTGTTGCTGTATTAACTAAATCTATTTTTTCTTTAGTTTTTGTCGGATCTAATGTAACTGTATATCCTAGATAAATTGTTGCTTCATTGCCAACTGCTATTGAAGGAACTCCAGTTATAGTTCCATTATTATATCTAGCTCCTTGACATACTTTATTGTATTGTAATTTTGTAGAAGATTCATCGGTTATTTCAAGTGTTTTTATTGTTCCATAATTTATATAGTTATCTCCTATATTTTTTACAATAATAGCAAATGTTACTGTATCTCCAGTTTCTAAATTTACTATATCATTTTCTTTATTTGTAGAATCATATATAGGATTACCATTTCTTTCTGATAAACTTTTTACATTGTAGTTTGCTCCGGCATCTTTTGATAAAGCATTATCATTTACTTGTGTTACATATTTTTCTAATGCAACTTTATATATTTTTGTTCGTAAATAATCACTATCTGTGTTGTTCTTATCTCTATCTGAATCTTTTACTTCTACTGTATTTTTATTTGTTATTACATCTTTATCACTTATTGTAGCTGTATTTTCTAAATTCTGTTGTGTTCCTGTTAAATCTCCCGTTACCTCTACTCTAAATTTTATTGTGAATGTTGCAGCCTTTCCTGGCTCTATACCACCTTCTGGAGAAAATTTTATTTTATCTGATTCATTATCTTTTTGTGCACTAGTACTATCATATACTAATTTGCAGTTTGCATTTTTAGTAAAGCTTTCACTTATTGTTGTTGTGCTTATTTTTCCATAATTTACATAGTCTGTTCCTGTATTCTTTACTTCTATTGTAAAGGTTACATAGTCTCCTGGTTCTACTCTTACTCTATTGTCATCTGTTGATTTGTCATATTCATTTTTATTATATTGTGGATGTCCAGATCTATCAGATTTTGCACAGTTGTAGTTTGATTTATTTTCATTTGTTTTATTTTCATCTGTAACTAAACTATTAGCATTATCTTTTGTTCCTACTCCTGTTACATATTTTTCTATTCCTACTGCATATATTTTTGTTTTTATGTAATCATAATCATAATTACGTTTATTATCTGAATCATTTACTTCATGATGTCTATTATATATAATATTATTTACATAAGCTTTATTTACCATGGTTTGTTGTGTACCTGTTTGCTCCAATGGTACATTTACTTTAAATGTAACTTCAATATCTATAAAAGCTCCTGGATTTATTAGTTGTGCATTATTAAAGTTTATTTTATCTCCACTGACTGTTCCTCCTCCATTTCCAATTATGTTTCCTTCATAATTACAATAGTTTGGTATTGTATCAGTTATTTGTTTTACTTTTATTGCTCCATAATTTTTATAGTCTGCTTTTCCATCTGCGTTTATTCCTGTATTTATTAACCTTATTGTAAATGTTACTAAATCTCCTGGTTCTACTCTTACTGGATCTTTTTCTTTGTCTTGTCCACTATAATTTTCTCTTTCTTTATTAGCACAATTATATCCTGGATCATCTGTTTTTGTTACTAATGTCTCAGAATTTGTTTTCCCTGTATATTCTACTTTACTTACGAACTTCTTTAAATCTACTGCATAGATTTTTGTTTTTATGTAATCACTATTTGAATTGTTACCAGTTCCATCTACATCATTTACTGTTATATTATTTCTATTTTTTATTTCTGTTACTGTTGCTGTATTTTCTAGTGTTTGGTATGTGGCTGTAGCAGAATCTTTAACTACTACTTTAAATCTTATTGTTATATCTAAATTTTTGCCTGGGTAAATTTCTTCTGGTTCGCTAAATGTTATTGTTAATTTGTTTCCATTTTTAGCTACTGTTCCACCGCCATTTTCTTTTATTTCATAACTTGAATCATAGTCTAAATAACAGTTATTATTTATTTTTTGAGGAATATCTTCTATTTTGCTTACTTTAATTGCACTATGACCTCCATCTGTTGGAGATGTATTTGTTAATCTTAATGTATATATTACTGTATCCCCCGGCTCTACTCTTACTTTATTTGCATCAGTAGACTTATCTGTTTTTGAAAGTCCTGATCTGTCTGTAGAGTTGTAATTATACAACAAATTATCTGTATTTGTGATTAAATCAGCATTATTTACTTTAGTTATAAATTTATTTAATCCTACTGCATATTGTTTTAGAACTTTTAAATAATCCGTATCTTTATTATTATTTGTTCCATCATTGTCCCATGATAATATAGATTGATTATTTCTATTTTTCATTTCTGTTATTTCTGCTGTATTATTTAAGCTGTGTTCAGAATTTAAATTTTCTGTTGTTACTTCAAATGTAACCTCTATAAAAGTACTTTCTCCTGCTTTTATTTCTAGTGGATTATTAAATGTTATTATATTTCCGCTTATTGTGCCTTCACCATTTCCAGTTATTGATTTTAAGCTTAATTTCTTAGTTGCATCATTTGTAAATGTATCTTTTATTTTACTAACCTTAATATTTCCTTCACCTGTATTGGTTAATTTTATTTTAAATGTTACTTTATCACCTGTTTCCACTTGTACAGGATGATTTTCTTTATATTTTGATATAGTATCATACCATGTTGCACTTCCTTCTCTGCAGTTTTGAATACTCGTAGCACCAACTGCCATATTACTAATAAAAAGAGCATCATTTTCACTTATTGTTCCATCTTTATTAACATCCCCATATCTTTGTATTTTATTTTTTACTGAATCTGTAAATCCAGTCATTGTTTCATTATTGGTTATATATTCTGATCTAAGTAATAATCCATCTTGTGTATTTACGCTTCTATTATCATTAAAGTCCTCTAATCTATAACCATTTACCCCTACTACATATTTTTCTAAGCTAACTGCATATTGTTTCATTTGAACATAATCTCTATCAGCTGTTCTATAGTCTCGCTTTAAATTTTTTCCTTTAAGTCCTACTGATCCATTAACATTACTGTATACTGCTTCTACCCATGCTGTATTGGCAATTATATCAGTACGCTGTTTTAAAGCTTCTGAATTAAATTTCATAGTTATTGTAAATTTTTTTGTTTCTCCTGCTGCTATTGAATTACTTATTAAATAATTAATTCCACTATTTGGAATTGAAGATGTATTCATTTCATTTCCATTTTTATTTAGCTCTATAGAATTTATATCTACTACTATATTATCTCCAATTTTTGGGAAAGCATCTCTTATTACAACATTTTCTACTGGATACGCGCCATTATTACTTACCTCTATTGTATAAGTTACTTTATCTCCATAATCAATTTTTACAGGATTATCATATTTATATGGTGTTTTTTTACTTTTTGATTTGCTTGGATCTCTATCATACTTCGTTTTATATACTACACCTAAACTATCTGAATCATTATTATTCATATCGTTTTCTCTTGATAAATAGCTATCTCTACTATCTACTATTGTTTGATTCTTTCCATTTATGTCACTTACACTAGTAATGTATTTTTGCATAGAGACATTAGCATCAAGAGCTTCTGTTACTGTAGTGCTTGCATTTCTTTTAGTTGTTGTTTCTAAACCGGTTACTACAATCACTCTTTGTTGTCCTGCAGGCCATTTATCATACTCATCATAATATGAATATAATATTCTATAACTTGCTTTATATTGATTAACAAGTGATTTTACCTGTACTGTTACTTGTCCAGTACTAGTATATTTTAATGCTGTTGAAATCGAAATACTTTTAGTACCTGTAAACTGGCTATTTTCACCTTCCTTATATAATTTACCGCTTAAATATATTTCATACTTTTTGGCGTTCGTTGTTATTTTTATGTTTCCATTTTCTTTTGACACACTTAATGTCGGAGTCACATTTAAATTAGTTGCGTATTCATCTGCAGCTGTAATAAGTTTATCAGCTTGATCAAGATCATCCTGAGATAAATCTTGAGCTTCATTTACACTTGTTGCATTATTTATTGTTATATTATTCACTATTCTTTTAGCATCTGTTGCATTATCTTTATCCTTATAATTATAAAGGTATTTCCATAATGCGACCTGATATGGGGTTACCCAGTCTTTAGATAAAGAAGTACTTTTATTTTGATTTAATATATATGCTAATACTCTCCCTGCATATTGATTAGTATCAACATTAAACTTTTTAGATGCTCTATATGATCCTTGACTAAGTCCTGTACCATGTTGAGCACAATAAATATTTGGTTGGCAAACTATTGAACATTGTAAGGCTCCATCACTAGAACGATATATTGCATCTGTTTTATATCCACCTTGCACTAGTGCCACCTTTTTACCATCACTTAATGTTACTGTTTTTGGATCTGAAGTTGTAGAAGAATTCCAAACAACTATTGAATCTCTCCAATTATTATTATTTGGTCTAGTATATGTATATGCAACACTAGTATTAGCTTTTAATATCATTAATATATAAACCATGCCTATTAAACAAATTATTATTTTATTTATCTTTTTCTTCATCTTATTCCCCCCTTTCCCTTTATATATTTTCTCTATCAAAATATTTTTTCTTAATTATGTATGCTCCTGCTCCTATTATTGCTATTGCAACTATTGTTATTATTACAAATACTAATGGAGATACTTTTTGTGTTTTTATTTTTAATTTTGTTTGTGCTGTATTATTTTCAGTATTACTTTCTTCTGTATTTTGTAAATTGCTTGTTTTTTCTACCTCTGCTGTATCTACTACTGTTGCTCCTGCTTTATTGTTTACTTTTTTGGTTAATACTAATTCTACTTCTTTTTCTTCTCCTGGTTTTATTGTTGTTTCTGCTAATCCTGTTGTATATAGTTTTCCGTCTGCTGCTTTATACCAGTTTTGATTCATTTCTGAGCTAAATTCTAATCCTTCTGGTAAATCATTTACTAAGTTATTTACATATCCATCTGTTGTTCCTTCATTTTTTACCTTAAATTTATATTTTACTATAATATCTGAATCTGTTTTTGTTACTTTTACTTTTGCATTGTCTGTATTTTTGTATTCTTTTGTTTTTGTGCCCTTATTTCCTATTACTGTTACATTACTTACTTCTTTATTTAGACTTATATCAAATTTTGGATTTTCTATTAAACCTACATTTATATTTTCTACATTATTTGTTTCTATTGTTATATAATCTGTTTTTCCTACTTTCTTTTCTTCGTTATCTATTTTTGCTGTGTTTATTATTACTTTTGATGTTAATGCAGTATCTTCTCCTTCTTTTTGATATACTGTTGCAGAATATTTTGTTGTATCTAAATTGTATACTACTACATATTTTCCTGGTTCTATATTTGCAAATTTATAGTATCCATTTTCATCTGTTGTTGAATATATTGTATTTCCACTTTCATCTTTTAATATTTTACCTGTTGACATGTTTAATAAACTTGCTTGTATTCCTTTTAATTTTTGTTCATTTCCGTCTATTTTTCCGTCTTTATTTGAATCTACCCAAGCAATTCCTGATATTGCATATGTTTGTTTTTCTTGTTCTGTTTTGTTTTCTTCTTGAACTGTATTTTCTTTTTTAACTTCTTCTGAAGTTTTTTGTTCTAATTTTACCTCTGTTTTATTACTTTCTTTTGTTTCTTCTCCTAAGTCTAAGGTTGCAACATTATTTGTAAACACTATATTTGATTTATTATTATCTTCTTTTTCTTTTACTGTTCCTGTTATTTTTAAAGTTAAAGTTTCACCTGGCTCTAAACTATTTGTTACAAGTATTTCTTGTTCTGAAGTCTGTATTTTAACTTTTTCTTCTTTATTTTTCTGATATTCTAATTCTTTAACTTCTATTTCTGCTGGTATGGCATCTTTTATTTCAAAACCATTCGCTGCTATTCCGACATTTTTTACTTTTATTGTATATTCTACTTCTTCTCCTGTTTTTATTACTTTTTTACCTTCTGCATTTGAAGTTTGTGTTATTTCAAATGCAGATTGTTTTGTATTTATTGTATTTATATTTGTTTGGTAAATATCTTCTCCTACAATAGCTTTTGCAATTCCAGATATATTTGTTTCGTATCCGTTTTGTAATTTTGCAACTTTTCCTTTTACTAATATTTCTTTTTCTTCATTAGGATTAATTACATTTATTGTATATTTGAATGTATCTTGATTCATATTGCCTTTATTTTTTATTTCTTTTATTCCATAATCATTATAGATTATTTCTCCACCTTCACTATAAATAATATTTTCTGGAACATTATATTCTATCACTATATTATTTAAAATTTGTGGTGTTGCGTTTTTTACATTTATTGTATACATTACTTCTTCAAAGTCTCTATATGCAAAGTTAACAATAGAATCTGAACTTGTTTCCAAACTTACTTCTATTGCTGCTGGTTTTATTTTTAATTTATTTTCTGCTGATATTATTTGATTATTATATTTTAAATTTATTTTATTTATTATATCTTGCTCTTCTGATACTGTTCCCATTGTAAGCATTATTTCTGTTTGATTTGTTTCTTCTGCTTTTAGTTTTTCTATTTTCCAAAGTACATTCTTTTTTTCTTCATCTTTTGTTATATCTATATAATCTGCTATATTTCCTTCTTTAATTTCTTTGTATGTATAAATAGCATTTTGTGGTACAACATCTTCTATAATTATATCTTTTAAATCTTGTTTTGATGTGTTTTGTACTTTTATTACATATGTTACTATTTGTCCTGAGTGTACTGGGCTTTGTATTAGTTTTGGCTCTACAGATAAGTTTATTGGTACTAATTTGTTTGTTGTAGTTGTTTGGTCATTATTATTTTCTATTGGTTTTACTTCTTCTTGTTCTACTATTTGTTTTTTCTCTGTTAACATTCTAATTGTTGAAGTATCTTTTCCATTTTGTTCATTTACCACATAATTTGCTTCTGTTCTTAAATATGTTTCTTGATTATATCCTACTTTTGCTTGTATACTTGTTGTTATTTTTATTTGAACTTTTTCTTTTGCTAATAATTTTTCTTCTGGCAATACTATTTTGTATGCTTTTGCTGTATTAGTAAATTCTTCTTTCCATCCTTCTTCTGCATATGTTGCATTTTTATTTTCTGAATAATATACTTTTGCATTTTTGTTACTTACTTCTACTGGTTTTGTTAATGTTGCATCAAATGTAGATTTTATTTCGTTTGATACATAACCTATTCTTCCTACTAATTGCATATTTGATATATCTTTTCCATAGTTATTTACTATATCTATAGTTTGTTCTACTGTTTTTTCTTCTGCATCTTGTGGTATTTGTACTGTATGTAAGTCACCATCTATTATTGTTGTTACGCTATTGTTTTCGTCGTATCCTGTTGTTTTAGATAACATTAATAAACCATATTTTGAAACAATATTTAAATCTTTTGTAACTTTTGCATCTGCATATGTTACTTCCATTGTTTCTGTGTGGCTTGGCACTGTGTCTTCTATATCTATTTCTACATCTATAATAATGTTTACTCCGCCACTTACATTTTCTGTGTCGTAGCTTGTTTGGCTTCCTTCTACTGTTAATATAATATAACCGTTTTTTATATTTGCCTTTGTTATTTTTATTCCATTTTCATATAAAGCTTCTGCTCCTACTATTTTTGCGTTTGTTATATTTTCAGGCAATTTTATTTTTATTTCTCCTGCTTCATATAGTTTGCATGTACTATTTGTATCGTTTAATTTTATTGTGATTTTTGTTTTGTTATTAGCTAGTGTAGATAAATTATTATTATCTAAGTCTACTTGCATTTGTGTTAATGGTTCTTTTAATTCTATTATTCCTTTTGTTTGTGTTAATATATTTTTTATTGTTTCTTCTTTTGTTTCTTTTACTTCGTTTCCTGCTTCGTCTTTTACTATTTCGCCTTTTTCATCTTTTTTTACTTCTTCTGTTTTGTATAATTTAGTTCCTTCTATATTATTTGTTTCTAATATATTTTTTATTTTGTTTACTGCTTCTGTATAATCTTTGCTTGCTGCTATTGCTTTTTCGTGGTATATGTTCATTGTTCCTTCTGCTACTGGCTTTGTTGTTTTTATTGTTATCCCCGTTGTTCTTTCTAAATATTCTATTTTTCCTGCTTGTTTATTTTCTGGTTCATGCTCAGTATAATATGTTGTTTGGTAAGTTCTATTTTCTTTTTCATCTGCATCACTATATTCTACACTTGCATACTTGTTTTCTCCAATATATATTTCTATTTTTCCATCTTGTCCATATAATTTTCTAAAATCTTGCTCATTTATTGTAGTTGATTTATATACTACTGTGTTTGCTTCTGTTTCTTTTTTATCTGTTTGATATTTATTATCTTCTAAGCTTATTGTTAAATTATCTGCTAAGTCTTTGTTTGCAACACTTATTTGTCCTGTTGTTTTATATGTTGTTTCATATGCTGTACCATTTTTTTCGTTTGAATACATATAGCCTTTATAAATTGGTGTTGCTTGTATTGTTTGATAAGTTGCAATTTGTCCTGTTGTTTCTTTTAAAGTTTCTTGCTTTGTTTCTTCTTTTTCTTTTGTTACGCTTCCACTTTCTGTTTTATATTTTGCAACTGCTTTTATTACTGATTTTGTTTCTATTGCTTCTGCATTTTGTATATCTGTTGTTTCAGGGTAAATATATATTATTTCTAATTCGTCTTTGGCATTTTCTTGGTATTGATTATATGCTTCGGAATTTACACATTCTATGTTTAATAAACCAGTTTCCCAATTATAATTCTGGCTTATATCTTTTTCTTTTCCTGCTGTTAATTGCATATTGCTTTTTATTACACTAATTCTACTTGGCTTAATTCCTTTTATTTCTGGCACTCTTACTTCTAGTTTCATGTTTTCTATTTGCTTATGATTTTCTTTGCCATTTTCTTCTCCAATTAGAACCTTTTCTTGCAAAACTACTCCACTCTCATATTTGTTTGCATATGGAATGTATTTTTGTACTGAGCTTTCTACAACAATTTCTGGAACTTGTGCATCTTCTGCTATTACTTGTCCAACTCCTACTCCTGTTATTATTAAATTTCCCATTACCATATAGGCCGCCATAGAGCTTGCTATTGTTTTTATTAAAGCACGCTTTAAATTCATTTGTTTTTACCTCCAAAACGTTTTATTTTTTAATAATATATATATATATT
>JABLTL010189746.1_pt1 | contig 39225 bp, 39 predicted proteins | sample 7160151 | NCBI WGS metagenome assembly JABLTL01 (sample SAMN14651223, study PRJNA627086) | human gut metagenome | isolation source: feces | host: Homo sapiens | reverse complement strand
GGCTCTTTAGATGGATATAAGTGTTCTTCAAAGACTGTTAGTACTCCCGAAGCTATTTACTGTACTTTTGATGGAAATATGGTACAAGGAGCAGAGTATGTTAATGGACAATATACTTATAGATATAAACAACAAGGTGCTTATTCCTCAACTACTGATTTGGCTTGGAATAGTATTGTAACTGATGGTTGGGGTGTACAACTAACTGATAAAGCAAGTACTGATGCAGTAACAAGTAAAATTTGTACCTATATTAATAATAAACCAGTAGTTTCAATGTCATATATGTTTTCTAATAGTAAAGCTACAACCTTAGATGTAAGTAATTTTAATACATCAAAAGTAACAGATATGAGCGCTATGTTTTATCTTAGTCAAGCCACAACCTTAGATTTAAGTAATTTTGATACATCAAAAGTAACAAATATGAACAGTATGTTTTCTAGTAGTCAAGCCACAACGTTAGATGTAAGTAATTTTAATACATCAAATGTAACGGGTATGAGTGGTATGTTTTCTAATAGTAAAGCCACAACCCTAGATGTAAGTAATTTTGATACAAGCAAAGTAACATATATGAGTTGGATGTTTAATGGTAGTCAAGCCACAACGTTAGATGTAAGTAATTTTAATACATCAAATGTAACGGATATGAGTGGTATGTTTTCTAATAGTAAAGCCACAACCCTAGATTTAAGCAACTTTAATACATCAAAAGTAACAAATATGAGTAGTATGTTTTCTGGTAGTCAAGCCACAACGTTAGATGTAAGTAATTTTGATACATCAAAAGTAACAAGTATGTTTAGTATGTTTAGAAATGCATCAAATTTAAAGACAATATATGTAAGTGATAAATTTAAAACCGGTAAAGTTACATACAGTAATTATATGTTTTCTGGCTCTACAGCTTTAGTAGGTGGAGCAGGAACAAAATATAATTCAACTAAAATAGATAAAACATATGCACGTATAGATACAGCAAGTACTCCAGGATATTTTACTTTAAAAAAATAATTAATAAAAGACATATACTTTTTTGGTATATGTCTTTTATTTCTTTTTAAGTTTTTTAACTTCTTTTGCTTCTTCTATTTTTACTTGTTCTGGAGGTAGGGCGGCTACTTGTTTTTGTTTAGTACCACTACTAAATATCATAGATACAGCTAATAGAATAGAAGTTACTTCTTTTGTTCTTTTATTCATATATTCTCCTTAGATTAATAATACATTTTAACTTATTAATTGTCAATTTTGTTTGCGTTTTTGTGTAAATGTATTATAATAAATTGTATGGAAAGAAAAGATGTAAAACTTGAAGATGTTAGCCCTATGATGAGGGAATACCTTAAAACTAAAAGTGAATATGAAGGTATAATTTTATTTTATAGATTGGGAGACTTCTATGAAATGTTTTTTGATGATGCAATAACTGCGAGTCATGAATTAGAGCTTACTTTAACTGGTAAACAATGTGGGCTTAGTGAAAGAGTTCCAATGTGTGGAGTTCCACATCATGCATTAAATGTTTATTTAGAAAAACTAATTGAAAAAGGATATAAAGTAGCTATATGTGAACAAATGGAAGATCCTAAAACTGCGAAAGGCATAGTTAAAAGAGAAGTAATACAAATAGTAAGTGCTGGTACTTTAACTAGTACTGAAATAGTAAATGAAAAAGACTTCAACTATATAGCAAGTGTAACAGATTATAATTATGTATATGCACTTAGTTATGCTGATTTACTCAGTGGTAAAGTATATACAACATTTATAGAAAAGAATCAAGATAAGATAATAAGTCATATAGTAAACTTAAATATTAAAGAAATAGTTGTTCATGATAATTTTGATGTTGATTTAATACATAAGCTTAAAACAAATTATAATATATTTATTTCTTATTATAACGATGAGAGTCTATATAAAAAAGATATATTTGGAAGAGTAACTGATTCTAAACTAATAAATAACACCTCATTACTTTTAAATTATTTAACAAACTCTTTAAAACAAGATTTAAGTCATATACAAGAAGTAGAAGTAATGGATAGTGGATTATTTCTAGAATTAGATAAAGAATGTATTAAAAATTTAGAATTAGTTGAAACAATTAGAAATAAAGATAGACAAAATAGTTTACTTGGATTTATGGATAAAACTAAGACTGCGATGGGTAGTAGACTTTTAAAGAGTTATTTAATAAGTCCTAGTATTAATAAAGATGAAATTTTAAGAAGACAAAATCTTACCGAAAAATTAATAAATGAATTCTTACTTAAGAGTGAGCTAAAATCATTTTTATATGAAATATATGATTTAGAAAGACTTACTGGTAAAATAGTATGTTCTAACTTAAATGCTCGTGATCTATTACAATTAAAAACTAGTATTAAAGTAATTCCTGATATTAATAATATTCTTAAATCTTTAGGTGAGAAAGAATTAAAAACTTTTGATGAATTATATAATTTACTTGAAATTTCTATTAAGGAAGATGTACCACTTACTATTAAAGAAGGAAATATTATTAAAGATGGATTTAATAGGGAGATAGATGAGTTACGTAGTATTAAGAGTGGTGGTAAAGACTTTATATCTAAGTTTGAAATGGAAGAAAAAGAAAGAACTGGTATAAAGGGTCTTAAAATTGGATTTAATAAAGTATTTGGTTATTATATAGAAGTACCTAAGGGACAAGTTAGTCAAGTAAAACCTGAATTTCAATATGATAGAAAACAAACTATATCTAATTGTGAACGTTATATAACACCATTATTAAAAGAAAAAGAGAATTTAATTCTTAATGCTGAAGAGAGACTTAATAGTTTGGAGTATGATGTATTTTGTAGCATAAAAGAAGAAGTTAAGAAATATATTAGTAGTCTTCAAAAAGTTTCTAATTATATAGCTTATTATGATGTTATGCAGTCTTTTGCGACAGTAGCAGAAGAATCTAATTTTGTAAAACCAACTATTAATGATGAAGGTATTGTTGAGATTATTGGTGGACGTCATCCAGTTGTTGAAAGTGTTATAGATGGGGAATATATTGATAATGATGTTATTCTTGATAGTAATACTAATATACTTATAATAACTGGACCTAATATGAGTGGTAAAAGTACTTATATGAGAGAAGCAGGTATTATAGCCATACTTAATCAAATAGGTTCATATGTCCCAGCTACTAAGTGTAATTTACCTATATTTGATAAGATATTTACTCGTATAGGAGCTAGTGATGATTTAGTAGGTGGAGAAAGTACTTTCATGGTTGAGATGAAGGAAAGTGCTTATGCTTTATTAAATGCTACATCAAAGAGTTTAATATTATTTGATGAATTGGGTCGTGGTACTAGTACATATGATGGTATGAGTTTAGCTGGAGCAATAATAGATTATATTGCTACTAAAATTAAATGTAAGACATTATTTTCAACGCATTATCATGAACTTACTGATATGGAGAGTAAACTTCCTGGTATACATAACGTGCATGTATCAATTGATGAGACAGATGGAGATATTACATTTCTTCATAAAGTTATGGATGGGCCAGTAGATAAAAGTTATGGTATAAATGTAGCTAAACTTGCAAACTTACCAATAACTGTTATAGATAAAGCAAATGAATTATTAGAAGAATATGAAAATAATGATTCAAAGCCTCATAAAAAAATAACTCAGTTTCAACTTGATTTAGATACTAAAAGTGATGAACTAAGAGATTATATTAAAACAATAAATCCTTTAGAAGTTACTCCAATTGAAGCCTTAGTCATTTTAGATAAAATTAAAAAGAAAAGTGAGGAATAATTATGTTAGATAGTGTTAATGATGTAATTATAGAACAAACTATTAAAAGTTATATGTCAGATGATAGTGTTACAGTAGATGGAGCTATTAGTGATGTTACTGATCTTTTAACTGTTAAAGATACTGTTATGTTAAATATTCTTGATGAAGCAAAAAGAGTTGAAAAATATAGAAAGGCAACACTTAAAGATATGTATGCTAATAAGATAGTTCTAACTCTTGTAGGTAAGATAAATTCAATTTTGCCTCTTTCAAATGATGGATTAAAAGATGAAGAGGAGTATAAAAGATTAATAGAAATATTAAGTAGAGATATTGAAGAATTGAAGAAAGATAAAAAAACTCTTAAAGAAGTTAAGAAAGCAATAATAAGATTATTAAATGCAGGTGCTTTGCAATGCAATTCGAGAATTAATTTACTTTTAAAATTATTAAATGATAAAAGAATTTCTATGGTTGAATACTATAATTATGAACATACTATGGTAGAGTGTTCTAGTTCAGGAATTACATATGTATCTAATAAAGAAGTCAAAGATGATATAGAAAGTTCAAATAGAGATATTATGAAATTAAAGAAATCATTAGGTTTGGAGGAAAAATAAATGGATTTTGGTATTTCAAGTATAATGTTAGAAAGTGCTAAAGGAAAAAATAGGAGTGCTTTAAAAACTATGTACAAAGCAAAAAGAGATCTTGTTAGACTTAGATTTTCTTCAGCATTTAGTTCTAATTTAAGAATGCAAAAAGATGTTTTGTTGAGTTTATATGCTCTTGCTACTAAGAATTTAAAAGAATTAAGAAAAGATAAAGCAAATTTAAGTTACTTAGGTGATTTAATAGTATCAGATTCTATTAGAGGAGATTATATATTTGATGAAAATTTTCTTTCATTAATAGAAAGTATTGGCACTAAAGATAGTGAAATAGAATCTAATTTTAATAAAAGATATGAATCTACATTTTATATTTCTAGGGGTATTAGATATGTTAATCCTGAAGCTAGAGATGATGTAAGTGAGAAGATGGATAAAATGATAGATGCTAAAATGGAACTAATTAGAAGTGTAAATAATAGAGCATAGACTTGAATGTCTATGTTTTAAATTATATAATTAATGGGTAAGATAAGTAGTAGAGGTAAAAGGTATGAAATATAAAAATGGTTTTACATTAACTGAATTATTAGCTGTTATAGCTATCATAGCTATTTTAACGTTAATGGCTGTTCCTGCAGTTATAAATCTATATAATAATAGTATTCAAAAAGAAATGTTAGTTCAAGAGGGTGAAGTTAAAAGTGCTGCTCATATATTTTTAACTGATTATTGTTTAGATCCAATTGATGGTGTTTCATGTCCATCTACTATGGTTAAACAAAATTATATTTGTCTTAGTGATATGCAAGAAGACGGAGTAAAATATATCAGTAAAGTTTTATATAAAAATACAGCATGTGATGGAGTAATTGTATATAGTGATGAGGATACTTATGAAAATGGCAAACCATACTTGTTTTGTGGATATGAAGGAGGAAAGTTTGAATATGCAACTGATATGAATTATTATGTTACTAAATATTCTAGTTGTTTTGTTAATAATCCAAAACCAACAGATACTACTGATCCAGAACCTAACAATCCAACTGATCCTGATACTCCAACTAAAAAAAAGATTACAATTAGCTATATTGATGAAGATGCATCTTGTCCAGCAGGTATAGAATATTATTATCAAAATTATTACTTTACTTGTCAAATGAGTTCTAGAGTAATAATAACAGTTAATGGAACAAAATATACAATTAAAGAAGCATTAAATGGTGGATATGTTACTATGGACGAACTTATAGAAGCAGGATTTAAGCCAACAAAAGATACTAGTAAAGATTATGCTACCGAATAAAAGAATAGAAAGTCTATTCTTTTTTTGATACTTGTGTTAAAATTAGAGTATGAATAATGTTAAAAAATATAAATTATTTATATACATCTTTTTATTTGTTTTAATAGAAGAAATTATCTTCTCCTTTTTAACATATAAAAATTTTAGTATTTATCATATTTTATTTAGTTTGTTATATTCGTCAGTTATCTATTTTATGTATTTACTTTTATATAATAAGAAAACAATTTTATATTTTTTAAATACTTGTATATTTTTGATATTTATTTCTAATTATTTATACTTTATTAATTATTTATCTTTTATTAGAATAGATGTTTTATTTAAATCTATAAAGGTTGTCTACTTCTCTAGTAATATTTTTGAAATTCTTAAGAATAATATTTGTGGTATTGTTTTATTATTAGTACCATTTGTTATGATAAGTTATTTAATACATAAAGACAATAATAAAAATAAGTTTAGCTTTAAGTATTTGTTTGCACTATTTGTTATTTATTTAATACCAATTACTATTATGTTAATTGATAAAAATGATGATATATATGCACCTAAGAATTTATATTCTTGTACTAATTTTCCTGTTAAAAATTTAAGTACCTTTGGCGTTTTGACGTCTATTAGATTAGATTATCAAAGATATTTTTTTGGTTTTAAAGATAAAGGCTCTTTGGTAACTGTTAATGATAAAAAATATAATAGTGATGAATATAATATTGTTAATCTTGAATTTAAAGATACGGATAATGATGAAATTAAAGAGATAAATAATTATATAAGTAATAGGGAACCTACTAAGAAAAATATATATACTGGGCTATTAAAAGATAAAAATGTTATATTTATATTAGCTGAGTCATTTAACAGTATTGCGATTAATAAAGATATTACACCAAACTTATATAGATTATATAATGAAGGATTTACTTTTGATAATTTTTATAATCCTTTGTTTCCAGTTTCTACTGCTGATGGGCAATATATGAGTGATATATCACTTTTTCCATCTGATATAGTACATAGTTTAGAAAATTGTAATAAGAATTATTATCCATATTCCTTAGCTAATGTTTTTTCTAATTTAGGTTATGGTACTTATTCTTATCATAATTATTTATATGATTATTATAATAGAGATAAATATTATCCTAATATGGGATTTGATGTTTATAAAGGAATAGGTAATGGGCTTAATATGAATGATACTAGAAGTGACTATGATATGGTTAGTGTTAGTATAGATGAGTTTATTAATAAAGAAAAATTTATGACGTATTATTTGACTATTTCAGGACATGCTCCATATAATAATAGTAATAAAATGTCTATTAAAAATTATGATAAACTAAGTAATTATAATTATAGTGATACAGTTAAATATTATTTATCTACTCAAATAGAATTAGATAAAATGATAGGTTTATTATTTGAAAGATTAGAAAAAGCTAAAAAGTTAGATGATACTGTTATAATACTTGTACCTGATCATGTACCATATGGTTTAACAATAGATGAAATGAACGAAGTTTCTACTTTCAAAAGAGATAATGAATTTGAAAAATATAGGTCAGCTTTAACAATATATAATAAAGATATAAACAAATATAAAAGTAATGATAATTATTGCTCTAATATAGATATTTTACCAACAATACTTAATTTATTTGGTGTACAATATGATTCTAGATTAATGATGGGTAGGGATATATTATCAAATAGTGATGGTATGGTTGTTTTTGGCAATAGAAATATTGTTACTAAGGATTATAAATATTCTAATATGAATGAATATATAGATGGTAATATATCTTTAGATGAAATTAAAAATATTAAAAATGATATATATATGAAATATAGAATATCAAGGTTAATGCTTGAAAATGATTATTATATATATTTATTTAAAGATTAGAGATTAAGTTTATATTGATTTATAGTTCATAAATATTATATAATTAATTTATCGATGGAGGAAAAATGATAGACGAAAATGAAATTAAAAATAAAATGAATAAGGTTATAGAAAACTTAGAAAGTAGATTTACTACTATTAGAGCTGGAAGAGCTAATCCAAATATTTTACATGGAATTATGGTTGATTATTATGGTACACCAACTCCAATTCAATCATTAGCAACTATTTCTATTCCAGAAGCTCGTGTTCTTTCTATAAAACCATTTGATAAATCATCTTTAAAAAATATAGAAAAAGCTATATATGAAGCTAATTTAGGTATAGCTCCAACTAATAACGGAGAAGTAATAATGCTTACAGTACCAGAACTTACTGGAGAAACTAGACGTAACTATGTTAAGCAAGCATCAACTATGGCTGAAGAAGCTAAAGTGGCTCTTAGAAATATAAGACAAGATGAGAATAATAAAATTAAAAAAGATGAAGAACTAAGAGAAGATGAAAGAGATATGTGTCTTGATATAGTTCAAGAAATGATTGAAAAATTCAATAAAATAGTTGATGAAAAATTCAAAGAAAAAGAAAATGAACTTACTAGTATTTAGTAAGTTTTTTTGTTATAATTGTTTTGATAATAGAGAGTAGGTGAACTTAATATATGTATTCTAATGAAAAGGTTAAGCCATCTTATGATAAGTTTACTGCATATTTAAAAAAACATATTAAAGAATTAAAAAGTCAACTTGAAGATTATGAAAATAAAGCTAATTATAGTGAAGTTATTAGTGAACTTAGAGATAATCCTAGTTTAGATATGGTATTAAAAGAAAGAAACTTTTTAATATCATTAAATCCATCTTTTGATTCTCAATTTAAATTAATAGATTTTTTTGTTATGAGAAATGCTAGTGATGCTCCACAAGTAAGTGCTACAATTAGATCAATATTAGAATCAGATGAGGTTAAAAATTTTGATACTAAAGTATCTAGTTCATTTAATGTGTCTGCGATAAGAGAAGAATTAGAACAATATACTAGTTTATTAAATGAAGTTAATTTAGATATAGATTTTCTAGTTAGTGTTCTTGATAAGAGTTCTTTAAGCGAAAAAGAAAAATTAGATGTGTTATCTAAGAATGCATTTGATAGAATTCCTGCTAAAAAATTAGATGAAAGTTTAAAAGAAGAAAAAGATAAAGCTATTGAAGAAGAGATGACTAAAAAGATTAATGAAACTTCTTCTGAAGAAATGACTGATATTACTAAATTAAATGATAGATTTATGATTAGTATGCCAGTAATTGAAGATATTAAAAAGACATATCGTTATTTAGTTAAAAATAAAACAGAAAAGCAACTTACATATGCTAAATCTATATTTAAAATATTTGATGCGGGTGAACTTTCTATAGAAGATGCTGCTAATTATGCAAATGAAATAATTATATCTTTGTATTTAGGAATTGTGAGTTATTCTGATGAAGTAAAAGATTTAATAGAAAAAGCAAGTGATGGAAAGCTTCCAATTGGAGACTCTCAATATTTAGAATTATGTATAACTGATATAGAGGGTTACATTATGCAATTTAGTAATCTTGTTAAATTAAAAGAAATAGAAGATAAGAAAGAAGAAACTAAAACTGAAGAAGATAAAAAGTTATTATTTTTAGCTGATGGAAGAGGAAAATGTACACTTGATTTTACTGGATTTAAGAGTACTGAAGTTGAAACTTTATTTGATAAGTGTAGAAGAAGTATTAAAAGAAAAGAATATAGATTAGGTCCTGGTACAAACTTTAGTGTTCTTATGAATAATGTTTCTAAAACAGCTTGTTCGTACGTATCTCTTTCAGACCAATTTAATTTAGTTATAGACGTTTCACATATAGGTGAAGCTCATGATAGAGCTATTGGAATAGCTACTAAAAATCAAGCAATTATTAATGATTATATAGAACTTGCAAACAAGAATCCTGATGAAGTATATAGTGAGCAAGAAGAAATTAGAAGAAATATTGGAGAAAAGTTAAATATGCCAATAGAAGGAGATAAAATAACATTATGAAAATAGAAAATAGTGATGATTTTTTCTATAGTATTAGAAATGATTGTTTAAAATTAATTTATAAAAAGAATGTTGACTTAGATTTATTATCTTTTGAAGTTGGTTGTAATACTGATACGTTAATAAAATTATTTGATAAAAAGAATGATAACTTATTTATATATCTTAGAATATATAATACTTTGGTAGAATGGTAGGTGTTATATGACTTTAGAAGAAATAATAAGTTTAAAACTTAAAAGTTTATATGCTGAAATAGAAAGACTACGTAATAATTCAATAAAATTAGATGAAGAAACTGAAAAATTAACTATGGTTTTACTTGAAAGTGAAGACTTTATACATACTATGTCTGAAGATTGGGCTAATATTGGTAAACTAGATGTTGATAAAATGACGGATTATCTTGTTAAATATGGTTCATTTGCTTATGATAAAAAAGAAGTAAAAGAAACTTTTAGAATTATAAATGTTGTTTATGAAGCAATAGAAGCAGGAATAGATACAACTCTTACTGATTCTCAAAAAGCATTTATAGAAGGATATCTAGGTAATTTAATTCAAATGATTAAGAGTTTGAATGAAAATATTAATACTAAAGATACAGAATCTATTGAAAATAAAAATAAAATAAATATATATAATGAATTTACTTCAGGTCTTGAAAGATTAGGTGAAAAGGTAAGTGATCCACTTAACGAAGAAATACTTAATGAAAGTGATTTTCAAGCATTCTATAGTATTATAGAAGATGAGAGTATATCTAATGAGGTAAAAAAACAAGGTATTATTAAATTTACTAAATACAATGCTGATAGACTTAGTAATACACCTAAAACTATATCTAAAATAAGTATTGATGATATAAAAGATTTATTTTCATCATACGGATTTAATAGTAAAAAAGATATGGATTTTATAAATAGAAATAAAAAAGAACTTGAAGCTAGGTGTGAACTTCAAAATATTAATAGTATTTTAAGTTTTATGAAAGATAATAAAATTCTTCGTAGATTTTCTTTAGGGACTATATTATCTATATGTGTTGCTGGTACTGTAGAAACAGTTTCACAAACTTATAAAAAGTTAGAATCTGAAGGCAAAATAAGTGATTTATATTTTCAAACTCCTGGAGTATGGGTAAATAATCCAGTAAAGAAAAAATCTCAAAAGAATAGGGGTATGCCTGGGCCAAAAGAAAATCCTCGTTCACTTTATTATGCTGCTCGTAAGATTTCACTTGAAGATATAGAACTAAATGAAAAATTCTTGAAGGAAAAGGGCTTTGATATTAATGCTACTGAATCTGATAAAGTAGTTAAATTACTTACTACTCCTAATTATAGGGTAGTTGAAAACTATGATATATGTAGACGCTATGGTTTATATGACGGAAGTATTAAAAATCAAGCAGTAACTCCTTTATATGGAAGTAATATTGAAGATAGATTAGATAATTTAATTGAAATAGGTTTGTTAAATGGAAAGAATATATCATTTGATTTCTTTAGTAGTTATGCTAAAAGATATTCTTCTTCTATAGTTACAATGGATCAAAATAATATAATGTTTATGTATTATTTAAGAAGTATATATAGTCAAAGAGAATACTATGACAAGATATTTTCTAAATCTAGAGTTGGAATGTTAACTAAAGAAAATATACCTAAATTTAGTACTCAAGGTAAAATGCAACAATTCGTAGATGATAATTTTGTATCTTTAGATAGAATACCTAACTATGAATCTTATGATGGTATTGTTCATGATAGTGATATTGAAAGTTATGATGAATCTGTTTTTCATGAAAAAGAAATATTTGATTTAGAAAGACAATTTAGAGTACGTGATAATGATTATGTATATGTAATTGACGATGTAATTATATCAAGACTTAAAGTTCTTAAAATATGTTCAATATTAAAAGATGCAGGAATTCCAATTACTAAGAATGAAATTATGTATGCTGTTACTAAAGGAATGTATCTAACTAAAAATGTATATGATAGAGTTGCTTCTCATGTAGGATACGTAGAAGAGGAGAAAAAAGATGGATTACTTTAAAAAATATGGTTTAAATGAAGAAGATATTAAAGAATTAGAAAATTATATAGATGATGATGATATAAATAATTATTATGTTAATGAATTAGAAATAATTGATATATTAGATTATCTAAATGAAATAGGAATCAAAAATATAAAAGATATATTAAAATATAAAACAAATATATTTTATGAGAAACTTGATAACATTAAAAAGTCATTTGAAAATAGAAAAGATATAGTAAAACTTATTAATGAAGATATTACTAATTTTGAATTAATAGGGTATTAAAACTAATTTAGAAATAAATTAGTTTTTTTGTAAATTTGACTTTTTAGTCAATATATAATAAAATATACGAAGTTTTATAGGAGGTGTATGAATGAAAAGATATTTTAAACTTGAACTTGATAAATGTAACTTTTGGCAAAGTGAAGTAAAAGATGAATCTAAAGTATACGTAAAAAGAGATTTTAAGAGAAGAGACGAAATACCACTTAACAAAGTCTTTTTTAGACAAGATATAGATGGAAAATTTACTGAAGTTACTACTGGTAAAAGAATGAAGGTTGTTGTTATAAATAATAGATTATTTATAGATGAACCTCAAGGAATTGATATAGTTGATGGTGCTTTTAGTTCTACATCTCCTAAAGAAATTTCTTCATTCTTATCAGAAATTAGATCTAAAAAGTTAGGTCAAGAATATATAAGTATACTTAATGATTTCTTTGTCAATAGTCCATTATGTGAAAGAGCATCATTCTTAAAAAAAGAGAAAAAAGAAGAAAAATCTTTTTTAAGAAAGTTAGTATCTAAATTTCATAAGGAAAATTAAACTTCATTTTTATGAAGTTTTTTTAATTGCTATATTTTTATATCTTTGTTATAATTTAGATAATAGGAGTTGTGTATGAATAATAGAAATGGATTTACTTTGATTGAGTTACTTGCGGTAATAGCAATAATAGCTATTCTAACTTTAATGGCAGTGCCTTCATTATTAAAGATGTATAATGAAAATGTTATTAAATCAATGCACATACAAGAAAAAGAAATAAGTAATGCAGCTAATATGTTTATTGAAGATTATTGTGAAGATTCAATTGATGGTACAAATAAATGTCCTGATAGTTATGAGAAGGCAGTTAATAATAAGAAAACTGTGTGTCTTCAGGATTTGCAAAAGAAAAGTGATAAATATATAGATAAAGTTAAATATAAAGGATCTGACTGTAAAGGGTATGTTACATATTATTTAGATAATGAGACTGGCATTTATGGAAATGAAAAAACATCTTTATTTTGTGGTTTAAATGATAATGGAACTTATGAATATATGACTGATAGTGAGTATGATCTTAAAGAATATTGTAAGTGTAATGCTGATGATGATGTATGTAAATACGCTGATGAAGATGTTTACTGTAAGTTTGATGGAGAACTAAAGCAAGGTGCAGAATTCGTAAAAGGACAATATACATATAGATATAAGCAAGAAGGCAATTATTCCTCAACTACTGATTTGGTTTGGAATAATATTGGAACAGATGGTTGGGGTGTACAATTAACTGATAAATCAAGTACTGATCCTGTAACTAGTAAAGTTTGCACTTATATAAATAATAAACCCGTTATTTCAATGAGTTACATGTTTTTAAATTCACAAGCAACTACATTAGATTTAAGTAGTTTTGATACGAAAAACGTTACTAATATGGGTTCTATGTTTCAAGGTAGTAAAGCAATATCAATAATTGGATTAGATAAATTTAATACAGCTAAGGTAACTGATATGGGTAGTATGTTTTATAATTCACAAGCAACTACATTAGATTTAAGCAGTTTTAATACAGCTAAGGTAACTAATATGAAAGAAATGTTTGCAGAGAGTAGAAAGCTTAAAACTATATTTGCAAGTAATAATTTCATAACCGATAATGTTACTAGTAGTACAGATATGTTTCAGAGAGTAACTAACTTAGTAGGTGGTGCAGGTACTAAATATAATAGTTCACATGTAGATAAAACCTATGCTAGAATAGATGCATCAAGTACACCTGGATACTTTACATTAAAAAATAATTAAAAATATATAAATAATAGAAAAGATATTAAAAATAATATCTTTTTATTTGAAATAATGGTATAATCTTAGTAGATTTTTTGGAGGAACTTATGAAATTAACAAGAACTGAAGCTAGAGAAAAGATTATGGTTATCTTATATCAAATAGATTTTTATAAAAAAGAGAACATTGAATATAATTTAGAAGATGTTTTCCATGAAAATTTAGAGATGGATAATAAATATGTTAAAGATATTGTAAATGGTGTTTTAGAAAACCAAGATAAGATAGATGAAACTATTAATAAATATCTAGAAAATTGGGATTTAGATAGACTTGGTAAAACAGATAGAGCAATACTTAGATTATCTACTTATGAAATGATGTATTATGATACTCCTAAAGTAGTAGTTATTAATGAAGCTGTTGAACTTGCTAAAAAGTATAGTGATGATAAAGTTGTTAAGTTAATAAATGCTGTTTTAGATAAAGTTCGTGATAATGAGGAAGTAAATGAATAGAGAATATATTTCTATTAGTGATATTAATAGAATTATTAAATTTACTATTGATAATAATGAAAGTCTTCGAAGTGTATATATTAAGGGAGAAATAAGTAACCTTAAGTTTCATAGTAGAGGACATTTATATTTTTCACTTAAGGATGAAGGTAGTAAAATAAATGCTGTTATGTTTAACTATAATAGATATCTTAATTTTATTCCTAAGGATGGAGATTCTGTTTTAGTACATGGTAAAGTTAGTGTTTATGAGGCTACTGGGAGTTATCAAATATATGTTGATGATATGCAACAAGATGGTCTTGGAAATTTATATCAATTATTTGAAGAACTTAAGAAGAAATTATCTAGTGAAGGGTTATTTAATCCTGAACATAAAAAGAAAATAAATAGACTTCCACGTAAGATTGGTGTTATAACTGCACCTACTGGCGCTGCTGTTAGGGATGTAATATCTACTATTAACAAGCGTTATCCCTTAGTAGAAATATATGTGTTTCCAACTCTTGTTCAAGGAGAAGATGCTGGTAAGAATATAGTTCGTATGATTGAACTTGCTAATACTTATCCACTTGATACAATTATTCTTGGACGTGGTGGTGGCTCTATAGAGGATTTGTGGGCTTTTAATGAAGAGATAGTTGCAAGAGCAATATACAAGTCAGAGATACCAATAATAAGTGGTGTAGGACATGAAATAGACTTTACAATAAGTGATTTTGTAGCAGACCTTAGAGCTCCAACTCCTACTGGTGCTGCAATACTAGCAACTAGTGATAAAGAAGATATAGTTAAATATTTAAAAACTACGAGAGAAAGAGTTAATAATGCTATATTGAATAGACTTTATTCTTATAACGAACTTATTAAGAAATATAAAAGTAATTATGTGCTTAATAATCCAATGAGATTATATGATATTAAAGAACAAAAGTTAGATATTTTATATGATAAATTGAATACTAATATAAAAATTAAACTTGATAATAGTTATAAGTTAGTAGATAAATATAAGAGTAATTACATTCTTAATAATCCTAAAGTATTATATGAAAGTAAGCTTGATAAACTTGAAAGTCTTAGTGAAGATGTGAGTTCTAGTATTAAAAGAGTTATTGAAAATAATAGTAAGAGACTTGATACTTTAAAAATAAAACTTGAACTCTTAAATCCTAAGAATGTACTTGATAAAGGATACTCAATAATATATAAAGATGGTAAGATAGTTAAGAATACTAAAGATATAAGCATTAATGATGACTTAAATGTTATAATTAGTGATGGTAACATAGATGTAACAGTTAAAGGAGTAAATAAATGAAAGAAAAGACATTTGAACAATCTATAAAAGAACTTGAAAAAATTGTTAATGAACTTGAAAGTGGAGAACTTGATTTGGATAAATCAATTGCTAAGTATACAGAGGCTATGAAATTAATAGAGTTTTGTGAAACTAAGCTTAATAATGCTACTGAAACTATTAATAAATTAGTTAATGAAAATGGTACTGAAACTAAGTTTGAAGTAGAAGAAAATTAGTAATTATTTCCATAGAAATAAGTGGCTATATATTAAAAATATTAAAGTTAATAATAATAAAGAGGTGAAAGTATGAAAAAAGTATTGTTCACGTTCTTTATTATTTTTTTATTTCCATTAGAATTATTTGCATATTCTAAATATATTATACCTGGAGGAGAAAGTATTGGAATTAAAATTAATACTGAAGGACTTATAGTTGTAGGATTTTATAAAGTTGGTGGTGAATATATAGCTAAAAATAACTTTAAAATAGGAGATAAGATAATAAATGTTAATGGTAAACAGGTTAACACTATCGATGAATTGAGTGATGCCGTTAGTGAAAATGAAATGTCTTCTTTAAGTGTTAAAGTTACTATTAAAAGAAATGATAAAGAAGTGGATACATATTTAAAACTTATTGATGAAAATGGTACATATAAAACTGGTCTTTATGTTAAAGATTCTTTAGTTGGACTTGGGACATTAAGTTATATAGATCCAGTAACTAAAATATATGGAGCTTTAGGGCATGAAATAACTATGAATGAAACTGGTAATAGAGTAGATGTTAGGGATGGCAACATTCTTTATAGTAAAGTTACTGGTATCGATAAAAGTAGAAATGGTAGAGTAGGATGTAAAAATGCTAATATAGTTTTTGATAGAAAGATTGGTACAATACAAAAAAATACTGATAAAGGAATATATGGACTTTATACTGATAAATTACCTAATAAAGATACATATCAAATATCTGAATTCTCTGATATTGAAAAGGGAGATGCATACATTTTAACTGTTACTAAAGATAATAAAATAGAAAAATATAGTATTAATATATTAGATAAATATCCTAGTAAAAAAGATACTCAAAAAGCATTTAGTTTTGAAATAACAGATAAATCTCTTTTAAATAAAACAGGTGGTATAGTTCAGGGTATGAGTGGTTCTCCAATAATGCAAGATGATAAAATAATCGGAGCTGTTACTAATGTACTTGTAGATAATGTTACTTTAGGTTATGGTATATCTATAATAACTATGTTATCTGAAGGAGAAAAGTAAATATATAATTTTATTTAGCATATAATTAAATATACTTTAAAAAGTATATTTAATTTGATATAATATTTTTTTCGAGGATAATATGATACATAATGAAAGATTTGAAGTTGATAGTAGTAAATTAAAAAGAGATTATAAAATATGTTCTTTAGCTGATATTCATAATAATTCTTGGGCAAGTTTTGAACTTTGGGATGATTTAATAGATACAGTTGATAGAGAAAATCCGGATTATATATTTATATCTGGAGATTTTGTTTATAATTCTGATGATTTTTATATTTCAAAAAATGATAGAATGTTAAGATACTTTCTTAGAAGTTTGAGTGAGATAGCTGAAACTTTCATGTGTCTTGGTAATCATGAATTAAAATCCGGAAGAAAGTTTAATAGAGATGATTCTATACAATATTTAAGAATGCTAGATAGAACTATGGATATACATATACTTGATAAAAGAATTGGTGAAGAATTTATAGATACAGAAGATATTAGAATAGGTGGTTTTTGTCCTAGAAGTGAAACATATTATAAATCTCGTGAAAGAGAGTGGAGTAAATATTTCATAGAAGATTATTTAAATAGTTTACTTGAATTTACTAAAGATAAATTTAATATTTTACTTACTCATTCTCCTGATACTATAAGTCAAAAAGAAGTTTTGATTGCTCTTAGAGATAAAATTAAAGAATTAGATTTAATATTATGTGGACATAAACATGATGGATATATTCCTAGAATTATTCAGAAAACTGGTATTATTCATGATGACTTTGGATTTGATGTTAGTGATGGAAAGAATATTTTTGATTATATAGTTAGTAGAACTTCTAATTGTAGAGGAGAATTTAATGTATTAGATGCTAAAATGATAGTAAATAGGGGATACAGAAAGTTTTCTCATAAAAGTCCAGTATTTGCAGCACTTGATAAAGTTTCATCAAGAGATATGGCTACAATAACTCTTAAAAAGAAATTGTAGTTTTTTTTATTGAAATAAAAACTATTTTTTGATAAAATTTATATATACTAGGAGGCTGTTATGGAAGATGTTAGTAATAAATTAGAAGTTACTATTGAAGATGGTACTACAGTAACTGTTAATGTTTTAGATTTTGTTGATTCATTAGAATTTGGTAAAACATATATAATATATACAGTTAATGATCAATCAGATACTATTTTTGCTTCTATTTTAAATGAAACAGAGGATTCTTATTCTCTTGATACTATAACTGATCAAAAAGAATTGGATTTTATTAATAATGAAATTGATAGAGTTGTTAGTGAATTAAACGAAGAGGGTGAATAATAATGACTATACAAGAAGCTATTAGTAGCGGTAGTTTACCTAATATTGATCCTAAAAAAATGATTAATGTATGTGTTAAACTTGGAATACCAGCTCGTGATTTATCTTTTTCTCTTACAGATGATCAATTAAGAAGACTTCAATATGATCCATCTCTTCATAGATCTATTGTTACTGCTCAAGTTAAAGATGCTCATAAAACATTAATTTCTGAATATGATGAATTAATAAAGAAATATCAATCTTTATCTGAAAGAATGGATAAAAATCCTGATTTGTCATCTAAAAAGGGTGAGATTGATAAACTTTTATCAGATTTAATTACTGCTAGAGATGAATACAATGGTGTAGTTAAAAATGTATTTATTACAAGAGATAATATGGGATTTGATATAAATGTTACTAATCCTGTTAATCGTACTATTATGGGTATTGTTGATGGTAGACTTCAAAAACAAGGTGCTAAATTAAATGCAGAATATGCTAAATTAGATAAATTACAGGCTAATAAGTTTAAAACTAAGTTTAAACAAAAGAGAAACGCTAAGAAGATTCAAAAGGTTGCTCAGAAAATTGCTAAGTTACAAGGAAAGCAAGGTAAACTTCAAACTACTCAAAGAAAGATAGTAAACAAAGGTTCAAGTAAGTATGCTAAAATTAAATCTAAAGAATTCTTAGATTATAGGAATGATTTACAAAGATATACAGCTTATGTTGATGCTAAAGAAAAGAATATTCAAGCACAAAGAGATTATGCTAGTGATTTAGCTCAAACTAGAATGGAATTACATAATTTAGAAAGTCAAATTGGTGTTGGTAATGCATTAGATAGAGCAAAAAATACTATTGCTAGAACTAGATTACAATTTGAACAAAGAAAACTTAAATCTGATTTAACTAAATATCAAAAACAAGAAAAAATGATAGAAAGATTAAAAGGAAAAAGAGGTATGTGTAGACTTTCTGAACAAATCTATAGACAAGTTGCTATGTCATATGCTATGTAAAATAAAAATACTTTCAAATGAAAGTATTTTTTTATAGTCCTAATAGATGTGTTGCTATTTGAAAGTATACTATTAGTGATATTGCATCTACTATTGTTGTTATAAATGGGCTTGCCATTACTGCTGGGTCAAAGCCTATTTTCTTTGCAAGTATTGGAAGAGAGCAACCAATTATTTTTGCAATTATTACAGTTACTATTAATGTTATACAAACAACTAATGCTACACTTGCTGTTACTTTATCTATTAAAAGTAATTTTGCGAAGTTAGCAACTGCTAGTGTTAATCCTGCAAGTACTGCAACTCTTATTTCTTTCCAAATAACTTTTAATGTATCTTTATATTCTATATCATTAAGTGAAAGACCACGGATTATAGTAACTGATGATTGACCACCTGCGTTACCACCAGTATCCATAAGCATTGGTATAAATGATGTAAGAACTACATATGATGCTAAAGCTGCTTCATAATGTTGAATGATTTTTCCTGTAAATGTTGCTGATATCATAAGAAGTAATAACCATGGAATTCTACTTTTATATAAATCTAAAACATTTAATTTTAGATAAGGTTTTTCTGTTGGAGTAATAGCTGCCATTTTCTCGATATCTTCAGTTGCTTCTTCTTCAATAATATCAATTACATCATCGATAGTAATGATACCAACTAGTTTATTTTCTGAGTCAACTACTGGTATTGAAGTAAGGTCATAGTCTTGGATGATTTGTGCAACTTTTTCTTGATCCATTAGTGTGTTAACTGACATTATATCGTCGTCCATTATTTCTTTTATAAGTTTATCTTCATCGTTTAAAACTAAGTCTTTTAATTTTACTGTACCAATTAGTTTTCTTGATTTGTCGGTTACAAAACATATATCAATTGTTTCTTTATCATCATATTCTCTTTTAATTTTTTTAATAGCATCTTCGATTGTATTTTCTTCTTTTAAGTCCATATATTCAGTAGTCATAATACTACCAGCTGAATCATCAGGATAGTTTAATAACCCATTTATATCTCTTCTTGCTTCAGGATCAACCTTATTTAAGAGTCTACTTACTACATTTGCTGGTATTTCATCCATTAAGTCAGCCGCATCATCACTTGCCATATCATTAATGATATCAACAGCTTCTTTTTCACTGAGTAGAGTAATTAGTTTACTTTGAGTATCTGTTTCCATATATGAAAATACATCAGCGGCTATGTCTTTTTGTAATAATCTAAATATTTTTAATTGTTCTGTGGTCGGTAGGTCTTCAAATATTTCTGCTATGTCGTAATCATTCATTTTATTTAAAATTTGTTTGATTTCAGCATATTTTTTTTCTTCAATTAAATTTTCAATATTTTTTAACATAATAAACACCACCTTTTTTTCTCGTTAATTATACTATAATTGTATTAAAAAGTCACTTAAAAGTCAGCAAAATATGTAAAAAGAATTAAAAATATATAAAATTATTGGTTTTTTTAGTATAATAATTGTTAGTTATAAGAAAGAGGAAGAATTATGAAAAATGATATACCAAATCATGTAGCTATTATAATGGATGGAAATGGAAGATGGGCTACAAGACAAGGAAAGAAAAGAACAGAAGGACATTATGCAGGATATAAAACTCTTAAAAAGACTGCTCTTCATATATTAGGTAAGGGTGTTAAAATTCTTAGTGTTTTTGCATTTTCTACTGAAAACTTTAAAAGAAGTCAAGAAGAAGTAGGGTACTTAATGAATTTATTTGTATCTGCTTTTAAGAGTGATATGCATTTCTTTTTAGAAAATAATATTAGAGTAGTTTTTTCAGGAAGAAAAGAACCTCTTAGTGCTGAAGTTTATGGTGTTATGAAAACATTAGAAAAAGAAACTTTAAATTGTACTGGTGGAATCTTTAATGTATGTTTAAATTATGGTGGACAATTTGAAATTGTAGATGCTGCTAAAAAGTTAGCTACTATGTATAAAGATGGGGAAGTAGAGTTAGATAGTGTAAATCCTGAAAATTTCTATAGTTATTTATATAATGATTTACCTCCAGTTGATTTAATGATTAGAACTAGTGGTGAACTTAGAATTAGTAATTTTATGTTATATAGTATTGCTTATGCTGAACTTTATTTTACAGATAAGTGTTTCCCTGACTTTACTGAGGAAGAATTTGATAAAGCTCTTGAATCATATTTCAATAGAAATATTTCTAAGGGAGCAGTAAACGATAGAAAGAAATAATTTTATATTTTTAAAAAATATATTGTATTATAATATTTGATTTGATGATGTATTAATTACTTGCCATGTTAATATGACAATTTAGACGATAACGTATATTTCTTAGGCAAGAAGAAATGTACATGATGTGGAGATATACCTTTAAGGAGGTATGTCTCTTTTTTTGCTATTGTTCTAATGATTATTTTACTATAAAAGGAGGAAATTAAATGGGAGAAATAGTAGAATATACTGAGAAGATATTTGAAGATATCAAACATATTGATACTGCGGATGATATTGCTAAAAGAAAAGGTTTAAGATATAGAGAAGATATACTTGATAATATGTGTAGTGAGAAATTAGCAGCTAATCTTTTTAGAATTACTCAAACGGAATCGAAATTAAAAAGAGATAATAAAAAAATAGTATCTATGTGATACTATTTTTCTCTTAATCTTAAGAATAATATTAATCCTAAAAGTATATTTTTTGTGTATTCTTTTATATCCATTAATTTAATATTTGTATAAACTTCGTTGAACATTTCATTCATTTTATTAGTAGCATATTCTAATGCACCTGAGTTTTCAAATAACTCTTGAACTTTTTTAGATTCTTCTTCAGTTATACTTTTTCCATAATATTTAAGTAATTCACCAAGCAAATCATTTCTATTAATTTTAATATAAGAATAAAGTATAGTTTGTTTAAATTCTTCGATATCTGAGTAAACTGATTTACCAAGTATTTCTTTACTACTATAGATTCCTAAAATATCATCTTTTATTTGAAAAGCTATGCCAAGAGGTTCTAATACTTTTTCAAATGTTTCTATGTCTTTTGCTTTAGAGTTACCTAGGATCATACCAAGTACAAACGGACCAACTACTGTGTACCAAGATGTTTTAAGTCTATATATTTCCATTATATCTTCTTCATGAAGAGTATGTTCTTTATCATTTTTCTCTATGAATGGAAGAGCAACGTCTATTATTTCACCTTTGATAGTTTTGATAACTATATTATTATAATAACTTAACAGTTTAGCGAGATTTTTATCATTTTTGTATTTTTTAGTTATCATTTCATTTGTATAAAAGAATCCAAGATCTCCAATACATAAAGCTAGTGAAGTGTTAGTGTTATCATTTTCTACATTATATTTTTTAAATTCATCTTTATATGTTTCATGTATTGTTTCTTTATTACGTCTTAGATGTGCATTATCAATAATATCATCATGAATAAGTATTGAAGTTTCAAATGTTTCATAAGCAAGTGATAGTGTTTTAGCATAATCATCATTTTTAGTTAATTTGTATCCTAGATCAATTAAGCATCCTCTTAAGAATTTACCATCACCATTCATATTAATAAATTTGTTTATGGCATCTATTACGATTACGTTATCATTTTCTAAGAAAGATTTATTTATTTTCTTCAGTTCTGTTTCAAATTCTTTTAGTTTGGTTTTGTAATAAATAAAGAATTCTAAAAGATTTGCATATTCTTTAATTTGTTCTTTAGGAGTAGAAGCACCACCTGTGAATCCTATTTTAGTATTTAGTGTATACTTTTCTTTCTTTATGAAATCAAAGAAATCTTTTATATCTGAAAAATAGTATGTTTTAGTAACTTCATTACAAAGATTATATAATTCTTTTGTGTTTGAACTTTCTTTGCCACCAATTACAAACATTATATCCATTTGTTCTGCTAAAGCGATGCTTGAAGTTTGAATTAGTTTTTGAGCATTACATATAGTGTTTTCTACTTCATAACTAATGTTATTTTCATTCATATAATTTAATAATTCTTGTAGTTTCTTATGACTTACTGTAGTTTGACAAACTATAAAGTATTTATCACTTTTATTTAAGTCTTTATAATCATTTTTTGTTTCAATAATTATTCCTTCATTATTAATCCATCCATTTGTACCAATAACTTCTGGGTGTGTTTTTTTACCGACTATTATAACTTTATAACCATTTTTTTGTTTTTCAATAGCAATATTATGTACTTTTAAAACATTAGTACAAGTAGCATCATAATACTCAATATTATTTTCTTCTAAATAATCATATGTTTCTTTTGGTTCTCCATGAGCTCTAATTATTAAAATATCATCTTTAGTAAGTATTTTTAAATCATCAATACACTTTATATTATCTTTTTCTAATTCTTTAATAATATAAGGGTTATGTAATATTTCTTTATAAATATAAATATTCTTATTAGTGTTTTCTTTTTTTAATTTATATGCTGTTTCTATTGCTTTATTTGCTCCAGCACATGTTCCATATATTTTAGGGTAGTATATCATTTTTTGCCTCCATAAATATTATAACAAGTATGTGTATTAAATCCTAGAAAAATATAGTTTCTTTGCGTATAATATCTATATAAATATTGTTTAGAAATCAAAAATTTGTTAGAATATATTTGAGGAGTTGAGTTTTATGAATAATATGGAAACTACAGTAGTAGATACTGATACTATAATTGATCATAATACAAGAAGTACTTTGCTTAAAATTTGTGATGATTTAAAAGAAAGAGGATATAATCCAATTAAACAAATTGTTGCTTACTTGATTAGTGGAGATCCTGGTTATATTTCTAGTTATAAAGAATGTAGAAATAGAATTTTAGAATTTAAAAGAGAGGATATATTAGAATTAATGTTAGTTAATTTTATTAATAAGAAATGACATATTTAGGATTAGATTTAGGTAGTAAAACTTGTGGCATTGCAATTAGCGACAGAACTGGCCTTATTGCTTCTTCTTTAGAAGTAATTAGATATCAAGATTATGAAGAACTTATTAATAAACTTAATAATATTGTTATAAGTAGAAATGTTGATGCTTTAGTACTTGGTAATCCTAGGAATTTAGATGGTAGTCTTTCTAAGAGAAGTGAGATAACTTTTGAATTTAAAAAAATACTTGAAGAAAAATTCAAATTAGAAGTTATTATGCAGGATGAAAGGTTATCTACAGTTGAAGCTGAACGTATGCTTATAAGCAATGATACTAAACGTAAAAATAGAAAGAAAGTAATAGATAAGATTGCAGCTACAATTATATTGCAAAGTTATTTAGATAGGAGAAATCATGAAAGATAATACTCTTGTACTTAAGAATTCTTCTGGAGAAAAACAGGAATATAGAATACTTTTAGATATAGAAGATACAACTAATAATGTTAATTATGTTATATATACTGATGATGAAGTAAATAAAGATGGAGATGCTGTTTGTTATGCATCAACATATGTTTTGAGTCCTAAAGGTAATATGACTAAATTAAAACCAGTTGAGACAAAAGAAGAATTTGATTTTATTAGTAAAATATTAGACTCTTTAGAAGGTGGAAAATAATGAAAAAGAAGGTTTTTAGTGTGAAAAAATTTATAGCATTTTTGTTTTTTTTATGTTTAATTATTTGTGGTGCTTTGGTTGGTAGTTATTTTTATTTAATTACTGGTGGTAAAGATAATGAAACAGTAAATATTTATGTTAATGAGGGAGATACATATAGTACAATATCAAAGGTGCTTAAAGATAACGATTTAATTAAATCAGAACTAGCATACAAAATATATATCAAATTAAATAAACCAGGTAATTTAGAATATGGAGATTATGTACTTAAAAAATCATATAGTGTTGAAGAATTAGTTAATACTTTAGAAAAAGGAAGTGTTGATTTAAGAAAAACTAAGACAGTTACTTTTGTAGAAGGCAAAAATATGAGGTATGTTATCTCTAGAATAACTAGTAATTTTAATATTTCAGAGAAAGAAATACTTGATAAATTAAGCAATACTAAATACTTAGATAGTTTAATAAATGATTATTGGTTCTTAACTGATGATATTAAAAATAAAGATATTTATTATTCACTTGAAGGATATTTATTTCCAGACACATATGAATTTTATGAAAGTGCTGATATAGATGATATATTTAGAACTATGCTTAATAATACAGAAAAGAAACTTGAAACATATAAAAGTGAAATAAAAAAGAGTAAATATAGTATTCATGAAATGATGACACTTGCATCTATTATAGAACTTGAAGCTGGTAAAGCTGATGACAGAAAAGGTGTAGCTGGCGTATTTTATAATAGACTTAATAGTGGTTGGAGTCTTGGTAGTGATGTAACTACATATTATGCTGAAAAAATAGACAATTGGACTAGAGACTTAAAAACTAGTGAATTAAATAGTTGTAATGCTTATAATACTCGTAGTAGTTGTATGACTGGTAAACTTCCAGTTAGTCCAATTTGTAATCCAAGTGTAGGATCAATAGAAGCAGCAATAGAACCAACAAATCATAAATATTATTACTTTGTAGCGGATAAAAATGGTAAAACATACTTTACCAAGAGTGACAGTGAACATGCTAGTAAAGTTAGAGAGTTAAAGAGAAACGGATTATGGATAGAATATCAAAGTTAATTAAAGAAATAGAAAAATATGGTATTAAAAATAATGTACCAATAATGAGTGAAGACACAATAGAAACAATTAAAAATATAATAACTGTTAATGAATTTCATACAATACTTGAAGTTGGGACAGCAATAGGGTACTCGACAATATGTTTTGCGAGTACTCCCGGTGTTACCAATATAACAAGTATAGAAAGAGATCCTATCAGAAGTGCTATTGCAGTTAATAACGTTAAAGAAAGTGGACTTAAGAATATTACTCTTAGACATACAGATGCATTAGAAATTGAACTTGATGATAAATATGACTTAATAATTATAGATGCAGCTAAGAGTCAAAATATGAAATTTTTTAATAAATTCAAAGAAAATTTAAACGAAGATGGTATAATCATAATTGATAACTTAAGTTTTCATGGATATGTTAATCAAGAAGAAAGAATAAAAAGTAGAAACTTAAGACAAATGGTAAATAAAATTAGAAAGTTTATAGACTTTTTAAATAATAATGAAGAATTTGCTGTAAAATATATAGAAGTAGGTGATACTTTAGGAGTATGCAAAAGAAAGAATATTTAATAATACCTAATAAAAAAGAATTAGATTTATATACTAGTTATAACTTTAATACATTTATATTACCACTTGATGGGTATAGTATAGGATTTAATGTATACTATACTATAGAAGAAATAAATGAATTAAGTTTAAAATATAATTTGTATGTTATAATGAATAAATTCTTACATAAAAGAATAGAAGAATTTAAAGAAATATATAGTAAATTTAATTCTAATATTAAATTTATAGTTGAAGATATAGGTCTTACTGATGTAATAGAAAAAGATAGATTAGTACTATATGAAAATCATATACTTTCTAATTATAAAGCAATTAACTTTTTAGAAAGTTTAGATATTAAAAATGTTGTTATTAATAATGATTTGACTATTAATGAACTTTTAGAAATACAAGAGAAGACTAAAAGTAATTTATATTATTTTTATGTTGGTAAGAATAGTTTGATGTATTCTAGACGTAATTTAGTAAGTAACTATAATAAATATTATAATTTAGATAATACTAATAGTTATAAACTTACCGAGAAAGTTAGTAAGAAAGTTCTTGATATATATGAAGAAAATGATGGTAGTGTAGTGTATTTTGATAAGATATTCTGTGCTTCTAAGTATATAGATGAACTAAATATGAATTTAATAATTAATTTTACTAATATAGATAGCACTAGTGAAAAAATAATACTTGAAGAATATAATAAAACTAATTTATGCAATTTAATAGATAGTGATTATTATTTCTTAGAGAATGATATTAAATATAAGGTAGGTGATATAAAGTGAAATACGAATTATTATTGCCTGCTGGTGATCTAGCTCGTCTTAAGTTTGCCTTTATGTATGGAGCTGATGCTGTATATATTGGTGGATATAATTATAGTCTTAGAGCTAATGCTAATAATTTTAGTTTAGATGAAATAAGAGAGGGAGTAGAGTTTGCTCATAAATTAAATAAAAAAGTATATGCAACTGTTAATATGGTATTTCATAATGAAGATTTAGATGGATTAGACGATTATTTAAAGGCTTTAGATGAAATAGGGATAGATAGTTATATTATTAGTGATTTTGCAGTTATAGAGGCTATTAAACGTCTTAAAATTAAAACTTCATTCTTTATATCTACTCAAAAATCTATAACTAATTTAGAAGCAGTTAAATTTTATAAGTCTTTAGGGGCTTATAGAGTTGTTATGGCTCGTGAATGTAGTCGTGAAGATATAAAAAGAATAAAAGAAAATATTGATACTGAAGTAGAAGTATTTATTCATGGGGCTATGTGTACTAGTTATAGTGGAAGATGTGTTATGAGTAACTATGTCACACTACGTGATTCTAATCGTGGAGGATGTAGTCAAGTATGTAGATTTACTTTCGATTGTGGTAAGGATGAAGAGTATGCATTTTCCTCTAAAGATTTAAATATGATAGATTATTTAAGTGACATGATGGATTTAGGCATTGAGTCATATAAAATAGAAGGTCGTATGAAGAGTCTTTATTATATTGCGACAGTAGCTAATGCATATAGAACTATAATGGATAAAAAGATAGATGGAACACTTACAGAAGAAGATATTATTTATTATAAAAAAGTATTAAATAGAGTATCTAATCGTGAGAATATACCTCAATTTTATAATGGTATTGTTGGAGTGGAAGGACAATACTATACTGGACGTCAAGAAGTAAGCAATAAAGACTTCTTAGGGCTTGTTAAGTCTTATGATGAAACTACTTCAGAAGCAGTAGTTGAACAAAGAAATAAGTTTAGTGTAGGAGACACAGTTGAAGTTTTTGGACCTAATACTGTGACTAAAAAATTTAAAGTTGAATATATTATAAACAGTGATGATGAAAAGGTAGAATCTGCTAGTCACGCACAAGAAATTATAAAAATAAAAATACCATTTAAGGTATATGAAAATGATATTATAAGGGTCAATATTGCTTGACAAAATGTACATTTTATAGTATCATTTTTTGGTAATGAGAAAGAGGTGGCAATTTGCTATGAAAAAGAAAGAAATTTTTCTAACAAGTGAAGGTTATTTAGAACTTGAAAATGAATTACATTATTTAAAAACTGAAAAGAGAAAAGAAGTAACTCAAACTCTAAAAGAAGCAAGAGCTTTAGGTGATTTGTCAGAAAACTCTGAATATGAACAAGCAAGAGAAGATCAAGCAAATTTAGAAAAGAGAATAATTGAAGTTGAATATGCTTTAGAGCATGCAACTGTAATAGATAACGCTGAGAGTGACGGAACTGTAGGTATTGGATGCCAAGTTAAACTTAAGTATGAAGATGATGATGATACTGAAAGTTATAAAATTGTTGGTAGTCAAGAAGCAGATCCATTCAACAATAAGATTTCTAATGAAAGTCCAATAGCTGCTGCTATAATGGGTAAAAAAGTTGGAGATACTGTTGAAGTTTCATCACCTGATGGTGTTTATAGCGTTCAAATAGTAGCAATAGGATAGTAAAATATCCTTTTTTGTACATTTAATATATAACGAGGGAGGGAATTTATGAAAGATAGTTATACATTAAAATTAGAGGGAAAAGAATGGAAAGATTGCTTAAAAGAAGCATTTGAAAAGAAAAGAAAAGATATCAAAATGGATGGATTTAGAAAAGGTCAAGTTCCATATGATATTTATGTTAAAAAAGCAGGAGTAGAAACATTATATATGGATGCTGTTGATATGGCAGTAGATATGTTATATGCTAAATTACTTAGTGATCCTAAAACTATTACTCCAGCAGCTACACCAGCTATCGATATTAAAGATATCGGACATGATCATATTGAGGTGGAATTTACTTTAGTAGCAAGTCCAAAAGTAGAACTTGGTAAATATAAAAAATTAGGAATTAAAAAAGATAAAGTACAAGTTACTGATGATGAAGTTGAACATGAACTTGGACATTTAAAAGAACAATTCGTAGAAGTTAAATCATTAGATGATGATGCTGCAGTTCGTGAAGGCGATGTTGCTGTTATTGACTTTGAAGGATTCAAAGATGGAGTAGCATTCAAAGGTGGAAAAGGAGAAAATTATTCATTAGAAATAGGTTCTCATACATTTATTCCTGGATTTGAAGAAGCATTAATCGGTCTTAAAAAAGGTGATAAGAAAGACGTTAATGTAGTTTTCCCTGAAAATTATCATAGTGAAGAATTAAAAGGACAACCAGTTGTATTTAAAGTAGAAGTTAAAGAAGTTAAAGAAAGAGTATTCCCTGAATTCGATAAGGATTTCTTTGCTGACTTAAATGTTGGTGGAGTTGAATCTTTAGACGATTTAAAGAAATATATTAAAGAAAACAAAGAAGCAGAAAAATCTAAACAATTAGAAGATGAATATTTATTTAAATGTTTAGATAAAGTAGTTAGTGATTCTAAGTTTGAAATTCCTGAAGAAATGACTGAAGATGAAACTAATAGATTAGTTAGAGAATTCTCAGAAAAATTACAATATCAAGGATTAAAATTAGAAGATTACTTAAAATATTGCAATACTAATTTAGATGATTTCAAAGCTACACTTAAAGATGAAGCTAATAAGAGAATTGGTTACAGATTAATTATGGATGCAGTAGTAGAAGCTGAAAAATTAGAAGTAACTGATGAAGAATTAGAAGCAGGTCTTGATGAAACTAGTAAACAATATGGAATGACTCGTGAAGAATTTGAAAAACAAATTGGTTCTAAAGAATTATTCAAATATGATTTATTAATGAAAAAAGCTATGAAAGTTGTTACTGAATAGTAAAGTTTAATAAAACGTTCTTATATAGAACGTTTTTTTATGGTATAATCTTGTTATGAAAAATATTATTAGAAAAGTTTTTGGAATTGTTTTTATAATTTGTTCAGTTTTACTATTTATATGGAATGAAAATAAATTTATTGATAAATTAGTTCAAAGAGACGATATAAGTGATAAATGTGTTTTTATTAAATCTACTAGTGTTGATAGTAAAAATGATGGTAAGTTAGTTGCTACGAATGGATACATTATACTAAATGATGATTTAGTAGATTCTTTATTTAATGTAAGCGTTAGAACTTCTAAATTAGAAAGAGTAGTTGAGATGTATCAATATAGTGAAATACAAGAGGATCCAACTGATGAATCTTATACTTATGAAACAGATTGGTATACTGAAATAATTGATTCAAGTAAATTTAAAAGTTCTGCATATACGAATCCTACTAGTATGTTATACGAAAATAAAACTTATTATAATGATGCATATTTAGGGGCATTTAAACTTACAAATAGTCAAATAGATAAACTTGGCACTAAAAGTAGATACCTTGATTTAGATAGTGATTTTGCTAGTAAAAATAATTTAAACATATCAAATGAATATTATACAACTAGTGAAGATATTGATTTACCTGAAATAGGAGATATTAGAATAAGCTTTAGGTATAATAGTAGTTCTTCTGTTAGTGTTCTTGCAATGCAAAAAGAAAATACTTTTGATAGTTATAAACTTGATAATCAACTTATAAATAAAATATATAATGAAAAATTAACTAAAGATGAAATAATAAATAAATCTTATGATATTAGTACTTTATCTAGTTTAATTTTTAGGGTTATTTCTTTAGTATTATGTGTGATTGGAGTAATATTATTATCTTTTAATATCATTAATAGTTTAATTATTTTATTATTATGTACTTCAATAATGTATTTTAAATATAATGTTGTGATTAGTATAATTTCATTGATTGTTTCTTTTGTACTTATAGTTATTCAGTATAAATTTATATACAAAAGAAAGAAAAATGTTATATAATTAGTGTGGTGAATGATATGGAACAAATAATAGTAGGAATTATAATTTTTTTAGTTATAGTTGGTATTGTATTTTTTATAGTTGTAAGAAAACAGTTAAGTTCAAGTGATGAAAATATAAATATTAATATAACTCCACTTGAAGACTCTAAAGTAAGTAATTATAATCAAAGTGATATAAATACACTTAATAGTCTTAATGATAATGTAATTACTAGTAAACCAAAAAGTACTAAAATTAATATACCTGATTTTGATAAGAGTAAACCTATAGGTTATAAAGATTTAAGTCATATAAATAATACTTATGGTGATAGGGTTGCTCAAAGTAATAATCAAAATAATAAATAAAAAGTTCTCATTTGAGAACTTTTTTAGTTGTTTGGATCAATTAGTGATAGAGATACTTTTTCTTTATCTTTGTTAATATCTATTACATAACAAGTTACGATATCTCCAACACTTAATACTTCGCTTGGATGTTTTATAAATTTATTTGTTATTTTTGATATATGTACAAGACCATCGTTATGAAGCCCAATATCAATGAATGCTCCGAAGTCAACAACATTTCTTACTGTTCCTTCTAGTTTCATTCCTAGTTTTAAATTATCTATTGTAAGTATATCACTTTTTAAAAGTGGCATATCATAATCATCTCTAAAATCACGATTTGGTTGTTTTAGTGAATCAATAATATCATTTAGTGTAAACATATCAATATCTAATAATTTAGATGTATCTGATATGTTTAATTTGTCTAATTCTTTAATTAATTTTTCAGTACCTAAATCATTAGTAGTTAATCCTAAGTGTGATAAAAGTTTTAATGTTTTATCATAACTTTCAGTATGTATATTTGTTTTATCAAGAGGGTTATCTCCATCTATTACTCTCATGAAACCTATTGATTGTTCATATACTTTATCATTTAATAGTTTTTTCTTTTTAATTTCGTCACGAGATTTAATTTTACCATTAGTCTCCCTATATTTAATTATTTTATCTATTGATGTTTTAGTAAGCCCTGAAATATATTTTAATATAGAAGGGGAAGCAGTGTTGATGTTAACTCCTACATTGTTTACACATTTAGTAACTGTAAAATCTAAGGATTCACTTAATTTCTTTTGAGAAACATCATGTTGATATTGACCAACTCCTATAGATTTAGGATCTATTTTAACTAGTTCATTAAGTGGGTCTTGTAGTCTTCTTGCGATAGATATTGCGCTTCTTTTTTCAACTGTTAAATCTGGGAATTCTTGTATAGCTAAAGGACTTGCTGAATATACACTTGCTCCTGCTTCTGAAACAATAGCATATTTGCAGTCATTTAGTTCTTTTAATGTTTCACTTACTAGTTTTTCACTTTCTCTTGATGCAGTTCCATTACCTATGGCTATAATATCTACATGATATTTTTTAATTAAATCTTTTAATACAGCTTTTGATTCTTCCCATTTATTATGTGGTTCATGAGGATATATAACTGAAATATTTAACACTTTTGAAGTAGGGTCAACTATAGCTAGTTTGCAGCCTGTTCTAAATGCTGGGTCAAAGCCTAATACTGTTTTTTCTTTCATAGGAGCAATTAATAATAGATTTTCTAAATTTCCTTTAAATACTTCTATAGATGCATCTTCACTTTGAAGAGTTAATTCATTTCTAATTTCACGTTCCATAGAAGGTTTTATTAATCTTTTATAACTATCTTTAATAGCATCTATTACATAAAGTTTAACTGGACTTTCTTTCTTTATAAGTTTAGATTCTAAGTAAGATAAAATATCTTCATCATTTACATCTATACTTACAGATAATATTTTTTCATTTTCACCTCTGTTAATAGCAAGAACTCTATGAGGCTTTATATGTTTAACACTTTCACTAAAGTCATAGTACATTTCATATACTTTATTTTCGTCATTTGAATTCTTTTTTAGTTTTGAAGTAATAGTTGCATTCTTAAAATAATAACTTCTTATCCATTTTCTATAATATGCATTATCACTTATCCATTCTGCGATTATATATTTTGCTCCAGTTATAGCATCATCTATTGTTTTAACATTTTCGTTTAAGAATTTTTTAACTGAATCATCATTAAAAGTAGGTGGGAAACTCATTATTATTTTAGCAAGTGGTTCAAGACCATTTTTAATAGCTTCAGTTGCTTTAGTTTTTTTCTTTTCTTTATATGGTGCGTATATATCTTCGACTTCAACTAACTTTTTAGCATTCATAATATTTTGTTTTATTTCATCAGTTAAAAGTCCTTTTTCATCAATTAATCTTATAACATCTTCTTTTCTTTTTAAAAGATTTACTTCGTATTCATATACCTCATTAATTCTTCTTATTTGTTCTTCATCAAGTGCTCCTGTTGCTTCTTTTCTATATCTTGCAATGAATGGAATTGTATTTCCTTCACTTAATAAGTTAAGTACTGAAGTAGCTTGTTCGGCTTTTATATTTAATTCAGTACTAATATCTTTAATAATATTTTCGTTCATAAATTATCTCCTTTTAGTACCTTATAATTGTATCAAAAATATATATTTTTGTAATTAATTAAAACATTTTGTTTACATTGACTAATAATATTAATTATTGTAAAATTAATATGAGAATAGGTGAAGTATGAAGAAACTTTTTAATAAAATTTTATGTATATTTTTTATGATTTTTTCTTTATTTAGTTTTGTGTTTGCTGAAGTTAATCCTGCTTATACTAAATATGAAAATTTAAGTGATACTGAAAAGTCAAAATATGGTCTTGTACCTGATGAGTTTATTTCTTATTATGATATAAAACCTTCTAATATTTTTACTTATAAGAGATCTTATAAAGCTAATAATATTTTACCATCAGTTTATGATCTTAGAGATGTAAATAGTAGTAGACTTATAACTGAAGTTAAAAATCAAAATCCTTTAGGCTTATGTTGGGCTTTTAGTACTAATAGTATGCTTGAAAGTTATCATTTAGTTGATAGTGGAGAATATTATAATTTTTCTGAAAATGCTCCAGATTATCAAGCACAATATTATGGAGACTCTGCTAGTTCTAATGGTGGTAATAGTTTAGAAAATGCTGTTAAATATTGGTTTTTAGGGAATGGCCCTGTAACTGAAAAACATTTTGGAAGTTATTTTACAAATAGTGTTGAAAAAAATAAATTTGATTTTTTAGATTCAAGTAATGCAGCGGTAGATGTTTTAGGTGTAACTTTTTTTAAAGCACTTGATATGTATGAATTAAAGAAAAAATATACTGGAACTAATATAAAAAATATTGTTACTGAATATAATAATACAATAAAAAATCATATTATGGATAATGGTGCTGTTGCTGCTGGAATAGATATGGATTATATGAATTATAATTCAAATTTCTTATATAATCCTGATTATGTTGGCGCTGGAAATGCTGCTCATGCTATAACTATTATTGGTTGGGATGATAATTTTGGAAGTGTTACAATAAATGGTACAACTTTAAAAGGATCTTGGATTGCAATGAATTCTTGGGGAGAGAGTAGTTATCCATACTTTTATATTTCATATTATGATGCTGATGTTGTTACTAATATGGTTGGTACTACTAATTCAAGAGCTAAGTCATGGGATAATGCTTATTTTCATACAAATTCATTATCTTCTTCTTTTGATTACAATTCTAATAGTGTTACTTATGTAATAAATAAAGGTAGTAGTACTGAATCTTTGAAATCAGTAAAAGTATATTATAGATATAGTTCAGATGTTAAATTAAATATTACTGTAAGTGATGGAGTTAATTCATACGATTTAGGTGAAAAAACTTTTTCTAAAGGATTATATAACTTCGATATTTCAGATGGCTTTTTAACTTCAGAACAAATATATATAACACTTTCTGGTGAGGGATTATTAAGTGTATATCCTTATGTATATGTTGGAGTTTATACTAATTCTTTTGATAGCGATTCTTCTTTAGAACTATATGGCAAAAATAGCAATTCTTTTCAAAATAGTACTGATAATACATTACATTTCAATGTTATTACTAAAAATATAGATTCAGCAACTAATTATAATGTTAAGATATATGATACTAATAATAATGATGTAACTAGTTCATTTGACGTTAGTATTAAAAAAGAACTAGTAAATGGTCACTCGTATTTTACTCTTAAACAAAATAGTAAAATTACTGGTAATATGATAAGTGTAAAAGCAAATATTTTAACATTAAATGATACAATTAATTATTATATTCAGGGAAATGGTACGGTAAATAATCCATATATTCTTTCAAGCTCAAGTGATATGTATTTAATTAGAAATTATAGAAATTCTTATTTTAAACTTGGTAATGATATAGATATGTATTATGATACAAATAATAGTAATGGTAAATATTATAATAATGGTAGTGGTTGGATAGGTGAAATATTTAGTGGTACATTAGATGGAAATGGATATAAGATTAGTGGTATGTTTTCATTAGAGGGTGGACTATTTAGTAATATAACTGATGCGACTATAAAAGACCTTCAATTAGATAATGTTTCTATTGTATCAAATAATGATAGTGGACTACTTGGACATTCATTAGCTGGTAGTAGTGTCATTTCTAACATTTATATTAGTAATTCAAATGCAATAAATAATGCAGATTCAGGGGCATTATTTGGTAGTATATATGGTGGAACTATTAAAAATATACATGTAAAAACTGGAGCTTTTTATTCTCAAGGATTTGTTGGAGGTATTGCTGGCAATGTAATTAATCCAGAATCTAATATAACTATTAGCAATGTCTTTATTGATGACACGCTAGTATATTCTAGTAATGGAGGAGTTCCTGGACAAATAATAGGTAATGTACAAATAGATTCCGGATTAACTAATAAATTAATAATTCAATATTCTAGAATTAATATATCTAATTTTGCTGGAAATACTAATCCTACAAGTATATTTGGTAAAAGTAAATATAGTTCATCAAGTGTAACGTTAACTGATAACATTACTTTAAGTGATGAAGATAAACTTATTAAATCTAACTTTAATAATTATGATTTTAATAATATATGGGGATATGATACTAGTGTATATTTAAAACTATTTAATAATGAATCAACTAGTAAACCTATACCTGAGATTGATGTTATATTTAATAAATATTTAATAAAAGATGATATAGTGTATAATATAATACCGTCTACAACTAGAAATCAATTTATTTCAAATATGATTATAGATGAAGATTTAACCTATAAAATATATAATATTAGTGGTAAAATATTATCTGGTGATGAATTAGTAGGAACTGGAAGTTATATAATTATTAGCAATGGCGTTAAAACAAAAACATATGATATAGCTGTTTATGGTGATGTTAGTGGGGACGGGAAGGTTTCTATAAAAGATGTTTATTTAATTGCTGATTATGCTATTGCAAATAGTGAAACTAAAGGATTAATATTATCTAGTGATGTACAGTTGTTAGCTGCAGATGTAAATAAAGATGGAAAAATAAGCATTACAGATGTATTTAGAGTAGCTGATTTCGCTATAAATCCTAGTAAAGGTTTCTAAGGAGGAAAAATAATGAAAAAAAGGGTTGTATTTCTAATATTAATGTTGTTTAGTTTTAATATTGTTAATGCTGCTAGTGATTTAAAATTAGATTGTCCAAAGAAGGCAAATGCTATTTCTACTGTTGAATGTACTTTGTCAGCAAAACCTGATAATTATGAATTAAGAGGAGTTCAAATGAATTATAGTGTTTCTGGTGGGACATATTTGGACTTCGTACATAATAATAGTAATTATATGCCTTATTCACTTAGTAGTGCAGGTACTATATTAAATAGAAAAACAAATTATACAGGAAGTTCTTATGATAATTTAGGTACTTTAAAAATAAAGATGCCTAGCAGTGGTAATGCAACTGTATCAGTTAGTAATATTATTTTACTTGATAAGAATAATGATGAACATAATGTAAGTAATGTAAGTAAGACTATAAAAGTAGCAGATGGTAATAATTATTTAAGTAGTATTACATTAAGTGAAGGAACTATTGATTTTGAGAAATCTAAAACTACTTATGAAATTAAAAATATAAATGGTTCTACTATTGAGATAAAAGCTACTTCAGAATCTTCTTATGCTAAATTAAGTGGTGATATTGGTAAAAAGAATCTTAAATTAGGGCGTAATATTTTTAAGATTACTGTTACTAGTGAATCTGGAGTAAATAGAATATATACTTTAAATATTTATAGAAATGATAATAGAGATAAAACTAATTTTTTATCTTCATTGGAAGTAGAAAATAACAAGATTACACCAGTGTTTAATAAAAATACAATTAATTATACTCTTACAGTAAAAAAAGATGTTACAAGTGTTAAAATTAATGCTACATTAGAAAGTGATAAATCTTCATTTAATAAAGGATATGGTCCTAGAACTGTTAATCTTAATTATGGATTAAATAATGTACTTATTAAAGTAACTAGTGAGAGTGGAGCAACTAAAACATATACTATTAAAATTACTAGGGAAGATGATAGAAGTTCTAATAATTATTTAAAATCTTTAAATGTTAGTAGTGGAGACTTTATATTCAATAAAAAGACTCTTAATTATTCATTTACAGTACAAAATGATGTAACATCACTTAAAGTAATTGCTGTTGCTGAAGATAGTAAAAGTACTGTAAGTGGTGCTAAAACTTATAATCTAAAAGAAGGACTTAATAAAATAAATATAACAGTAACTGCTGAAAATAAACAAAAAAGAACTTACTCTTTACAAGTAACAAGAATAGTTAAAAATATAAGTAAAGAAGTTAATAATAAATTAAAATCTTTAGAAATAACTAATTATCAAATTAACTTTGATCCTGAAACAACTATATATAATTTAACTATTGAAAATGAAAAAAGTTTAGATATAGTACCAAAAGTTCAAGATTCAACTTCATCTGTAGTTATAAACGGTAATGAAAACTTAAAAGATGGAAGTGTTATTAAATTAGTTGTTACTGCTGTAGATGGAAGTACTAAAGAATATATTATAAATATTTCTAAAAATGAAGAAATAAATAATAATGATAAAAATGAAGATGATCAAAATAAAGAAGATAACAATGTAGTTAAAGTTAATGAAAATAGAAAACTTCAAATAATTATTGGAGTAGCTTCACTTTTAGTTATTATAATTGTTGTTATATTATTTAGTGTTATTAGTATTAAAAGATCTTTAAAGAAAAGAGCAGAGTTATGGAAATAAAAAGATTGGTTAGTATTTTATTAGTATTAGTTCTTATGACTGGCTGTACTAAAGAATATGTTTGTTCTAAAGAAGAGAAATCTAACGAATTTGATTATTCTATAAAAATGAATTTAGTATTTGATGGAAGTAAAATTAAAAATATAAAATCAGATATTAAGTATAATCTTACTGATAAAGGTATGGAAAGTATTGATAGTCTTAAAGAAAATTTAAGTAAAAAAGCTATGGAATATAGTTTATATGATGAAATTAATTTTGATTATAAGATTACTGAAAAATTAATTGAAGTAACTGAAGAAGTTAGTTTTATAAATAAGAATAAAACTGATAGAGAAAAATTATTCAATCATAAAGATTTATCTATAGTGTATTTTGATTCTAAATATAAACTTGATGATGTTATTGAGTCACTTAAAAAGAATAATTTTAAATGTAATATGAATGAGTAGGGTAATACCTACTTTTTAAATGCAATAAAAAAACTCAAGATAAACTTGAGTTAATTTCTTATGGCGGAGACAGAGAGATTTGAACTCTCGCACCAGTTTCCCGATCTACACCCTTAGCAGGGGCGCCTCTTCAGCCTCTTGAGTATGT
>JABLTL010075904.1_pt1 | contig 39385 bp, 37 predicted proteins | sample 7160151 | NCBI WGS metagenome assembly JABLTL01 (sample SAMN14651223, study PRJNA627086) | human gut metagenome | isolation source: feces | host: Homo sapiens | reverse complement strand
CCTGGACGCTGCCACTCTGCACGTCAAAGAACCGGCAACGCCCTGGCTCCCCCTGCGCAGAAGGCATTGGAGCTGAATCCGCCCTCTGAGCTTGACCCAAGTAAAAACGACTCCAACGATCAAGGAGGCTGACATAAATGGAAATGAATCAAGAAAAAGACAAGATGGCGCCCGAAGCCACTGCGGCGGAAGAGACCCCGGCTGAAACCGTGATCGAAGAACCCGTAGAAACAGAGGTTCCCGCATCGGAAACCCCCGCAGCCGAAGGCGAGGACAGCTTAGCGGAAGGCAAAGCATCCGCCGCCCTGGCCCGTGCCAAGAAGGCACTGAAGGACCAGGAGGACGCCTACCTGCGCCTGGCCGCTGAGTACGACAACTTCCGGCGCCGCACCACCAAGGAAAAGTCGGAAGCCTACACCAACGCCAAGGCAGACGCCGCCCTGAAATTCCTCCCCGTTTACGACAACCTGGAACGGGCACTGAACCAGGGCACTGAGGACGAAGCGTTCCTCAAGGGCGTGGAGATGACCATGACCCAGCTGCTGGACGTGTTGGCCAGCCTGGACATCAAGCCTATTGAGGCCGTTGGCCAGCCCTTTGACCCCAATCTTCACAATGCAGTGATGCACATTGAAGATGAGAACTTTGGCGAAAACACTGTGGCCGCCTGTTTCCAGACCGGCTTCATGATGGGTGAAAAAGTCATTCGGTTCGCCATGGTACAGGTTGCAAACTAAACCACTCCCGTCCCGCAACTGGGACACGTAACTTTTGTTAACAATTATCTTTTCTATATTAGGAGGCAACATTATGTCTAAGATTATCGGTATTGACCTGGGTACTACTAACTCCTGCGTAGCCGTTATGGAAGGCGGCGAAGCTGTCGTTATCCCCAACGCGGAAGGCAACCGCACCACTCCCTCTGTCGTCGCATTCTCCAAGGACGGCGAACGTATGGTAGGCCAGGTGGCAAAGCGTCAGGCTATCACAAACCCCGACCGCACCATCAGCTCCATCAAGCGTGAGATGGGCAGCGACCACAAGGTCACCATCGATGGCAAGCAGTATACTCCGCAGGAGATCAGCGCAATGATCCTGCAGAAGCTGAAGGGCGATGCTGAGGCTTATCTGGGCCAGCCCGTCTCCGAGGCAGTCATCACTGTCCCCGCTTACTTCACCGACGCTCAGCGTCAGGCAACCAAGGACGCAGGCAAGATCGCCGGTCTGGAAGTCAAGCGTATCATCAACGAACCCACCGCAGCCGCTCTGGCTTACGGTGTCGATAAGGAAGAAGCCCAGAAGATCATGGTCTACGACCTGGGCGGCGGCACCTTCGACGTGTCCATCCTGGACATCGACGACGGCGTCATCGAAGTTCTGGCTACTGCCGGCAACAACCGCCTGGGCGGCGACGACTTCGATAAGTGCGTCATGGATTACCTGGCAGCTGAATTCCAGAAGACCAACGGCATTGATTTGACCACCGACAAGGTCGCGATGCAGCGTCTGAAGGAAGCAGCCGAAAAGGCAAAGATCGAGCTGTCCGGTGTCACCACCTCCAACGTCAACCTGCCTTATATCACCGCTGACGCCACCGGCCCCAAGCATCTGGACGTGACCATCACCCGTGCAAAGTTCAACGAACTGACCAGCCACCTGGTGCAGGCCACCATGGGTCCTGTCCGTCAGGCTCTGTCCGACGCTGGCCTGAAGGCAGGCGACCTGCATAAGGTTCTGCTGGTGGGCGGCTCTTCCCGTATCCCCGCAGTTCAGGAAGCAGTCAAGCAGATCACCGGCCAGGAAGGCTTCAAGGGCATCAACCCCGACGAATGTGTCGCCGTCGGTGCAGCCATCCAGGGCGGCGTCCTGGGCGGCGACGTGAAGGGTCTGCTGCTGCTGGACGTCACCCCCCTGTCCCTGGGTATCGAGACCATGGGCGGTGTGTTCACCAAGCTGATCGACCGTAACACCACTATCCCCGTGAAGAAGAGCCAGATCTTCTCCACCGCTGCGGATAACCAGCCTGCTGTTGAAGTCCATGTCCTCCAGGGCGAACGTGAAATGGCAGCCTACAACAAGACTCTGGGCCGCTTCCAGCTGGACGGCATTGCTCCGGCACGTCGTGGCGTTCCTCAGATCGAAGTCACCTTCGACATCGACGCCAACGGCATCGTCAACGTCTCCGCTCAGGATAAGGGCACTGGCCATGAGCAGCACATCACCATCACCTCTTCCTCCAACCTGTCCAAGGAAGACATCGACCGCGCTGTGAAGGAAGCAGAACAGTTCGCCGCCGAAGACGCAAAGCGTAAGGAAGAAGTGGATCTGCGCAACAACGCTGACCAGCTGCTGTATCAGTGCGACCAGGCCGTGAAGGAACTGGGCGACAAGATCACTCCCGATGAGCTGACCAAGATCGACGACGCCAAGAAGAAGCTGGAAGAAGTGCTGAAGGGCAACGATTCCGACGCCATCAAGAACGCAAGTGCTGAACTGGGCGACATCTTCCAGAGCATCTCCGCTCGCGTCTATCAGGAAACTGGCGCAGCAGGCGCTGCTGGCGCTGCTGGTGCAGCTGGTGCTGGCGCCGCAGGTGCAGGCGCTGCCGGTGGCAACGCAAACGGTGGCAAGGACTTCTACGATGCCGACTACGAAGTAGTGGACGACGACCAGCAGTAATTTTGATCGCCCCGTCTGCTCCTGACAGAACAGAACAAATACCCGTGCTCCAGAGCCGCCTGACCGGCGGCTCAGCGGGGTTTCAGACGGACGGCGGAGGCTTTTTCCGCCGCCCGTCTCAGAGCGTTGAGGCGGCTCTTTGGGAAGCTGCCGCCTGGATAAGAAGGTGAATTTATGGCAGATGCAAATAAGAGAGATTATTACGAGGTACTCGGTGTAGAGAAGAACGCGACCCCTGAGCAGATCAAAAAAGCATACCGAAAACTCGCCAAGAAATATCATCCCGATATGAATCCGGGAGACGATGAGGCCGCCAATAAATTTAAGGAAGTCAACGAAGCGTACGAAGTACTCTCCGATGAGGACAAGAAGGCCAAGTACGACCAATTTGGCTTCGACGGATTAGACCCCAACTTCGGCGCCGGTGGATTCGGCGGCGGCTTTGGCGGCTTCGATTTCGGCGACATCCTCTCCTCCGTCTTTGGCGGCGGCGGGTTCGGCGGCTTTGGTGGCGGCGGCGGTCACGATCGGAACGCCCCCATGCAAGGCCCCAACCTGCGGGAAGTGCTGCGGCTGACCTTTGAAGAGGCCGCTTTCGGCTGTGAGAAGGATCTTCCCATCGAGCGGATCGAAGCCTGTAAGGAATGTCACGGCAAGGGCACCACAGACCCCAACGGGGTGCAGACCTGCCAGCGCTGCCATGGCACCGGTGTCATCCAGACCCAGCAGCGCACCCCCTTCGGCGTCATGCAGACCCAGCAGGAGTGCCCGGAATGCGGTGGCGATGGACATATCATCAAGAACCCCTGCAAGGTGTGCAGCGGCCGTGGTCTCGTCCGCCGTCGCACTACCGTCCATGTAAAGGTTCCCGCCGGCATTAACAACGGCCAGGCCATCAATATGCACGGTCAGGGTCACGTGGGTCGGAACGGCGGCCCCAACGGCGACCTCATCATCAGCATCGCCGTCTCCCCCCATCCCATGTTCACTCGGGACGGCTTTGACGTCCACTACACCCACCCCGTCTCCTTCGTAGACGCCACGTTGGGCGGCGAACTGGAGATCCCCACCATCGACGGCAAGGTCAAGTACAACCTGCCCGCCGGCACCCAGGGAGACACCACCTTCCGCCTGAAGGGTAAGGGTATCCCTCGCCTGAACAAGAGCGGCCGTGGCGACCAGTACGTGACCGTGAGCATCCAGGTACCCACCAACCTGAGCGCCGAGGCAAAGAGCGCCCTGCGTGCCTTTGACAGCGCCATGAAGCACAAGGAAGCCCACAAGAAGGGGTTCTTTGACAAGGGGAAGCGGAAATAATCTCTGATCTCGTTTTCAAGTGAGCGTCCGCAATGACCCAAGGCATAAAAACGGACGCCCGACTTACCAATCCTACCGGACACCGAATCGTTTTGATTCGGTGTCCACTTTTTTTGACAAATCCCACGGCAACAGTTACAATGAGCTTATCAATCTACTTTTTCACTGGAGGTTTTTCCCATGTTTTACGCAGACCAGCATATGCACTCCAGCGTATCCTTTGACAGCCACAGTCCCCGCCCCGACATGGCCGCAGCAGCAGTCCAGGCGGGCCTTTCCGCCCTCTGCTTCACCGACCACTACGACGTGGTAGACGAGCATGGAGCCTTTGTCCGCACCTACGATTGGGCCCCCGCCCACGAGGCCCACGCCCAGGCCAAAGCCGCCTGGGGCGACCGCATCTTTTTGGGATTCGGCATCGAAGTGGGCAACGCCCCGGAGGATTTCTCCGCCGCCGAACAGGTCATCGCGGAACCGGGGCTCGACCTGGTCATCGGCTCCATCCACAACAGCTCTGCCGCCTTGCAGCACCAGGACTACTACTACGCCAACTTCACCTCCCCCGCCATGTGCCATCAGTTCTTGGACGACTACTTCCAGTCCATGCTCCGCCTGGCCCAGTGGGGCGAGTTCGACACCCTGGGGCACATCCCCTACCCCCTGCGCTATATGCGGGATCGGGACGGGCAGGACGTCTCCCTGGCGCCCTATGTGGGCATCATCCGGGAGATCTTGAAGGCAGTCATCGCCTCCGGCAAAGCCATCGAGCTGAACACCTGCAAATATCACCCCGGCTCCGCCGCCGACTACGAGGGCATCCTGCGTGCCTATCACGAGCTGGGCGGTGAGCTGGTCACCGTGGGCGCAGACGCCCACTCCCCCGAAAACGTGGCACGTGCCTTCCCGGAAGGACATGAGCTGCTGCGGCAGTGCGGCTTCCGCTACGTGACCCACTTCATCGGCCGCACCCCCCATCCCATTTCCCTGTACAAAGAGGAGGATTTGCATCATGCGTGAGATCACCTGCGCTGAAATTACCGCCAAGGTGCGGGATCTGTGTATCGAAGCCAACTGCCAGCTGCCCGGCGACGTGCGCAGCGCCATCTGTGCCGCCTGCACCCAGGAGCGTTCTCCGGTTGGCCAGTCCATCCTCCACGACCTGGTGGAGAACTACACCTACGCCGGGGAACGGAACCTGCCCATCTGCCAGGACACCGGCATGGCGGTGGTGTTCATCGACCTGGGGCAGGACTGCCACATCACCGGCGGCGCTTTAGAGGACGCTGTGAACGCCGGTGTGGCCGCAGGCTACACCGAAGGCTACCTGCGCAAATCCATGGTCAGCGACCCCCTGCGGCGGGTGAACACCGAGGACAACACCCCCGCCGTCCTCCACCTGCGCCTGGTGCCCGGTAACCAGATGTCCATCACGGTGGCGCCCAAAGGGGCAGGCAGCGAAAACATGACCACACTGAAAATGCTCAAACCCACCACGCCCCTGGAAGAGGTGGAGAACGCCATCATCCAGGCGGTGGAGGACGCCGGTTCCAACCCCTGTCCCCCGGTGGTGGTGGGCGTCGGCATCGGCGGCAACTCGGAACAGTGTACCCTCCTGGCCAAACGTGCCCTGCTGCGCCCTCTGGACGAGCACAACCCTGACCCGCTGTATCGGGAGATGGAAGAACGCCTGCTGGAACGCATCAACAAGCTGGGCATCGGCCCCCAGGGTCTGGGCGGCACGGTGACGGCATTGGCAGTGTCCATCCTGCCGGCGGCCACCCACATCGCGCAGCTGCCCATCTGCGTGAACCTGTGCTGTCACGTCTGCCGCCACGCTTCCGCTTTTTTATAAAAAAGCTTGGCAAAAAATTTAAGGGCGCTGCGCGGCTTGGTCTTTGTATGACAACTGCCTCGCTGCTCTACTTATCCACATCACGGAGATAAAAACACGTCCCGGTAGGTAGTCCGGGAGTACCGCTTTTGCGGTATCAGTAACCTGCCTCCTTTGGTTGTCCCTTCTTCGTGTGAAATTTTCACCCACAAAAGGAGGAATCCCGATGGAACACGCCTGCGCCACCATCACCGTCTGCTTCGAGGAGCCGTTTTGGATCGCCCTTTACGAGCGCATCGAGGCAGGTCACTGCACCGTCTGTAAGATCACCTTCGGTGCCGAACCCAAGGATTACGAGGTCTATCAGTTTCTGCTGGATCACTGGCGGCATCTGCCCTTCAGTCCGCCTGTCCCGGTGGAACAAGGGGAACGGAAACGCCTCAACCCCAAACGGGTACAGCGGGAGATCAAAAAGCAACTGCAGCACACCGGCATAGGCACCAAGGCACAGCAAGCCTTGAAGCTCCAGCAGGAAGCGGGCAAGCAGGCTCGGAAAAAGCGTTCCCGGGCGGAGAAGGAAGCGGAACAGGAACGCCGGTTCGCTCAGCGCCAGGAAAAGCGCAAGGCGAAGCACAGAGGGCACTGATTGCTCAAAAAACAGCGTAGGAATCACTCCTACGCTGTTTTTCATGCGATTTCATTTGGTCTTGCAGTAGCTGTCCAGCAACGCCACTGTTTTGGGCAGCTTCTTCAGCTTCACCACGGTGTCCCGTCCGGTGATGCAATTCTGCTCCGAATCTTTGGACGCCATGATGAGGGCAAAGGAATCTTTGGAGGCAATACTGATGCTGTAGACGCGCGCTTCCTGGGTAGTGGAGGTATCACTGTCCTGCTGGTTATCGACACCACCAAAGGACGCCTCCTCTTTCAGCTGGGCGAACAGCGCTTCCCGCTGTCTCTCGTCCAGCTTCACGCTCTGCCCCTGGTCGCTGTACAGCACCGAGACCACCACGCTGGCCTGAGCCGCCTCCGGAAAATCCAATGCCGTACGGTATGTATGCCACGCCGTCCCATATTGCACGCCCAAAATGATGGCGATAGCGATGAGAGCCGCGATCAGCCCTCGGCCGACCACTTTTTTCTTCATAACCGCTTACTCTTTTGCCCACATATAGGCGTACAGCTGGGTACGGCCGGAGAACCGCTCCTTCTGCAGCAGTTCCCGCACCTCTTCCTTGGTGTACCAAGCCGCCTGAATCTCTTCCACCGGGTCGGGACTGGGGATGGGTTCCCCTTCGGCCACGCCGACACAGACCACGCCCATCTCGTCACAGATGCCCTCGGCGCTGTAGGATTCCTTCATCCACTCGTCGATGCGCACCAGTTTCAGGCCGGTCTCTTCCCGCAGCTCTCTGGCCGCGCTGGTGTCCAGGTCTTCCCCTTCGTCCACCAGACCGGCGGGGAAGTTGTAGATGAACTCACCCATGGCCAGACGGAACTCCCGGTTGATGAGCAATTTTTCGCCGCTGGGGTCGTGCATGATCATGATGACCGCTTCCGGCTTGTGGTCGTGGAGCTGGTCGAACTGGGTCCGGTCCTTGGCACGGCTGACCATTTCGTAGTTTTTCATGCCGCCGTCGATGGTCTCATAGACGATGTCATAACGGCTGAGGAACTTGCCCTCGTGTACTTTCTTCATGCTGACAAATTTCATCTGAAAAAATCCCCTCTCGATTTCAAAATCACTGCAACAGCTCCCGGAGCGCCTGGGCGACTCCGCTCTCATAGCTGGCCCCGGTACACCGGTCCGCCGCCTTCCGGCAGCTCTCCGTCGCGTCCGCCACGGCCACGCCGATACCGGCCATCTGGATCATATCAATGTCGTTATCCGCATTGCCAAAGGCCACCGTCTCCTCCGGCGTCAGCCCCAGCTGGTTCAGCACCCAGCCCAGGGCGTTGCGCTTGCCGCTGTGGGGGCTGGACAGCTCCAGCAGGTGGAAGAAGGACGAGGTGATGTACAGGTCAGGGAAGCGCTGCTCCAGCACCTGCCACAGCCGATCCCGTTCCGCCTTGCCGCGGGTCACCAGCTCGATGCTGTCCAGCTCGTTGTGGTGTTCCAGGATGAAGTCCCGGATATCCGGCACAGGCTTTCTGGTGGCTCGCAGGTATTTCGCGCCGTACTCGGTGCAGCCATAGGCCATCGGGTCATCGTACATCCTTTTGTCGGTGTAGGCATGACCTGCCACAAAGGTCTCATAACTGACGTTTTCCTCTGCCGTGCAGTCCAACAGCTCCTTGGCCACCTCCGGCGGCAGGGTAGAACGGAAGGCCGCCTCTCCTTGAGGCAGGCGGTAGACGGCAGCGCCATTGCTGGTGATGGCCCAGCCGATGCCCTGGATGTCCAGGACTTCCTTGGGCAAGGTGTCATAGGCTCTGCCGCTGGCGATGACAATCTCGATCCCCTGGGCGATGGCCTCTTCGATCTCCTTGCGATTTTCCTCCGGCAGTTTTCCGTCCTTGTCCAGGGTGGTGCCGTCCAGATCCAGTGCGATACATTTGATTGCCATGGTCCTTCCTCCTTTTATCGAGCATATTCGTTCCATTCCAGTATAGCACAAATTTCACCCCTTGGAAATGTGGATTCCATCCTGCCGGGGAAAAAAGCGGAGTGGTTTGGCAAATACTACGAGATATGATATAATGTGAAATTACGTTGTCAAAAATGGATATTTACAAAGACGTAAAGGAGGAGATCCAGGATGGAAGACGCAAACCGACTGCCGCGCCAGCCGGCGGCAAACACCCGTGAGCTGCTGAAAAACACCCTGGGCATGGCATGGCCTGCCGTGCTGGAGAGCTTTTTCATTGCCCTGGCTGGCATGATCGACGTGAAGATGGTCAGCAACCTAGGCAGCTACGCCGTAGCCGCCGTGGGGCTGACCACCCAGCCCAAATTCCTAGGTCTGGCCTTCTTCATCGCCACCAACGTGGCTCTGTCCGCCCTGGTCGCCCGACGCTTGGGCGAAAAACGTCGGGAGGACGCCAATCAGGTCATGCTCACCGCTCTGGTCCTATCCATCCTGGTCTGTGCCGTCATCAGCACCCTCTGCGTCACCCTGGCCGATCCCATCATCGACCTGTGTGGCTCCCAGCCGGACACCCATGCGGCAGCTGTGACCTATTTCCGCATCATCATGGGCGGCATCCTCTTCTCTGTGGTCTCCATGACCATCAACGCCGCCCTCCGTGGCAGCGGCAACACCCGCATCGCCATGACCACCAACGTCACCTCCAGTGTCCTGAACATCTGCGGCAACTACCTGCTCATCGAAGGCCACTTTGGCTTCCCCGCCCTGGGCATCGCCGGTGCGGCCATCGCCACGGTCTTTGGCACGGTGGTGGCCTGCGGCATGAGCCTCTTCTCCCTGCGTCATCCGGACGGGTTCGTCAGCCTGCCCCATATCCTCAAGACTAAAATTCGCCCAGCTTGGAAATCGGTGAAAGAGCTGTTCCACCTGTCCGGGAACATTTTGGTGGAAAACCTGCTCATGCGCGTGGGCTTCATCGCCACCGCCCTGGTGGCCGCCTCTCTGGGCACCGATGCCATGGCCGCCCATCAGGTGGGCATGAACGTGCTGACCATCAGCTTCGCCTTCGGTGACGGGATGCAGGTGGCGGCAGTGGCGCTGACGGGACGTAGCTTAGGCGAGGGGCAAAAGGAGATCGCCAAAACCTATGGCCACCTGTGCCAGCGCATCGGCATCACCATCTCCCTCATCCTCGCCATCCTCTTCGTGGTCTTCGGCCGCTGGTTCTATGGCCTGTACTTCCCGGACGAACCCCACATCGTGGAGTACGGCGTGGAGATCATGCGCTTCTCCACCCTCATCACCTTCTTTCAGATCTCCTCGGTCATCTATATGGGCTGCCTCCGCGCCGCCGGTGACGTGAAATATACCCTTTTCGCCTCGGTCACCAGCATCACCGTAGTGCGCACCGCCTTCACCTGTCTGCTGGTGCTGGGCCTGCACTGGGGACTGACCGGCGTGTGGCTGGGCGTGCTCACCGACCAGGCCTGCCGCCTCATCCTGGCCTATGTGCGATTCCGGCAAGGGCACTGGGTGGATTTGAAAATTTGACAAAATCCAGTTTTTTTCATTGACTTTTCCCCCTAAATCATGCTATTGTAGTATCATAATTGAAAAAACGTGACCTGCTGACGGGTTATGTGGAGCACCACAGTGTAGGTCACGAATGGACAAAATCGCCGACCGTCTGGGCAACATGAGATTGGTTCATGTTGCCCTTTTTTGTTCACCGCTCGCGGACACAAGAAAGGGCAGCACAAAAGAAATGGAGTGTGTTACCATGTTCAGAGAGGATTATTTGACGATTTGCGAAAACGGCCGGAAGAAGCTGGACTTTTTCCGCAGCCGCCCCTTTGGCTACTTCCTGTCCGCCATGCTGGCCGGGATGTTCATCGCCCTGGGCAGCTTCGCCGCCATGTGCATCGGCGGGTTCGCCACTGCCGCTGGCTCCACCGCCGTGAAATTCCTGGTCTCCCTGGTCTTTGCCGCCGCCCTGAGCCTGGTCATCGCCGCCGGGTGCGAGCTGTTCACCGGCAACAACCTGGTGCTGGGCGCCGCTTCCCTGAACCGGACTGTCTCCTGGCGAGACACCGCCCTCCTGTGGTTTGTGTGCTACGTGGGGAATCTGCTGGGTTCTTGGGTGCTCATCCTGATCTTCCAGGCCACCGGCATCACCGGCAACGAGGCGATCGCCAGTTTCTTTGTCACCACCGCCCAGAGCAAGGTCAGCCAAGGCGCGCTGGCCCTCTTCACCCGGGGTATCCTGTGCAACATCTGCGTGTGCCTGGCCGTCTGGTGCTCGGTACGGCTGAAAAATGAGGCCGCTCGGCTCATCATGGTGGTCTGGTGCATCCTCATCTTCATGATCTGCGGCTTTGAACACAGCATCGCCAACATGACCATCATCGGCACCGCCCTGCTCAACACCACCCATGACGTCACCCTCTCCGGTTACGTATGGAACCTGGTCTTCGTCACTTTGGGCAATATGGTAGGCGGCACCGTCTTTGTAGCCCTCCCCTACCACCTGGTCGCCCAGGAAGGACAGAAGGTAGGGTGATCTTTCTAAGCAAATATCGATTATATTGTTCGTTCTCCTTGACTGCCTCACTGCCCCCGGTGAGGCAGTCACCCTTTTTCGCAAAAAACAGGCACGTCCCACGGACGTGCCTGTTTCTATCATCAACCTTGTCCCTGCAAACTGGAGACAAATTGCAGCGCGGAACGGGGGCTTCGGCTGGTGTGCCGTGCCTCCCAGCGGACGGCCAGGCGGTGCAGCTCCTGACGCTCCAGCTGGATGCCCTTGGCCTGTGCCATATCCAACGCCATCTCGATGAACTGGGGCTTGGTCAGCTCGGAAAACAGGATGCGCAGGCCGAACCGGTCGGCCAAGGAAGTCTTGTCCTGAATGGTCTCGCTGGCGTCAATCTCGTCGCCGTCCCGGTCGGAGAAGTTCTGACGCACCAGGTGCCGGCGGTTGGAAGTGCAGTACACGGCCACATTCACCGGACGGGGCTCCAGGCCACCCTCCAGGATGGTCTTCAGGGAAGAGAAGGTGCGGTCTTCCTTGTCAAAGGCCAGGTCGTCGATGAAGATGATGAACTTCTGAGGACGATGCGCCAAATCCCGCACCAGCTTGGGGATGTCGCACAGCTCTTCCTTGGGCACCTCAATAAGCCGCAGGGAGGCAAACTCCGGCATCCCCAGCAGCCCCTTGACGGTAGCAGATTTTCCGGTGCCGGAGACGCCGTAGAGCAGGACGTTGTTGACCTGCCGTCCGGAAACCAGCAGACGGGTGTTCTCCACCACCTGCTCCCGCTGGCGCTCGTAGCCGATAAACGCATCCTCCGGAACGAAATCCGGCTCCTTCACCGGGTGCAGTGCGCCGTCCTGCCAGACGAATGCCTGGTAACGGGAGAAGATACCGCACCCATGGGTCTCATAGAAGGCAGTCAGCGCCTGGAACGTTGGCAGCGGGCCATGTCCCCACTCCGGCAAGGTCTGCACGGTGTCCTGCCAATCCTCCGGCACCAGGGACGCCAGTTCTGTCTTAATTTTAGACGGTTCCAATGCGGCCAAATCCGCAAAAACGGTCAGATCCCGCTCTGCCGCCTGGGTGAGCACCGGGCCAGCTTGTCCATGGGCGGCCGCCTGAGCGTAAGAGGAGACGCCGTAGCGGAGCTGGTCCACCAGGTAATCGGCCAGGCTGTCCGTCCCCTCCTGGGTCAGTGCGTAAAAGGTCTCTGTATACCCCTCCAGGGCGGTCACGCCGTCCTGCTGCTCCAGTGCCCGGAAGAGCTTGGTCAGAGCCGCCAGAGGCGGTAATTGCAGCAGGTGACGATAGACGGTGACACCGGCTAGGGCGGCGGAATGATTTTTCTTCACGGTGTATCCTTCCCCTCTGTCTGCGTCACAGCAGCCAACCCTTGGTCGGTCTGCTGATTCGCTTTTTTCTGTGTTTTTTTCTTGGCTTTTTTGGCCTTGGGCAGAGTCAAATGGATGGTCTGGGTCACGCTGTTCTGCTCCTTTCCCTCCATGGAAAAGGCAGTAGCGGTGATGTCCAGATCGCAGCTCTCCTTACAATAGGCCAAAATGTCCCAGTCCAGCTTTTCTCCCGGCTCCAGCATCGGCGACTCATAGATGGTCTGCCCGCCGGTGGACAGGCTGTAGACCAGGCGAAAGGGGCTTTTCTTCCAGTTGGTGAGGGTGAGCACCCGGTTGTCTTGGTTCACTTTCCGATCCTGGAACCGCGGAAACCGAGCGTACTCCTTCTCCACCTCCACCTGAGCAGGCGCGGAAGAGACCGCACTGCCATTCCCCAAGGTGCCGCAGCCGGGCAAAAGGAGCAGGGCGGCGGTCAGAGCGGCGGCGGTGATGCGATAGATATGACGTTGTTTGGTCAACGGGAACAACCCCTTTCTTTCAGATGCCAAGATTGGTTTGATTATACCGGATTCTGTATCGGAATACAATGGCGACCTGCACAAATCCTGCCGTGAACCTGCATTGACGACGCCGCTCCCCTTTGTTACAATAATGAGAATGACGGACAAGGAGGGCGGAATGATGGGACGCGAAACGGAACTTTGCAATCACCTGGGACGCACGCCGGAGGAACGGCTGCTGCTGCGCCGGGTGCTGGATCAGTCGGTGGGCGCCGTGCGCAAATGCGAGCCTTGCCGCACTCCGTTTTTGACCCCCAGAGAGTGTGCCCTGGCCAAACAGCTCATCGCCGCCCTGGGGCACCCCTCCCACCGGTTTGAAGGTGGCTACCCGGAAGCAGAGCGGCAAGTGTGCGTCTTCCTGCCGGACTGGCTGGAGCCGGAGGACGAGCTGCCGGAACCCTACGGACTGGCCGCCCTGCGGGCGGTCTGGTACGAGGGGGATACATTGGGGCACCGAGACATTTTGGGTGCGCTGATGGGTCTGGGCATCCGCCGGGAGACAGTGGGCGACCTGCTGGTGTCTGAGCACAGCTGTGACATTCTGTTGCTGCCGGAGATTTTGCCCTATCTGCGGGAAAATTTCACCCAAGCTGGCCGGGTCAAGCTGAAACTGTCCGAAATCCCGCTGTCCGAGCTGTCCGTTCCCCCAATCGCCAAAAAGATCATCCACGGCACCGTCTCCTCCCTCCGGCTGGACGCTGTGGCGGCCACCGGATTCGGCACCAGCCGGGCGAAGATGACGGAAGCCATCTCCAGCGGCCGGGTGTCCCTGAACCATCTGGAATGCACCCACGCAGACCAGGCGGTAGCAGAGGGGGATGTGCTGGCCTGCCGGGGCATGGGAAAATGCCGGTTGGCGGAGGTGGGTGGACTGAGCCGAAAGGGGCGGGTGTCCATCACCGTGGAGCGCTATATTTAACAAGTTCAAATCTATTTTATAAAGGAGTGGCAAAAGATATGCCCGTAACGCAAGCACAGATCGACCGCATCAACCAACTGGCTCGGAAATCCAAGGCAGAGGGCTTGACGGCGGAGGAAAAAGAGGAGCAGGCCAAGCTGCGCCGACTGTACATTGACGCCATGAAGGAATCCCTGCGGGGACAGCTGGACAACACGTACATTGTGGATGTCCACGGCAACAAGCGGAAGCTGCCGAAGAAGAAGCGTCCGCCTGAGGTATAACGGACGAACCCCGGTTGATGGTATCATCAGCCGGGGCGTTTTTTCGGACTCAAAAGCACAAAAGAAATGACCCGGTTCAATCTGCTATCTGCGGTGAACCGGGTCATTTCTGTTCTGCCTTAAAGTCGAGTTTCATGGTTGTCCATGCCTCCTTTCAGATTATGCTTAAATTCAGTGTCACACTTCACCGACCAGCCACCGTAACTCCTTGTCGGCTGACTGTTGCCTGCACTTTGGAACCATCCCCCTTCTAACCTGTTCTTAAATCAGTTTCAGAATAATCTCCATTGGGGCCTTCCTCCTTTGCTTGCGGAAAGCGATTCACTTGTCTATGGCTTTCTTCTGCTTACACCCAGCGAATGACTGCCATAAAAATCATCCGTGGGGACTCAGTAGGTCATTGGACTATCCTCCTTAGTCGATCTGAATCGGGGCCTTATACAGAATCATGGGACTCACCCTTTCAAAATCTGTGCGCTCCGGCATTCAAAACTATTACTCCGACTGGTCTGCCGGCTTTTGATAGTCGGTTTGAATCACGAGTTGTACTTTGGAACCATCCCCTTTCTCACCGGTACTTAAATCAGCTTCAGAACTAGTGCCATTTGGCTCTCCTCCTTACCGAATCATGCGTGATAGGCTGTGAGAGAACTTACTATAACAACGGCTAAACTCAATTGCGCTTCACCGACAGCTGCCGCTATGAAGACTGCCAGTGGTTTGTCAGTTGTTCAATGGACTATCCTCCTAAACTTGATTTCTACATTCAGAATGAGCAGTGCGGGTGCCATCCTGAAGGATGACGGTAGGCGGTGAATCTGGTCTTTCAGGAGTCAACCTGACCGTTTCTCTTGCCTGTTTTTGTCTGCTTCCTTTCTGTACCTGTAATATACCACATCCCCCTATCGGTGTCAACCCTTTTTTTGATTTTCTTTGTTCATTTTGTGTTCATAATTATATTATGTTATCTCATCCATAGTGCATATCCCACAAAGGCGCGGACAAGTGGCGAAAAATCTCCCGTTTTTTGAATGGTGCCCCTGGGGCACACCTGTTCTTCTGTCGAACGCAATCTAACCCGCTCGAATATTTTGTGCTTGACAAACCTCATTCCGCCTGCTGCAGTGTGCATATGCACACGTGCTAATACACACTATGGATCCATTCTGAGAATGGGATCTGTTCCACCGCATCGAGGCATTGGAGCATCAGACCCCGTGACCTTTTCAGCGAGGTGATTTTCTTTGTTTAACGATTTCCTATACCACCTGCGCCAATACGGCCTGGACGTATCCACCAAGGAGTGGCTGACCCTGCAGGAGGCGCTGGAGATGCGGCTTCACGACTGTTCCATCAACGGCCTGTTCACCTTGAGCCGGGCCATCCTGTGCAAGTCAGAAACTGAGTACGACAAGTTTGAAGTGGCATTCCTAGACTACTTCCAAGACGTCATCCGCTACGTAGAAGCCAGCGGAAAAGACGAGATTTCTGACCAGATCATGGACTGGGTGAACAACCCCGGCCGCAACGGCGCCCGCATCATCCGCAAGACAGCGGAGGACATCACAGACGAAATGCGCAGCTGGACCCGGGAGGACATTGAGAAAAAATTCCGGCACCGTCTGAAATCCCAGCGCAGTGAACACAACGGCGGCTACCACTACGTAGGCACCCACGGCATCTCCCCCTTCGGCAACTCCGGTTCCAACCCCAACGCCATCCGGGTGGGCGGCAAGCCCATGAGCCGTTCCGCCCTGCGGGTGGCCGGTCAGCGGACGTTCCAGGATTTCCGGGAGGACAATGTGCTGAGCATCCGGCAGTTTCAGATGGCCTTCCGGCGGCTCTGCCGTTACTCCGAGCAGAATGGAGTGGAGGAGGAGCTGGATGTAGAAAAGACCATCCACGATACCTGCCAGAAGGGTGGCCTGCTGCAAATTCGGTATAAAAAGCCCCGCAAGAACAACATCAAGGTGTTACTCCTGATGGATTCCGGCGGGTCCATGGGGCCGTACAGCCAGCTGTGCAGCCAGCTCTTCCAGGCCGCCAGCCGTTCCAACCGATTCAAGGATTTGAAAACGTATTTCTTCCACAACTGCGTGGAGGAGTACCTTTATACCAATCCCACTTTGGAGGAGCAGTATGCAGTCTCCACTCAGAAGATTTTGCGGGAGTGCGGCGGCGAATACAAGGTCATCTTGGTGGGGGACGCGGCCATGGACATGAGCGACCTGACCTTCCACCCGTTGGAAACCACCCAGAACAACCAGGGCTTCTCCGGTCAGGACTGGCTCCGTGCCATCTTGCAGCAGTGCCCCTACGCCGTCTGGCTCACCCCCTTCCAGATGCCCAAGGACGGGCTGTTTGGAGACTGGGGGCAGACCTATGCCATCATCTCCGCCATGTTCCCCCTCTATCCCCTGACCGTACAGGGGCTGGAGCAGGCACTGAAACGGCTGCTGGTGAAGAACTGACGGTTGGAATGGAATTGTCTTCCGGTTCCCTTGCGCCGGGTCGGCTTTTCTGCTAGAATCAACTTTAGTTTGAAGGTTGACACAACGAGAGGTGACCGGTCATGTTTGATGAATTTTTCTACCTTCTGCGGCAATACGGCCTGGACGTATCCACCACCGAATGGCTGACGGTACAGCAGGCTCTGTCCCTGGGACTGCATCGTTCCTCCCTGACAGGGTTTTACGACCTGTGCCGGGCGATCCTGTGCAAATCGGAATCGGAGTACGACAAGTTCGACCAAGCCTTTGAGGAATTTTTTTACGACGTCTTCTACACTGCCACCGGCAGGCTGCGGGACGACCTGCCCGAGGACGTCCTAGCCATGCTCCAGCGCCCCAACCGGCCTGACCCCCTCCAGTACACCCACACCTTGGAGGAGGAAGCCCAGTTGGCCGCCCTGCGCCGCCGTGCCATGGAGGAGCAGGAGGGGACGCCCATCTACGAGGACTCCCAGGCACAGCTGGAGGGCGAGGTCTTTGACGGCTCCCACGACATCCGGCCGGACGACCTGCCCCAGGCAAATCCGGACGTCATCCAGGTGGTGCGCAAGCCCCGGCGGAAGCCTGGCCACGCCCTGCCCCTGTGGAATTTTAAGGATTTCCGTGAGGACAACGTCCTCAACATCCGCCAGTTCCAGATGGCCTTCCGGCGGCTCTGTCTCTACTCCGACCAGTTCGGGCCGGAAGTGGAGCTGGACATCCAGCGCACCATCCACGACACCTGCCAAAAGGGCGGCTTATTGCAAATCCGTCAGAAAAAGCCTCGCCGCAACGCCATCAAGGTTCTGATGTTCATCGACTCCGGCGGCACCATGACCCCCTATCACGACCTGTGCAGCCGGCTGTTCCAGGCAGTGAGCCGCTCCAACCGGTTCAAGGATTTGAAAATCTACTACTTCCACAACTGCATCGACGAGTACCTCTACACCAACCCCACCCTGCGGCTGAAATACGAGGTCTCCACCCAAAAGGTGCTGCGGGAGTGCGACAAGGATTATAAGGTCATCTTCGTAGGGGACGCCACCATGGACGTGAACGAGCTGATCTATCCCCCTGCCGAAGTGACCCGGAACAACCAGGGTTTCTCCGGTCAGGACTGGCTCAACTACATTCTGAAACGCTACCGCTCCACCGTCTGGCTCACCCCGATCCTGCGGAAAAAGGGCACCTGTATGGGCACCTGGGGCGCGGCCTACGACATCATCACCGACCTGTTCCAGATGTACCCCCTGACCGTGAAGGGGCTGGAGGACGCCATGGAACAGCTGATGGTGCAGAAATAACGGGTCACTCCATGATATAGGTGCCAGACATATAGGCCCGTCCCCAATCGTACATGGCGTTGATGAGGGGCGCTAAGGTCTGTCCCCGCCCGGTGAGGGAATACTCCGTCTTGGGCGGCACCACCGGGTAGACCTTCCGGTTGATGAGCCCGTCCGCCTCCAGCTCCCGGAGCTGCTGGCTGAGCATCTTGGGGGTGGCTCTGGGGATGACCTTTTGCAGCTCATTGTAGCGCATCACCCCGTCCTTGATGAGATGATAGAGGATGATAGCCTTGTATTCCCCCCCAAACCGGCTCAAGGCCGCCTCCACCGGGCAATTATACTTCTCTCGTTCCATCATCAAAACCTCCTAAGTATCCTTTTAGTTAGTACATTACAAAAAAGTGCATTCTTGCCCCCAGGATAGTTCGGTGCTACAATAAAGACACCAAAAAGGGAGCGGCATTCAGGTACCTGTCCTATTGGGGATCTGCACAATAAAAAGTCTGGTTTTGTGAAAGCCTACAATCCGAATGGTGCAAATCTTCAATTCCCCGCCCATTCTATTGCGAAGCACCCCTATTTCTGCTAGAATCAACTTTGTTTCTATGTTTCTTTGACACAAAAAACACGTTATATATGAGGAAGGAAGTCATATTATGAAAGGTACATTTACTGGCGCCAGCAACTATATCGCTGCGGAAGATCTGCTGGGTGCAGTCAACATCGCTATGGCACTGGAAAAGCCCCTGCTGGTCAAGGGTGAACCGGGCACCGGCAAGACCATGCTGGCTGAGGCCATCGCGGAAGCCCTGGGCAAGCAGCTCATCATCTGGAACATCAAGTCCACCACCAAGGCACAGGACGGCCTCTACGTTTACGACGTGGTGCAGCGTCTGTACGACAGCCAGTTCGGCAACGCCGGCGTAGACGACATCGCCAAGTATATCAAGCTGGGCAAGCTGGGCGAAGCCTTTATGGCCGACGAACAGGTGGTCCTGCTCATCGACGAGATCGACAAGGCCGACCTGGAATTCCCCAACGACCTGCTGTGGGAGCTGGATAAGATGGAGTTCTATATCCCCGAGACCGGTGAGACCATCAAGGCAAAGCATCGCCCCATCGTCATCATCACCTCCAACGCGGAGAAAGAACTGCCCAGCGCCTTCCTGCGCCGCTGCATCTTCCATTATATCAGTTTCCCCGACCGAGCACAAATGGAAGAGATCGTCCGTGTCCACTTTGACCAGCTGGATGAAGCGCTGCTCCAGCAGACCCTGGACGCCTTCTACCGCATCCGTGAGATGGACGACATCGAAAAGAAGCCCAGCACCTCCGAGCTGGTGGACTGGATTCACGCCCTTATGCTCAGCGGCATCCCCCAGGAGGACATCCTGAAGAAGATCCCCTTCGCCGGCGTCCTGCTGAAAAAGGATCGCGACCTGGAGGCCCTGCGCAATCGGTTGGGCAACTGATTCACTTATCCTGTTTGAAATGAGGTGATGGAGGATGTTTAGCTCATTCTTCTACTATCTGCGTGCAAAAGGTCTGGACATTTCCATGAAGGAATGGCTGACGCTGAGCGAGGCGCTGGAACTGGGGCTCCATGACTCCACGATGACCGGGTTCTATCAGCTGTGCATGGCCATCCTGTGCAAATCGGAAGCGGACTATGACAAATTCGGACAGGCTTTTCTGGAGTTCTTCCACGATGAAAAGGTGTTCGACGAGAACGGAGAGGTGCAGGAGCACATCTCCCAGCAGATGATGGATTGGGTCAACGACCCCGGCAGCCACATCCTGCGGCACTACAGCGAGAAGGACATCACAGAAGAGATGCGGAACATGGACCGCACCGAGATCGAGCGGCGGTTCCGCAAGGTCCTGAAGGACCAGAACCGGAAACACGACGGCGGCAACAAGTTCATCGGCACCCAGGGCATCTCCCCCTATGGCAACAACGGCCTGAACAACAACGGCATCCGCGTGGGCGGCACCGGTGGCAAGCGTTCCGCTCGCCGTGTGGCGGGGGAACGGAACTTTAAGGACTTCCGGGACGACAACGTGCTGGACATCCGACAGTTCCAGATGGCCTTCCGCATCCTCCAGCGGTTCTCCAACCAGAACGGCGCAGAGGATGAGTTCGACATCGACGAGACCATCAACCAGACCAGCAAAAAGGGCGGCATCCTCCAGATCCGCTACAAGAAGCCCCGGCGCAACACCATCAAGGTCTTGCTGCTCATGGACTGCGGCGGTTCCATGGACCCCTACAGCCAGCTGTGCAGCCGTCTCTTCCAGGCGGCCAGCCGCTCCAACCGGTTCAAGGATCTGAAAGTGTACTATTTCCACAACTGCATTGAGGAATATCTCTACACCAGCCCCACCATCGAGAAGGAATACGCCGTCTCCACCCTGAAGGTCTTGCGGGAGTGCGACAAGGACTACCGGGTCATCATGGTGGGCGACGCCACCATGGAGAAGAGCGACCTGGACTTCCACCCCCTGGAGACCACCCGGAACAACCTGGGCTACTGCGGCCTGGACTGGCTGAAGCTGATGCTCCGGCGGTACGAGCATATCGTCTGGCTCAACCCCTACTCCCGTCCCATCGGCGGCTTCTTCGGAGAATGGGGCGAGACCTATGACCAGATCTCCTCCATGTTTGATATGTACCATCTGACCGTGGCCGGTCTGGAAGCGGCCATGAAAAAATTGATGGTCAAAAACTGACCCATCCCCCCATGTTTTAAACCACTTTCCCCATTTCATTGCGCAACGGTTTTCAACAGCATTTCAGCAGTTGATCTACGCATACCCTTCACACACTCATCAACCTGCTGAATATGCTGTGACCGCCCTTACAAACCAACCCGGCCGCAGCAGAATACCTTCAGCAGGATTCCGTCATTTCTTGAGGTTCTGCCTATGTTTACCCCTTTCTTTTATCTGCTGCGCGCTCACGGCCTGAATATCACCACCCACGAGTGGCTGACCTTTTTGGAAGGTCTCAGTGACGGCCTCCACCACTCCACCATGAACGGCTTCTATCAGCTGGGACTAGCCACCCTGTGCAAGTCGGAATCCGACTATGACCGGTTCCAGCAAGCCTTTTCCGAATACTTCTACGACGCCGAAGTCCACACTGCCACCGGTGAGATCCGCGCGGAGATCACCCAAGAGCTACTCAACTGGCTCAACGACCCCAAGGTGCTCTACGAACGATTCACCCGGGACGACGTGACCGAGGAGATGCTCAACCGCACCCAAGAGGAGATTGAACGGATGCTCCGGCAGCGACTCCAGGAGCAGCGTTGCGAGCACAACGGCGGCAACTACTGGATCGGCACCCACGGCATCTCCCCCTTTGGCAACGACGGCTACAATCCCAACGGCATCCGCGTGGGCGGGGTCAGCAAGGACCGTGCCGCCCTGCGGGTGGCCGGTGAGCGGACGTACCGGGATTTCCGTGACGACAATATGCTGGACATCCGCCAATTTCAGATGGCCTTCCGCCGCCTGTGCCACTACTCCGACCAGAACGGTCAGGATGAGGAATTTGACGTGGACCGCACCATCCACGACACCTGCCAAAAGGCTGGCATCCTGCAAATTCGTTACAAAAAGCCCCGGCGCAACACCATCAAAGTCCTCCTGCTCATCGACTCCGGCGGCTCTATGGATTACCACAGCCAGCTCTGCAGCCGACTGTTTCAGGCGGCCAGCCGCTCTAACCGCTTCAAGGAACTGCGGGTATACTACTTCCACAACTGTCCCAAAGCGTATTTATACACCAACCCTACTTTGGAGAAAAAGTACCAAGTACCGATGGAAACGGTTCTGCGCAATTGCGACAAGGACTTCAAGGTGCTGCTGTTGGGCGACGCCACCATGGATATTGATGATCTGATCCAGCCGCCGTATTTTGAAACCAAGGACAACAAGGGCTACACCGGCGTGGACTGGCTCCATTATATTCTCCAGCGCTACTCCCACACCGCCTGGCTCAACCCCCGTCCCACCACTCGGCCAGTGATTTTCGGCAAAGAGAGTTACTCTCTCCTCTGCAAAATGTTCGATATGTATCCCTTGACCATCGCCGGGCTGGAATCGGCGCTGAAAAAGCTGATGGTCCGGGAGTAAGCCAACTTCATATCACTGCCTGGATAGACAGAGACAGGCCCCGTCTGATTAGACGGGGCCTGTCCGGCTGTTTTTCAGCTCCTGATTAAAAAACTTGAGAAAAGAGGTGTCCCTTTGTGGCATTGTTCTTCACCATCTTGCTGACCATGTTCATTGCGGAAATGGGCGACAAGACCCAACTGCTGCTGGTGGCCATGACCTCCCGCTTCAAACTGCGGGACATCATCATCGGCTCCGCCGCCTCCATTTTAGTCCTGAACGGACTGGCTGTGGGGGTCGGCTCCATCATCAGCAAGTTCGTACCCCTGTACCTGATCAAGATCATCGCCGCACTGGCCTTTTTCTTCTTCGCCTGGTCCTCCCTGTCCGGGGACGATGAGGAGGAGGAAGAGGGGGCTGGGAAGAAAGAGTCCAAGCTGCCCATCCTGACCGTCTTTGGCACCTTCTTCCTGGCCGAGCTGGGGGACAAGACTCAGCTGACCGCCATCACCTTCGCCGCCAACGAGGGCATGGAGAATGCCATCACCATCTGGCTGGCCTGCTCCATCGGCCTGTTCGCCGCGGACATCATCGGGATGCTGGTGGGCTACCTGCTCAAGAGCAAGACCCCAGAGGGCTTCCTCAACGGCCTGGCCTTTGTCATCTTCGCCTTCTTCGGCTTCACCACCATGCTGGAAGGCACCGGCCTCCTCTTCGGCGACGGCGCCAGCCTGCGCTGGGTAGTCACCATCGCCGTGGCCGTGGTGTTCATCCTCCTGTGCGTCTGGACCCTCTGGAAACAGAAAAAGAAGGCGCAGTGATGCAAGCGCAAAACATCAAAAAAACGGCTCCCCTGTCTGGGAGCCGTTTTCTTGTCTTTATCCGCAGTTTGTTCCGTCCCTATCACTTGACACGAACCTGCTTCACCGCCGTCCACGCGGAGAAATAGTTGTTCTGACCGACCTTCTTCCAGGCTCGTACCTTCACATAGTATTTCTTTCCGCGTACCAGGCCGTTGATGGTCTTGGTCTTGCTGTGCGCACCGTTGATGGTCAGGGTCTTGCTGCCTGTAAAGCGCTTGTTTGCGGCGTAGCAGAGCTGGTAGCCGGTGGCCTTGGTGTTGGCCGACCAGGTGGCTGTCAGCTTTCTTGCCTTGGTGCTCTTCACGTGGAGCCTGGCCGGACGGACCACCCGATAGCGATGCCCCTCCGGCGTCAGGGGACTTGCCGCACTGCCATACAGCGCCTTCACCTTGTAGCGATACTTGACGCCATTGGTCACCTTGGTGTCCACCCAGGACGCCGTCTTGCCGTTGGTCACCTGCTTCACCTGCTTCCAGGTGCTGCTGGACCCTGCCGCACGGTAGATCTGATACCCAGTGGCATAGGCCGGCACGTCCCAGGTCACCTGCACCCCGCTGGTCACATTTCTCACATTGGAGATCAGCGGCCGGGTGTAGCGCAGCAGCCACGACTGTGCCGCGCTGGCTCTCGCCGTCCGGATCTCCAGGGACCCGCCGGTCTCCACCGCGTCCTTGGCAACGCTGAGGCAGCAGGTGGGGGCGCACTTGGGCATGAGGTAGTAGTACCCGTCCTTGGGGCTGGGCAGGATCTGCCAGTACTGGCCAGCCTTGTCCGCCTTGGGATACTGGATGACCTTGGTGCCCGAGGCGGCAGAGGACTTGTACACGGTCAGATACAGACCGCTCTCCTCCACCATCAGACGATAGTAGCCGTTGACTCCCACCGCCTGGGCGCGGATCTTCATGGTATCCCGCTCTGTGTTATAGCTCAGGACAGGGACGCTTCCTGATTTGCTGTCCTCAGCTGTGACACAATATTTAATGCTCTTACCATTATCGAAGTAAAAGGTGGCATTGGGCAGATTTTTCTGGGCATTGCGCACCGCAAACTTCTGCCGCAGCAGCACGTTGGAGGTTCCATCCGCCATCCGCACCGTCACGCGGTATTCATAGAACCCCGGCGTCAGCTGGCTGAACTGCAAACTCTTGTTCATCCGGCTCAGGTCGTACCCCACAGAGTTGACCGTCACGGTCTTGCTGCAGTTTTTCACCGGGTCGCCGTCCAGGTCATAGCAGCCGGCCGTGACCGTGTTGATCTGGTCATAGCCGCCCACATGCCCCTGCACGGTCAGCGGGGTCTTTTCCCGCAGGACGCCGTTGTCCAGCGCCAGCTTGCCGTTTGCCAGGGTGGTAGCGGCCTTACGGGCGTACTGATAGACCCGGGTGATCTTGAAGGTGTAGACCGTTTTGTTGCCGGTACTGAGCTTGGTGGATTTGGCGGTTGTCCCGTTGACGGTGATCTCACGGATGAAGTTCTTGTCCGCTTTGTTCTCCAGCGGGTCGGTCACCTCGTATACGTTGTTGGACTTTCTGCCAATGACCATCAGAACGTGCCTTTTCGTCTTATAGCAGTCACTGGTCCAGGTGATGATCGGCGGACTGTAAGCACCGTTGCCATTGACGTAATCCTCCACCGCCTCATCCAGGGAGACGCCATCTCGATAGGCGGCACCTCGATTGATGCGTGGAGACTTGTCGTCATTGGTGCTCCCTTTCAGGATGTCCTTGGGCAGCTGATCCACCCCAAGATAGGACAGGCTCATGGAGACACAGGCCGCCCAGCAGTAGTTGATGGCACTTCCACTGTAGGTGCCCCACTGGCTTGCCTGGAAATAGGGCGTATTCTTTTTCTGCTGAGAGATATAGCGTATCTGACCGTCCAAAACCTCGTCCGCCGTACTCAGCGTCACATTGGGGTCGCCGAGAGAGGACGTGACCAGCACCCCACAGGTGGCCAACTGTGCGTCCGCACTGCCGGATGTTCCCCCGTCCTGCTGTGCAGCTGTGGTGGTCTTGGCGGTTTGGGTGGGTGTGGCCGCCGCAGTCTCCTGTGCCGTCTCCACCGTCAGTGGCTGCACCGTCTCCGCCGGCCCGCTGTCCGCTGTCTCATTGGACTCCGAACCAGTCACCGTCTCTGCCGCAGCGACAGTTGGTTCTGACTCGGCCGAGTCCGTGGCCCAGACGGCAGACGGCAGCATGCTGAAGGTCAGCGCGATTGTCAAGAGAAAGGCGGTCAGCTGTCGTGTTCGTCTTGTCATATTCGTTCTCTGTCCTCCTGTTCAGAATTGAATTTTTTTACAAAAAGCGTCCGAAGCCACCCCCTGTGGACAGCTTCGGCCTTCAATCTTTACAAACCGGTTACATTTTAGCACAATTTTAAGAAATCGTCTACCCTTTTGATGATCTTTTTCCCATTCTATGGACGACAGAAAGTTAATATTATTAGGGAAAATCCGACGTTTCCCCCGCATTCCCTTCTTTTCCGAACCTTTTGCTCACGTATCCCCCACTTCCCGGAATACAACCAACCGCTGACCCAGGTAATTGCAGCAGGAGAACAGCCCCATTCCGACCAGCATGGACACATTTTCCTGCACGCTGTGCCGCACATTGGCCATGAGCCGGATGACCAGGGGCTTTGCCACGCTAAAGGCAAAGGCATAGCAAAGGAGGATATTGACGGCAAACCCCACGGCCTGCCGCACACTCCTCTGATGGTTGTGGAAGGTGAGATACTTGTTGGCAAAGAAACTAATGACGCTGGTGATGGTATAATTGGCCGCCGTGGACACCCAATAGCCGCAGCCCAACAGGTTGTACATCCCGAACATGATGCCCATGCCCAGGATGGTGTTGGCGGTGCCGATGGCGGCAAAGCGCAGCAGTTTTCGATCCACCAGGTGATGATGCAGATGATTCATCCTTGTCCCCTCCCCTGCCGGAGCCGCCCCACGGCAATCCGGTCTCTTCTCAGGTTGACCCACAAAGATCAGGGGCATTATACCATGTTTTGACTTTTCGTGCAATTTGACCGGGCGAAAAAATCCCACTTCTGCAAAAACAGACACAAGCATTCCACCTGTGTCTGTCCTCGTTCATGCTTTTGGCCGCACTGGGATACTGATCTCCGTGACAAATTTACCCGTATCCTTGGTGATGCCGTAGTCGATCATAGTGACCTCCCGGGCGAAATCCGCCGCCTCCAGCTGGTGCTCCGCCAGATAAGCCAGCAGCTTCCGATACTGCTCCGGCGCCTCCGGATGGCTCCCTCGGAAGCGGATGTCCACGCAGGTGGTCTCCGGTAACTGAATGGTGGCACCGTCGAACTGGTCTACATCGTCCAGCAGCAAAAAGATGCCGTCATACTGGTCAAACCGTCCCGCGTTCAGGTTCTCCACCGAGATGCCGACCCCCACCTTCCCCAAGAAGATGGCGGTCTCCGCCTGGGACTGCTCCAAGCGCCGAATGGGCAGCTCCATATCGAAGAAATCCTTGATCTTCAGCGAGTCCTCCATCCATACCATCCGACGGGCAGGACTCTGAACCACCTTTACCACGTCAAATTCCGAGTGTTGGGCATCATAGAGCTGCCGCAGGCGATTGTCGATCTTCCGTTCGATGCGCCGCAGCTCCCGTTGCTTCTCCATGACCACCTCTTTCTGATGGCGGAGCTTTTCTTCGATCTTATCCACATCCTTGTTCTGCAAAAAGTCCGCGATCTCCGCCAAGGGCATATCCAGCGCCCGCAGATACCGGATGGTGTTCAAGGCTTCAAACTGCCGGGGGCTGTAGTAGCGATAGCCTGTGCCCGGCGCGATATACTCCGGCGTCAGCAGCCCCACATTCTCGTAGTGACGCAGGCTGCTGACGCTCAGGTGGAAGAGCTTGGCCACGTCGCCGATTTGAAACAACTTGGGCTTATCCATGGGTCAGTCCTCCCTCCTGTGTCTGTTTTCCGTGACGAGTGAGCACCGCAAAGGCGATGACACAGATGATGACCGACAGCAGCGACCCGGTAGCCGTAGCCAGCCCCATGGGGAACAGGGTGGTGGGGAACAGTTTGGAGGTCAGGTAGACGCCGGGCAGACGTACCAGGGCGATGGCGATGATGTTGTGCAGGAAGGAGAGGATGGACTTCTCACAGGCGCAGAAATAGCCGCTGAAGCTGAAGTGGATGCCAGCAAAGATACAGTCCCAAATGTACCCGCGGAAATACTGCCCGCCAGCCATCTGCACCGCACTGTCGCTGGTGAACAGCCCCACCACCGGTTCGGCGACAACCTGCACCAGACCGGAAACGATAAGTCCGAAACCAACTGCAATACAAATGGCATAGCGCAACGTGGCCACCGCCCGTTCCGGCTTGTGAGCGCCGATATTCTGCGCACCCAATGCCGAAACCGTGGAGAGCAAGGAAGAAGGCACCAGGAAGACAAAGCTGATGATCTTCTCCACGATGCCTACCGCGGCGGCGTCTGTCAGGCCACGGCGGTTGGCGATGATGGTGATGGCCACGAACGCCACCTGGATCAGCCCGTCCTGAACGGCAATGGGGACGCCAATCTTCAAGATGTTCCCCAGCACCGGCTTCTTAGGCTTAAAGTGGGACTTGTCCACAGAGATACCAGATTCCCGTCTCAGGATGACCACCAGGGCAAACACCACGCTGATTGCCTGCGCCAGCGTCGTGCCCAGAGCCGCACCGGCAGGCCCCATACGCATAGCGCCCATGAACAGGTAGTCCAGGCCGATATTGGCCACACAGGCCACGGCAATGAAGTACATAGGGCTTTTGGAGTCGCCCAGGCCGCGGAAGATGGAGCTGATGATGTTGTAGGCGGTGATAAAGGGGATGCCGATGAAGCAGATAGTCAGATAGGCCACCGTACCGGAGACCGCCTCAGTGGGGGTGGACATGATGTTCACGATGGGATGCACCAGCAAGACCAGTACCACCGTGAGCACCACGGACAGGGAGAGGAACAGCGTGACCGTGTTGCCGATGTGGACAGCGGCGCGCTTTTTGTCGTTGGCGCCCACGGACTGACCGATGCTGACGGTAGAGCCCATAGCCAAGCCTACGATCATGACGGTGAGCATATGCATGACCTGAGAGCCGATGGAGACCGCAGTGGTGCTGGCCGTCCCCTCGAACTGACCGATGATGAACAGGTCGGCCATGCCGTACAAGGTCTGCAAGAAGTAGGACAGCAGATAGGGTAGGGAGAAAAATACGATATTTTTGAACACACTTCCTGTGGTTAAGTTCTTTTCCATGGGCTTGCGCCTCCTTTTGATTGGCTGCGCCTATTATAAACTCTACAACTGTTGCAAAGTCAAGGGTGTTTCCGAAAAAAGTTTCCTTCCGACCGGTCTATCCCGTCCCATTCCCGCATACATTCCAACAGCCGGGGAAAAAACCGGCTCCAAAGGATGGAGTGGTTGCCATTGAAAGGGACGATCGAAGCCCGCGCCAAGGATTTGGCCTTATACATGATTGAACACCGTTCCACGGTACGCAGTGCCGCCAAAGCCTTCGGGGTATCCAAGAGCACGGTACACAAGGACCTCCAGGAGCGGCTGCCTGCCATCAATCCCGGCCTGTATCGTCAGGTAAAGGAGATTTTGGAGGAGAACAAAGCGGAACGGCATATTCGTGGCGGCATTGCCACCAGGAATAAATACCGGCGAAGATAAACGGCGCAAGGGTATCCCTGATTGGAAGGGATACCCTTGTCCTTGCTTTTTTCCCTTTTGGGAAGTATAATAAATATATCTGCCCTTTTTTCTGGCCGGGTGAGGATTTCTTCTCCGTTCTGCTCAGAATGTGCAATTGGGGCAGGCACTCCTTTGTCAAATCCACACCAAACCCATCTGCCGGCAGGGTTTGGATGATGTTCTCCTGGCGCGCCGGTAAGAATTTCAATCTGATCGTTTGGAGGAATTCCAATGTCTAAATACGCTTCCGAAATCAACCGCCGGCGCACCTTCGCCATCATCTCCCACCCGGACGCCGGTAAGACCACTCTGACGGAAAAGTTCCTGCTCTACGGCGGAGCCATCAACCAGGCCGGTGTGGTCAAGGGCAAGAAGAACGCCCGTGCCGCCGTGTCCGACTGGATGGAGATTGAAAAGCAGCGTGGTATCTCCGTCACCTCCTCCGTCCTCCAGTTCCAGTACGAGGGCTTCTGCATCAACATCCTGGACACCCCCGGCCATCAGGACTTCTCCGAGGACACCTACCGCACCCTCATGGCAGCGGACTCCGCCGTCATGGTCATCGACGGTGCCAAGGGCGTGGAAGCACAGACCCGGAAGCTGTTCAAAGTCTGCGCCCTGCGGGACATCCCCATCTTCACCTTCATCAATAAGATGGACCGAGAAGCCCGCGACCCCTTCGAGCTGTGCGAGGAGATCGAAGCCGAGCTGGGCGTGGAGACCTGTCCCATGAACTGGCCCATCGGCTGCGGCAAGGAGTTCAAGGGCGTGTACGACCGGGCTGGCAAGAAGATCATCCACTTCACCAGCAACACCAACGCCAAGGCCGCCGAGGCCACCCAGGTGGAGCTGGACGACCCCAAGCTGGTGGAACTGCTCGGACAAGCCCGCCGGGATCAGCTGGCCGACGAGATCGAGCTGCTGGAAGGCGCTGGCGCGGAATTTGACATGGAGCGCGTCCGTCACGGCAAGCTCTCCCCCGTCTTCTTCGGTTCCGCCCTGACCAACTTCGGCGTGGAACCCTTCCTGGAGGAATTCCTGCGCATGACCACCCCGCCTCTGTCCCGCAAGGCAGGCGACCAGGTGGTGGATGCCTTTGACGACGACTTCTCCGGCTTCGTGTTCAAGATCCAGGCCAACATGAACAAGGCACACCGCGACCGCATCGCCTTCGTCCGTGTGTGCTCCGGTCGGTTTGACGCGGACAAGGAAGTGTACCTGGTACAGCAGAACCGCAAGGTGAAGCTCTCCCGCCCTCAGCAGATGATGGCGGCGGATCGTGAGATCATCGAAGAAGCCTACGCAGGCGACATCATCGGCGTCTTCGACCCCGGTATGTTCTCCATCGGCGACACGCTGTGTGCACCGGGCAAGTCCTTCCAATTTGACCCCATCCCCACCTTTGCGCCGGAGCACTTCCGCCGGGTACGTCCCAAGGACACCCTGAAACGGAAGCAGTTCATCAAGGGCACCGAGCAGATTGCGCAGGAGGGCGGCATCCAGATCTTCAAGATCCCCTACGCCGGCATGGAAGAGGTCATCGTGGGCTGCGTGGGCACGCTGCAATTTGACGTGTTCGAGTACCGCCTGAAGAACGAGTACAAGGTGGACATCATCATGGACAACCTGCCCTACGAGTATCTCCGCTGGGTGGACGCCTTTGACGGCAACCTGGACGATGATCTGGTGATGGGCAACGGCCAGGACATCAAGCTGGTGGAGGACTACCAGGGCAACAAGCTGCTCCTGTTCTCCGCACCCTGGTCCATCAAGTGGGTGCAGGACAAGAACAAGTCGTTGGTCTTGTCCGAGTTCGGCGGAGCGAAATTCTAAGATTTTTACGCACTTATCCCAACATTTTATTCTATCTAGGAGGTATGCCAATGAGACTTTATGCTTTACGACATGGTGAGACCAGCTGGAATGTCCAGCGCCGTTTTCAGGGTCAGAGTGACATACCTCTGAACGACAAGGGCATCCTGCTGGCAGAGCTGACCGGCGAGGGGCTGGCCAACATCCCCTTCGACCTGGCCTTCACCTCCCCCCTCTGCCGGGCACGCCAGACGGCGGAGCTGGTTCTGGCGGGGCGGGACGTACCACTGTATGTGGAGCCGCGGCTCATCGAAATGGCGTTCGGGGTCTACGAAGGCGTCACGGCCAACTCCGGGCCGGGTGGGACGCTGAATCAGAACCTGGTGGACTTCATCTGCCACGCGGAACGCTACCAAGCGCCGGAGGGCGGCGAGTCCTTTGAGGAACTGTCCAAGCGGATGGCGGACTATCTGTTCGACCTGTGCCACCGGAAGGACCTGGCAGACAAGACCATCCTGCTGGCCTCCCACGGCGGCGCCATCACCGCTATGCTCAACGCCATCGACCCGCCGGAGGGCTTTTTCTGGCGGGGTGGGGTGCCGTACAACTGCAGCTACTCCATCATCGACGTGGGTGAGGACTGTGTACCGGTATTGGTGGCGGAAAACCAAATTTGCTACCCGCTGGAGCAGACCAAGAGCAGCGCTCTGCGGCTGGACTGACATCGAAATCACGAAAAAAGCAAAAAACAACAGCACCACGACTCTGTGGTGCTGTTGTTTTCTCTCTTTGTCGGGAAGGGCGTTCGCCGCTGAGGGACGGGAAGGCCATTCAGACGCGCGACTTACTTCTGCTTGCGCTTCATGAGGGCTGCCAGGAGGGTGATGATACCCAGAGCAGAGGCGGCCAGGAGGCAAGTCCAGAGGGTGAGGTTTGCGCTGTCACCCGTTTTGGGGGTGTTGGTCTTCTTCTTGATGACCGGGGCTGCAGAGGTGGACGCAGAGCTGCTGCCGTCGGGTTCCGGTTCTTCCTCCGGGGTGTAGACGTTGGTGAAGATGACGTTCTCCATCTTCTCCGTCTCATCGTCCCGGATGGCCCAGATCTCTGCCTTCAGACCGCCGTTGTCGTCGTTCACCACCCGTACCGTGACCGTGTAGACCGTCCGGTCATAGGTGTAGAACTCCGTCTCGCCCACATCCTGGTACACCGTGTAGACGTAATCGCCCGGTTTGGTGTAGGTGATGGGGCCGAACTCGACGGTACCGTTGTCGGTCACCGTCAGCTGGGTCTCTTCCGGCAGGGGCGCACCGTCTTCGGCTGTCAGGACGACGGTGTAGACCTCCCCAGTGGGGATCTCAGCGTCTTCGGTCTTGGTGATGGTCTTCACTTCCACCGGCAGCTGTACCGTACAGCTGTATGCCGCAAGGGCCTGCGTGGGGAACAGCAGGACTGCAATCAGCAGTGGAAGGAGCAGCAGTTTACGGAATCTCGTTTTCTTTTGATTCATGGTGTCCTTCGGCACCTCCTTCTTGTGCTTGGATCTTATTTGTCCAGCCGCCCGAACAACACAACACGGCCATTGGTCACCGCTTCGGAACAGGTTGACAAACCGATAATCTGATCTTTCGCCGTGACTCCGATGTCTCGGTACTGCACGGCCGTGCCCTGAATATGGTTCAGGAGGGTCGTCACATCCCCTGCGGGCTGTGCGTCGGGGTGGTATACGACGCTGTCAAAGGCGTCAATGCTCACGCAGGCAAAAAAGGTGATGGGTATGGCTTTGCCAGGCAGATAGAGGGTGCCTGTCTCGTGGCTGTCGAAGTAGCTCTTGTCCTGGAACTCCACCACATCCCCGAACATGGCGCCCCCATCCATATGGTGGCCATATAAGAGGTTGTAGCTGTCAGAGAAATCCCGTTTGTTCAGGCAGGACAGGAAGATGGCGCCAGATAGGGCGAACTCACCTTTTACATCCTTGTTGATGTACTCCATGTCATCCTCCCCTTGTACCACCGGGTAGTCGATATGGGTATCGTCCACGGTGATCCAAGCGCAGACGTCGGGATTGAGTTTCAGCAGCTCTTCAAAGGTGAGGCTCTCCGGGTCGTCCGCTGAGGGCTTATACTGGAGAAAATCACTGGAATTGAAGGCACCTTTGTAGAGCATGGCGGTGTCCCAGAGGGAGTAACCGCCGTAGCAGAGGAGGAGGAGGATCATGAGGACAGCGATGAGGCTGAGCACTTTGTCCGCTCCCCTTGCCAGTTTTGCCGCGAATTCCAAACCGTTTTTCCTCTCTTCTTCGCGTGGGTCTCTCCCCTCCCCCCTCCGGCGAGGGCCAAAGGGAGGAGAGGAGGGTGGGACTGCTCCCCCACCGACCGCACCGGGCTGAGCTTGCATCAGAGCTGTGGGACCCGGTGGGGTGGTGTGTGGGGAGAGTTTAGTTTAAAAGATGTACTTCACGCACTTCCGTTTCTGTTCTTTTTTTACAGTCACGGAGGTGCTGTTTGATTCGTCTGAATTATTCAGCGCGGTTGCGGCGGCTCAGGAAGACCACTGCGAATGCGCCAGCCACGACGAGCATCATAGCATAAGGAGCAATGTTCATGATGACGCCAGTGGGGGAAGTAGCAGTCTTAGCGTTGGTAACGGTAATCTTTGCGTTGTCCTTAGTCACCTTATTAGTATTCTTGTCGGCTTCCTTATGACCAGCTTCTACACCGTCGTAAGTATATGTAGTGGTATAGCCATCCTGATCTGCTTCCTTTTCGGTAACTACAATAGTATCGCCAATAGACAGACCAGAAATAGTCACATATTCGTCGCCCTTCAGTTTGTAAGTTCCCTTTGCCACACCATTCGTAACTTCCAGAGCATCAGTAACAGTCTCACTCCCAGTAAGGGTCTTGATTTTTACCATGTACTTTTCATTATTACCATTTGCGGGCGTAATGGTCACCTCAAAGGTAAACTGTTTGTCAGCTTCAGCCATGTCACCTGCAAGCTTCTTAATGATAGTCACATCGTGAGTCCCGTCATTGTTCTGACCATAGTCATTGTTAAATTCCTTGGTCTTAACTTCTTTCGTCTCACCAGTTTCTTTATCCGTTACCTTCTTGGTAACAACAATGCTGGAGACATACAGCTTATTGCCGTCCTTATCTACGCCAGCTTCAACATTGCCAGTTCCCGAAGTATTAACAACATAAACATACACATAACGGGTTGCACGGTCGTAATTAATGCCGTCATAAGCGCCATCATCTTCAGTCACAGTGTAAGCATAAACACCAGGCTTCGCATAGGCATTCTTTTTTACTTCAATATTGCCATTTGCAGTGTAGCCCTTATCGCTCGGGGTATTGCCTTCACCTGCAGGGCTAAATGCGACATCAGTGAATCTAATATCACCGGCTTTGCCTGCATAATAGTGAATCGCAGTGCCCTCCACCGTGGTATCACCATCTGCAGTGAAGGGGGTAACTGTAAAAGTAAAAGTAGTATCAGGCTTGAACGTTTTGCCATCAGTCAGAACGTTTTTCGTAAACTCAGTAACTTTATTATAAGTAGTAGCTACTTCTTCATCAGCTGCAGAAGCATTAACAGCAAAGACAGAGACTGCCATTGCCAGAACCATCGCCAATGCACCCAGGCGACGGATGGTCTTCTTCAACATTGTTCATTCATCCTTTCCATTCAAAATCGCAATTTTTCCATTCAACGCGTCTCCCAACTCCCTCCGCTCCCTCACGCGGTTGGGCTGGGATTCTCTTATTACCACAAGGCACATCCGTCCATGATGCTTTGCACGGGCGCCTCATAATAACCTCTCTCCTGCCGCTCTCACCCTTACAGGTTGGAACGGCGCAGGACGGTGATCACTTTCCCTTTCAGCTCACTCCGGCGCACGGGGCCGTAATATCGGCTGTCCTTGGCTCCCTCTCGGTAGTCGCACAGCACGAAATACTCGTCGTCCGCCAGCGTCACTGGATAGGTCACGTTGTCATCGTATCGGGGGGTACTGTAATAGATGTCGTTCTCTAAGACGACACTATCATTGATCTTCAAGGTGGCTTCCTTCGTAATCTCCACCGTATCACCTGGCTGGGCGACGATACGGGCGACATACTGGGTGCCATCCTTTTCCAGCACGGCGATGTCCTGGGTGTGCCAGGTGGAGGCCATGCGGTAGTAGAGCATCAAGTCGCCGGCGCTGAGGCGGGGGGACATATCCCCGTTGGGCATGGGGGTCAGTCCAAAGACGAACCCGAACAAAACCCACAGCATGAGCACCATGATGACCAGCCGCTGGAGGAAGGATGTGACGTCCCTTCGGTTCCGCAGCTGTTTGCGACGGGCGGCGATGACCTGCTCTGGGGTCAGCGCCTGGGGTACTCCGTCCGTCGGGGTCTTGCGACCCCGACTGGGACGGGTTTTGGTTGGTTTGGTGTGTTTTCCGATGCCCATAGGTCACCGTTCCCCTTTCAGGCGGCGAATCTCTGCGTCGCGCTCATCCAGGAGGGCTTGGTAACGCTCAGCCTGGGCATCGAAGGCGGATTGATACTGACTTTGGAGCTCCTCCAGTTTGCGCCAGACATCCGCTTCATCGACACCGCCTACCCATTTCTTCCGGAACTTCAGTTCCTTCAGCCAGGCGGCGATCTCTTCCATAGTCTTTGCTGCCATTGTTTAGCTATAGCGCTTGCCCTGAGGCCGGCGATTCATCACGAAGAACACAGCCGCACCAGCCGCCAAGACAGCCATGATGATGTAGGGAGTCACGTTGGTGGTGACACCAGTAGGCGGGTTGACATTCTTTTCATTGATGAAGGTTACCGTAGTATCCTCCGTGATGTTGGTGAGGCGGCAAGTGCTTCCGCTCTTTGCATTCTCACTGCCCACCTGATAAGTGGTGGTGTAACCATCTCCGGAGTAATCACTCTCGGTGATTGACAGGTTACTGCCATAGGGAACGGTGATCACCTTCTTGCTGCTGGTGTTCTCATCCTTATCCTTCAACCTGAACGAATCATCGCCAGCAGTAAAGGAGAATTCCCTGTTGGTTTCGCCCATGTTGCCAGTGACATCCTTCAGGATGGTGACCTTGAGCTGCTTGAGCTTGTAGTTGTTTGTGATGGTCACGCTGCCAGCAGCATCCTTGGTCAAAGTCGCCGTCCCTGTCGTTACGGTAGAATCATCGAACTCATAGCCGGTCGGCTCACTACTTCTGCCGGTTTCCGTCACGGTGTAGGTGCCCAGAGGCAGACCGGTTACATTGGCAGTACCTGTGCCGTTGATGGTGACCGTACCCGTATTGCTGCTGAAGGTGGCATCGCCATAAGTACCGTTGTTCACGGTTACATCACTGCCCGGAGTGATGGTGAAGGAATATGTGATGTTGGAAACATCGGGGTTGTCCTCTTGGTTGTCATCCGTGACCTCTTTGGTGATGGTCAGGTCATTCACCTTCGGTTCAAGCTGAATAACCGGCTTGTCATAGGAAACAGTCTTCTTTTCCTTACCATTGTTATAGGTCAGGGTCGCAGATGTGTTGCAGTAGAAACCGGATTCATTTGCATCCGCATGGGTACCGGTTCCCGCATCCGGAGTGTCGGGGAACACACCACCATTATTTTTGTATGCTTCGTAGGCTGCTTCCGAGGGTTCGATGGTTGCGGTCACTGTGTACGTATAGTCCGGATTCAGTTCATAGTTTGACAGGAAGTTCATGGAAATGGTCTTTGTGCTCTCATCATAAGATGCCGTAATGCCCGCAGGTGTCGGAACCGTCTGTCCATTTTTATCGGTCACGGTAACAACCGGCTGCTTCACCGTGCCGTTGGAAATCGTCGTCATCTGCGCCATATCGCTCAGCGTATCATGTACTTCCACCTGCGTGCAGTGGATCTCAGTTACCTGGCCTGCAATGCCCTCGAAGATAGAAGTCAGGTTGCTGCCATCGCTATTGGATTCCTTATACTCCTTCTTTGTAGCATGTACTTTGTTCATAACGCCCCTGAGGTAGGTCGCCTGACTCGAAGAGATGCCGATAGAGTAGAACTGATCACAATACATCCCAGCTGCCTCATTTTGGGTCGCAGTCCAGCCAGTATCATCTATTGTATCGCCGCCATTGCCGCCTCCGATATAATATGTCGGCTGTCCGTCACTGAGGAAAATGACGATTTTCTGCGCATTGGTGCGGGCACTGTTCAACTGAACCTTGCCTCTTCTCAGGCCAGCCTGATAGTTTGTGCCACCATCTGCGGAGAGTCCGCTGATAGATGAGGTGACAGCATTGTTGTTTATAGATGTCCAGCCCAACTCTACGGTTGCATCCGCCTCAGCTGCACCGGCAATATCAGAGAACGAGACAATGCTCACTCTTGCGTCAATGTCCGAATTTCCTTTCACGGTGCTGACCAGCTTATTCATTGCAGTTTTCAGATTTTGGATTCTGTTGCCCTCCATACTGCCGGAAACGTCAACGATCATCAAAATGTCCACTGCTGCGGGCTGTGTTTCGCTTCCCGCCGTGCCCTTGACGGACAGACTCAGGTCATAGGTTCCATCCTCATTTTTAACTGCCTTTTTCGTGTGAGCGGGTTCCGGTGCGGGAGTGATGGAGCCGCCGGAGCCGCCGGAGCCGCTTCCAGTGTACTTATAGACCAGATAAACATCTGCCGCATAGCCCTCAGTTATTCTTTTAACCTCGCTTGTGCCATTATAGAAAATGAATTTTCGAGACAGGTTAGAATAGTCACCTTCAACCTTTGTAACAAGCGATCCATCATATGTCCCATAGTGGGCGCTCTGGTAAGTATAGTCTGTGACCTGTTTTGCTACATTGGTATCGGCAAAGGTTAATCTTCCATTTATACCAATTTTTTTATCCGAAGTATTTACATCAAAGATTTCCTGTCCGTCCTCATCGACATAATGGACGGTGACCGTCATGTAACCATCGCTAAAAAATCCATCCCAGAGAACGGTAAAGGTGGAGAAGCTCTTGACTTCCAGCTCTGCCTTGACGGTGTCACCGGAAACAGCAACATCCTCGGTGGATTCCTTCACCTTGCCGTCAGTCAGATGCATGACAGCCAGGGAGTCGGGGTCTGCATCTTCCGGCAGCAGACCGGCACCCAGTTCAAACTGAACCTGAACAGAACCACTCTCCGGCTCCACTTCCTGCCCGTTGACCACGAAGCCCACATCCAGAGCCAGCATACCGTCATAGGAAACGTTATTGTTTCCCAGGGTTTTCTCCGCTTCCCGGTAGTCCGCTTCGATGCTTGCCAGCTTCTTCACGGTCAGCTTGGCGCCTTCCGGCAGAACGCCAGCGGCGGCAGTGGTCTTTACGGTAACGGTCTTGTCCCCAGTGCCAATGGTGGCAGTCTGGACATTTTCGCCTGCTTTGGGAGTTTCTGCGGCCTTATTTTCCGCAGCCTTTTCACCACTCCCCTCCCCTTCTGCCTTCTTCACGTCCTTTTTCTCTTCCGGGACGGCTTCGGCATCCGGGTCGGCTTCTTCCTCTTCTTCCCCTTCCTTCGGGGTGCTCTCTTCCACCTTCGGCTTCTCCTCAGCAGGTTCGCCTTCCGTCTCTGTTACGACAGGCTCATTTTGAGCGTCATCCGCAGACACGGAAAGGCCGAGACCGCTCATCACCGACACGACAAGTGCCAATGCCAGCAGGAATGCCAAAGATTTCCTCACTTTTTTCCGCATAAGCATTCTCCATTCATAAGTGTATCTCAGACAACCTGCGGCAAACGCCGCGGGTCTGGTGATTCTGTACATTGTTATTATAGTCAATTTCCCTTTTAATTGCAAGGGGGTTTTTCAAATTTTGTATACCATTTCCAAAGTGACACATTCCATTTGATACCTGTCAATGCAACCACCAGAAAAACCCTTGATATCAACGCTTTCCCACGTCTGACATTTGTATACTGCCGTCTGCCACTCCCCTAAAAAAACCTTTTCCAGGGTCGTTTCCCCCTTCATGCAAGGAAATCCACTTTACATTACCCCATCAGGCTGTCCAGATCCGTCGTGAACAGGTCTTCCCCGATCTCATCCAGCCCATCATTGGTCACATCATACAGCCCGTCGTCATTTTTCGCCACGGTCAGGGTATAGCTCTTCTCCGCGCCATACTCCTTCTTGGCTACGGCGTCCCGCATCATCTGGAAGATTTCCCCATAGAGGGCGTCCATATCGTTGATCTTGTCCGCGTCCAGGGTCTTGATCCACTCGGTGACCGCGTCGGCGATGTTCAGCTGCAGGGGCTTGATGGTCAGGGGCACTTCAAAGCTGCCGTCGTCCTGTTCGGTGGCTTCCCCCACCTGGTAAGACGCGTTGCCCAACAGCTCCTTCACCAGGTCCTTTACCAGGTTCAGGTTGCTCTCGCTCAATTCCATGCTGCCGGTGATGCTCTCGATCATGTCCTGCAGCTCTTTGTCGTAATCCTCTGCCGTGGTCACCACAGCCTGGCCTTTGTAGGCTTCCAGCCCTTTGGTGTCGCCCGTGGTGACCTGCTTCAAGCTGGCGTCTACGTAGCCGGATGCGTCAAAGGTCTTGCTGCCGCAGCCTGCCAGGGCAAAGGTCATGGCCAGAGCCAGCAGCAGGGCGCCGAAGCGGTGCAAGGTGTGTTTCTGATTGGTTTTCATGTGTTTTCCTCCTGTTCTTTCTTCGGTGTCTGTTCCAAATAGATCATCAACGCCGTCAAGTCCGCCGGGCTGACGCCGGAGATGCGTCCCGCCTGCCCCAGGTTCAAGGGGCGGATGGCTTTCAGCTTCTCCCGCGCCTCCAGGCGCAGACCTGCCAGGTTGTCGTAGTCCAAGTCTTCCGGCAGCACGTGGGATTCCATCCGCCGGAACTCCTCCACCTGCCGCATCTGACGGGCGATGTAGCCCTGATATTTCAGCTGGATTTCCACCTGCTCGGTGACCAACCGGTTCAGCTCCGGCCGCTCCGGGTCGAAGGGCGCCAGGTCGGCGTAGGAGATGCGGGGGCGGCGGAGCAGGTCGGCCAGCTTGACCGCGTGGCGTGCGGCGGGTT
>JABLTL010100960.1_pt1 | contig 39463 bp, 22 predicted proteins | sample 7160151 | NCBI WGS metagenome assembly JABLTL01 (sample SAMN14651223, study PRJNA627086) | human gut metagenome | isolation source: feces | host: Homo sapiens | reverse complement strand
CGGTGTAGCGGGGGTGGCGGGCTCCTCAGGAGTGGCGGGCGTCACAACCGTGTCGGCGGGGGCCGTGGGGGCTACGGCCATGCTGGCCTCAGGTGTGACAGGGCCTACGGGCTGGGCTGCGCTGTCGGAAGGGGCCTCGGTGCTATCGGCGGGAGCAGCGGGGGCTACAACGGTGGTGTCGACCGTGTCGTTCACCTGAGCCATGCCGGCGTTGCCTAACTGAACGTTGCTGTTAGCGAAAACGTTGCTCACTGAAACCATCACAAATGCAGCTGCTACTGCGAAAAACATCTTTTTCATAATCGTTATTTTTTAATTGTTTTATTATTGTTGATTGTTGTTTGGTGAACTGTGTCACCGTTTGTGAACTGTGTTCGCTTAACATAATGCAAGCTGCGTGCCAAACTCGGAAGAAATATTTCAAAAGACTGGTTATCAACGGGTTGCATATTTTGGCACGCATATCAAGCGTTGGGGAAAGTGTGGAACGAGTGTGGAAAAATTCCCCAAAAAGGTGGGGAATGTCCATTTCCCCAATTCCCCACTGGCATGGGATGACTATGTAATAAGGTGTGGCGCTGACCGGAGGCACACTCTTTCTTGTCTGTCCATGAGAGGTCAAGAATACATAGAGAAGGTGGAGATGGTGCGTAGCGAGCGTGCGAGGGTGCGACAACAGGGAAAAGAAATCCAAAGTGAAGCCGAGCGAAAAACCGTACCTTAAAACACATCATTTATGTTGGTTCGTAAATAAAATACGCCTGATAATTGTGAAACGAAAGCCAAAACCGCATTTTGATACAAAAAACCAACTTAAAAGTTTTCGATATTCGTTCAAATGTATTACTTTTGCGAGCAAATAAAACGCAATTACAAGATTTCAAGAAAGATTTCTTCGGAGATCATTATCGAGAGTTTCGTTTTTCAGGATACACATACGAGACGCCCTCGGAGCTATCAGGGCGCTCTCATAGTAAAGGTTATGGGGGCACCGGTGAGGGTGCCCCATCCTACGCAAGCCAATATTCACTAACAAAAAACATACGTTAATATCAAAATTACAGCATCATTTATGAGAATCAGAATCCTGCAAGTACTGCTCGGATTGATGATGATGGCACCGATGGTTGCACGTGCAGCCGACGGCGACAAAGTCGTTGACGTGCTTGTACTGAAGATGGCTGATGAAACCACCGAACTCTTTGTGCTCGACGACCATCCCACCATTACGTTGGCCGACGGCAAGTTTACGGTAACCTCAGCCAGTGTCAACACCGACTACAACCTGTCGGATGTGACCGAGTATCATTTTGAGAAGGTCGACACCGTGACCTTGGGCGTTGAGAAACTGGAGAAGGCCAACTTCACGCTGACCTACACCGACAACACCCACGTGCGTGTGACGGGCACCAAGGCCCGCGTGGCCCAGCTCTACAGCCTCGACGGTCAGCTCCTCACCACGCGCCCCACCGCCAACGGTGCCGTTACGGTGAGCCTCGCCGAGTGTAAGCCTGGTGTCTACGTGCTCCGCCTGGAGAACGACCGCTCCTTTAAAGTTATTAGAAAGTAAGACGTTACGCCAAGCGTAGCCTTCCACAAAACCATTTATTTATGAAGAAATCTCTACTCATCATTACGCTTCTCGTGGCTGTGGCCTGCTTGCCCGCCACCGCACAGCAGCTCGTCAAGAAACGCACCTCCCTGTCGCTCGTCAAGAAGCGCGCCTTCGGCCTGCCCCTGAAGGCTGTAGACGCCACCCCGCAAACGCTCAGCAATGTGGTGCTCGGCGCCTATTATCCCGCCTCGGCATCAGGTGTCGACGGCAAGGAGAACTATTACCTCGTGCTGGCCGACAAGGCCGATGTGACTTATAGCATCACCGAGGGAACCATCACCGCCACCGATGCACACGTGGCCCTGCTCGACCTCTATGCCCCCGAGGGCAACGGCATCAGCCTGCCCACAGGCACATTCACGGCCGATGGCGACCTGCAATACGACGCCGACCTCTCATGCCTGCTCACTTACGACGACAAGGGCAAGGACGACGGCGGTGTAGACATCAACGGTGGAGTAACCGTCAGCAAGACGCCCGCAGCCAGCGAGAACGAGAACGACACCTACACCGTGAGCTTCACGGCCGACGGTGTGACCTATGTGTATGAGGGCGAGCTGTCGCTCACCAACATGGCGGGTGGCTCTTCGTCGGTCTATCCGCAAATCACCACCGACATGAAGGGCTTGCAGTTCACGGGCGGTCTGGCCTTCTACCACGGCAACCTCATGGAGTCGAACACAGGCAACATGATCATCGACCTCTACAACAGCTCGCACAACGAGAACGGCGGACTGACCGACAAGGGCGTGGATCTCTGCATCAACCTTTACAACCGCCTCTTTGGCGACGCCAGCAAGGCCACACTCGTGCCCGGAACCTACACCGTGGCGCGCAACTTCAAGCAGTTCACCTTCTTCCCCGGCATGGAGGTCGACTACATGGGCATCACCATGATCATGGGAACCTATGTGAAACGCCGCAAGGCTATGACCGGCAGCGACGACATGGACTACGACTATTGCTACATCGCCGACGGCACGGTGGTCATCGAGGAGGGCGACGTTGAGGGAACATTCAACATCACCGTGGACCTCACGACCGACCGCGGACACAAGGTGACAGGATCAGGAAAGAACATTGCCTTCCCTGTGACCGACCTCTCTCAGAAGGGGGAGAAAGATGTCGACTCGAACCTCGAGAACGATGTCGACCTCAACTTCGACCGTGTAGACAAGTCGCGCATCTATTCGCTCGGCGTGCAGAACGGCGTGCAGGTGTTCTCTGTCGACCTGGGATCGCCCAGCGGCAAGGACGACCCCGAGAAGATGGGCGACCAAGACTTGCTGCGCATGGAGTTTCAGGCACCCGAGGGTAGCGGGTATCTGCCCGAGGGAACCTACCGACTCATGGAGGAGAGCCACCTCTGGACCAACCTCTATGGTCCCTACCAGCTCACACGCGGCTACTTCGATGACCTCGGCGGACGCACAGGAACCGTGTATCAGCACTTCATGAAGTGCGAATATCCGGGCGAGCACTGGTGGGTGGTCGACAGCTTCGCCACCGTCTACTCGGGTACCGTGGGCGTGTCGCGCACCGACAATGACCACTACCGCTTCGCCATCGACCTCTACGACGGCCACGGCTTTAAGATCTCGGGCGTGTACGACAAGGTGATGGAGTATCATTACGATCCCGCTTCCATCACTGCCATCAAGGGCGTGGCCGACGATCGCCAGCGCCAACCCATGCGCATCTACACCCTCGACGGCCAGCTGCTGCGCTCTGTCGACGCAACAAACACCACGGCTGTCAGCGCCTTGCCAGCTGGCATCTACGTCGTGAAATCAGGCAACACAACAACTAAAATCGTTAAGAAATGAAGAAAATCATAGCTGCAGCCGCCTTACTCATCATGGCGGCAACCACCATGACGGCACAAACCAAGCGCGTCATGACCGTCATCCAGAAAGACGGAACACAGAAAGAATATAAGGTGAACAGCGTGGAGCGCGTTACCTTCACCGATGTGGAACTGCCCTCGCTCCGCAACCAGATTGCCTTCGACGACAATGTGGAGAGCGTGGCCAAGGTTACGCTGCTCGAGCAGGGCGGCAATTACAGCTTCGACCTCTATTCCGAGGAGGCCGACACGGCCAATGCGGTGCCCACCCTGCGCATCGTGATCGACAAGGACAGCATGGGACAGGAGCTCCAACTCGATGGTGAGGCCGCAAAGGTCTACTACAAGGGCCAGGAGGCAAGCCTCACAGGCACCCTGCAAGTGCGCTTCGGCCGCACAGGAATGGTGGTCATCAACCTGGAGAGCGAGACGGCCGCCTACAACGACCTGCGCTGCCGCTACACCTCCAACTACAAGCAGGTGTACGAGGCCAGCAACGTCATTGCCGTACAGAAGGGCGCCGCTGCCGACTCATCGTACATCCTGTCGGCCTTCGTCGCGAAGCCTACCACCACAGGTGCCGCCACAACGTTTGCCTTTGGCGACGCTGAGGCCACCACACCCGATAACCTGGTGAATGGCACCAAGGCCGTTAAGGTGAGCATCTCAGCCCTGAAACTCTATGGCGACACCATCGACATGGCCAACGATCCCAACAGTTACACATTCCAATACATCGACTATGGCACACGCGAGGCTTACAGCAAGGTGACCACCGGAACCATCGTGACCAAGCAAGACGGCGACGGCAATCTCTACATCAACCTCGTGGCCACGCTCGACGACGGCCGTCTGGTGACGGTAGACTACTGCGGCCCGGTGGTCGAGGCCGACACCATCGGCAACCTGGTGCCCGAGGCTGTGGCAGAGAACCAGTTTAAGTATTACAATGCGGATGGCGATCTCACCATCGACCGCAAGATTGGCACATCGTATATCAAGACCGACAGCAAGGGCAACACCACGTTCTACCTCGTGGCAGAGGGTGAGTCAAGGTACTCCGACTACAAGGCCGTCATCAAGGTGGGCGCTGATCTCATCAACGCCGGCGAGCTCGCTCTCGACAAGCTCGGCGATGTAGCTGTGTTCGACCTGAAGTTTATGGGTGGCTCATTACAGTTGCAGTCGTACGCCGCAGGCCATGGCTATGGCAACACGCCCGACAATGGTAAGCTGACCATCACCAAGAACGACAACGACGAGTATGACATCACGCTCGACGTGGTGAACCACTACAAGACGATGTATGGCACCTACGGTGGCGACAACACCCACCTCGTGCTGCATTACACGGGCACTTTCGAGAAATATTAAGTCGCTTCAAAAACACATTAAAAGCATTTAACCATCTCTATGAATAAGAAATCACTGCTTCTCGCCGCCCTACTGCTCGTGGGCAGCCATGGGTTTGCGCAGAAGTTGTCGCCCAGCACCAACCTCCTCTTGCAGGAGATGAGCGCTGGCAAGCGAAAGGCGAAGGCCGCCGACGGACAGGACAACACCGTCAGTTGCTACGTAACCATCAAGAACGCCGATGCACTCTCCAAGATGGAGAAGCTGGGCGCCACCATCAACAGCCAGCTATCGGCCAACCTTGTCACCGCTACGCTGCCGTTGCAGGCCATCAAACCTGTGTCGGAGCTGAGCGAGGTGACGTCGTTGTCGGTAGGCACCGAGGCGCGTCTGCTCATGGACGAGGCGCGCCGCCTGCTCTATGTCAACGAGTGTCATAACCTCACGGAGAACAACGGACCTTACACGGGTAAGGGTGTTGTGGTGGGAATCGTCGACAACGGCTTCCAATACGACCATGTTGACTTCCTCAACGCCGACGGATCCGACACACGCGTTAAGCGAGTGTGGGACCAAGGCGGCAAGGGAAACGCGCCTGCGGCTTACGGCTACGGCGTGGAATACACCAACTTCGATGAGATGAAGGCGGCACGTTACGACATGACGAGCGCCTTCCACGCCACCCACGTGTCGGGCATCGCTGCCGGAAGCGACCGCAAGACACAGTATTACGGTGTGGCACCCGACGCCGACCTGGTATTCGTTAGTTTCAAATCGACCAACGCCAACATCATCGACGGCATCAAGTATGTGTTCGATTACGCTGAGAGCGTGGGCAAACCCGCCGTGGTGAACATCAGTCTGGGCTCACACATGGGACCGCACGATGGCACTTCCGACACCGACCGCGCCTTCGCCAGCCTGGTGGGGCCGGGCCGCATCATCGTGGGTGCCGCCGGCAACGAGGGCCTTGAGAAGCTCCATGTGGCCAAGGCGCTCACCTCATCCAACAAGCAACTCAAGACGATGTTTGCCTATACGAGCGAGCAGGACAACAGTCAGTATCGCTCGGCCTACGTCGATGTGTGGGGCGCCAAAAACTCATCGCTCAGCCTCAAGGCCGTTGTGGTGAACACGCTGACGGGCAAGATCATTGCCCAGTCGGGCGAGGTGAGCAGCAAAGGCACCAAGGAACTGACATGGATCGCGCCCGATGGCAGTGGCGTGGTGGCCCAGGTGGGCATGTCGCTGCAGGTGAACCCCACCAACAACCGCACCAACGTGCTGGTAATGAGCCGCGCCACCAACATCAATGTGGGCTTCGCCATTGGTTTGGTGGCCACCGGCGAGCCGGGCGACACCATCCACATGTGGAACAATGTGACGGGCGGCATCTTCGCCAGTTACAACAAACGTGGATGGACCGATGGCGATTACGCCTGCTCGGTGGGTGAGCTCGGCGGCGAGAGCCCCGATGTCATCTCTGTGGGTTCGTTCAATTCGAAGATGATGTTCCAGCCCATCTCCATGCAAGGAACGCAAGATGCCTATGGCGTCAACGAAGACTTGGTGGGCCAATACCTGGGCCATTCGAACTTCTCAAGCTACGGCCCGACAGCCGATGGCCGCATCAAGCCCGACATCACAGCCCCAGGTTGCCTCATCGTTTCTGCCGGATCGCGATATTGCAGCGGTTGGAGCGACGACACAAACGTCATAGCCCGCACAGGCCAGGACCTCTACACCACAGAAGTGGGCACCTCTATGGCCGCCCCGTTTGTGACCGGTGCCATCGCTTTGTGGCTGCAGGCCGACCCCACTCTTACACCAGCGAAGATTCGCGACATCTTCAGTCGCACGGCCATCAACAACGACAAGTACATCAACACCAACGACAGCATCTTCCCCAACAACACATGGGGCTACGGCCGCATCAATGTGTTGGCGGGCCTGAAGAGCCTGTTCGATGTTACGGGTGTGAAGGATGTGAATGCCACCGATGGTATGTTCCGCATCGAGACCAACCGTTCGGCCCGCACCGCCACGTTCTATTATGGCAGCGAAGGCCATGCCCGCGTAGCCGTTTACAACACGCTCGGCCAGCAGGTGCTTGCCAAGCAGTTGCAGGGAAGTGGCCAAACCGTCGACCTCTCAGCGCTGGGCCATGGCGCGTATGTCGTGAAACTGCGCCAAGGCAACCAGGTGCAAACCGTTAAGGTAGCACTATAACATAGCCTTACATTGTTAAAAAGGCCCGCCTGGACTATCGTCCTGGGCGGGCCTTTTTGTGCATGGGCATCAGCCTTGCAGCTTATCTTATACGTATTACCTCCCCAACAGTTTACTGGTTATGTAGCTATTGAGCTTCTCGCGATAGCTATCACCGAAGGGAAGGACCACTTGGTTGTCGAGAGTAACGCGCGTGCGGTTCATCTCCAGGAAGTGTCGCATGTTGATGATGTACGACTTATGAATACGCAGGAAGTTGTGGGGCGTGAGGCGTTCCTCGAGTTTCTTCATGCTGAGGAGCACCACCAAGGGCTTGTCGTGGCCATTGAGGTGGATGCGCAGATACTCGCTCATGCCCTCCACATACACAATATCGTCGACGACAACCCGCACCACCTTATGGTCGGTCTTTAGGAAGATGACATTGTCGGCGGCCAGGGCGGATGCGGCGGCAGGGCTCTCGGCAGCAGTAACCAGGCCAACGGAATCGGCAAGGTTGGCCACTGAAGGCTCTCCCACATAGCCATCGCCCAAGCGCTCAGCCGCTTTCAGCAGTTCATACTGGCGCTTCACCTTGTCGGCCGCACGCATCACATCGGCCATACCAAACGGCTTGAGCAGGTAATCAACAGCATTCACCTTGTAGCCATCAATGGCATACTCGTGGTAAGCGGTGGTAAACACCACCAAAGGCGGGTGGCTGAGCGACCTCACAAAGTCGAGGCCGTTGAGGTCGGGCATATTGATATCGATGAAGAGCACGTCGGTGGGCTCCGTCTCCATGAGTCGGGCGGCTTCGAGGGCGCTACGGCAGCACCCCACCATCTCAAAGTAGGGCACCTTCTCCAAGTAGGCTTTTAACTGGCGAAGGGCCAGCGGCTCATCGTCGATGGCCATGCATCTTATCATCATTGTCATTGTAGGATATTGTTATCTGGGTTTGATGTTCCGAGGGTATAGGGCGGCAGTTGCAACCGCACGCGGTATTCAGCGGCGTCGCTCTGTATGCTAAGTCGGTAGGTATCGCCATAAAGGAGCCTCAATCGCTTCGTGGCGTTGCACAGCCCCACCCCACCGGGTTTGTCGTCTACCGTTGATTTCATGCTGTTGCGACAACTGAAGCAGACGCCTCCGTCGTCGGAGGGTTCCACCTTCACCTCGATAAACGACGGGTGCTCATAGCTGACACCATGCTTGAAGGCGTTTTCCACAAAGGTGATAAGCAGCAATGGCGGAATCATCACCTTGGGCAACTGGCGTGGCAGGTCCACATCGATTTGCACATCGTTGGCATAGCGAATGCGCATCAGGTCCACATAGTGGCCGATGAAGTCGACCTCGCGCTGCAGAGGCACCAGCGATTTGTCGCCCTCGTAAAGCAGATAGCGCATCAGTTGCGACAGCACCTCAATGGTATGCTTGGCCTCTTCGGGGTCGATATCGACCAAGGCATGGATGTTGTTGAGCGTGTTCATGAAGAAATGGGGACTCACCTGATACTTCAGATACTCCAACTGCTGTTGCAGGTTTTCGCTTTCGAGCGCCTTCATGCGCTTACGAACACCTGCCGATCGGTAGAAATACTTCGTGGCGACGTTCAATCCCAAGAGCAGCACCATGACGATAAAGCTCACCGTTTCGCGTTCACCGAAGATAAACGGGGGACCCAAGCGACGCGGATGGGGACCGCGCATGGGGCGTCGCGGATACTGGGGGGCTTCCATAGGATGGCCTTTCTCGGTGGTGCCCACCTTGTCGGTCCATCCCCGACGCTCCTCGTCCATGTGCCGTTCCACACCGGACTGGTGGGGATGGATGGGGCGTGTGGAGCAGAGATACAACTCGAAGCCCGCCAATCCCACCACCACGATGATGCCGTAAAGCCATTTACGCCCACCGTAGACAAGCAGGGGCGCTATCAGGAAGTTGTGGATGGCGAAGTAAACAGCAAACATCGACAACACCCGCCACGACATACGCACGCCAAACCAGTCGTAGGTTGACTGGTGCAAGGCCGCATTTTGCGCATACATCGACAGTAAGGGCGCTATGAACAATAGCGTCCACAGGGCGGCATAGACGAGGAGCTCGGTCTTCTTCTGTCCGTTGAGGATGGAGTTAATGAGTTTCACTCTACTATTAACGTTTAAGGATTCCACTTTAGTATATATACGTTGCAGGTTCTTTCGAGGGTTGGGCTCACGCCCATTCGCATGGACGGGTTCACAGCCATTGGATTGAAAATGGGAAAAACCCATTGGCTTTCGACGTTCTCACAACGCCCGCTGCCGGGTTTTTCCCTATCGATTCTATGAAAAGCAGTCTGTTTTTTATTGATCGCTAAATTAGTGGGGGATTACTAATTATGAGTAGCACTGCTTGGGTATTTATGATGTTTATGAGAGTTCTGTTTGTTCTGATAGGGTGATCTATCTTGTACGGGGCTTGTCAGTGCCATCCGCCTTGCGAGCCTATGAGCCTTGCCGTGACGGTGGTCGGCGACGATCCGCCCGTGAGGGTGCAACTGCTTCCCGACGCCAGCCCCACCATGGCTTGCTCCACCGCTTGGCCTTTCCACAGGGGGAATGTGTGGACAAGGCCTGGGTGGCGCTTGTGTCTGCGTTTGTTGGCAAAGATAACACATTTACAAGGTTTCTTCCAACTTTATTCAACGAACACCCTCTGTTTTTCAACCAACGGTCAACCGACAACGCCAACATGCTGACACTTTGCGTTTTAGCGCACGGGAAATGGGGCAAAAGGAGCCAATTAACAAATTCAAACGCCTTTTGTTTCTCTATGTCGGCCATTTGAGCTACCTTTGCACCATCAAGATTCAGATAACACCATGTCACACATCCTTATCGTAGAAGACGACCTCACCTTTGCCACCATGATGCAAACCTGGTTGCGCAAGAAGGGATTTGATGTCGACCGGGTAAGCTCGGTCAGCGCCGCCGCGCGCCAACTGACCGACACGCCCAGCTTCGACCTCATCCTTTCCGACCTTCGCCTGCCCGACCACGACGGTTTATTTCTGCTCGAATGGATGCGGAAACACAACCTGCGCATACCGTTCATCGTGATGACGAGCTACGCCGAGGTGCAAAATGCGGTGCTGGCCATGAAGACCGGCGCCAGCGACTATATTGCCAAACCGGTGCAGCCCGACATCCTGCTGCAAAAGATTCGCGACGCCCTCAGCACACCTGAGCCAGCGCCCACGCCGAAACCCACCACGCCTACACCCGAAGCCAAGGCCCAAGAGCCCACGGCCGACGTGCCGCGCTACATAGAAGGCAAGAGCGAGGCGTCGCGCCAGCTCTACGAATATGTGGGCCTTGTGGCGCCCACACCCATGTCAGTGCTCATCCTGGGCGCCAGCGGCACAGGCAAGGAGTATGTGGCACGCCGCATCCACGAACTGAGTCCGCGCCACGACAAGCCGTTCTTCGCACTCGACTGTGGCGCCATTCCCAAGGAGGTGGCGGCATCGGAGTTTTTCGGATACGTGAAGGGCACCTTCACCGGGGCCACCACCGACAAGACGGGCGCCTTCGTGGAGGCCAACGGCGGCACGCTGTTTCTCGACGAGGTGGGCAACCTGTCGTATGATGTGCAGGTGCAACTGCTGCGCGCCCTGCAGGAGCGCAAGGTGCGCCCACTGGGTGGTGCCCACGAGATAGACGTCGACATTCGATTGGTGTGCGCCACCAATGGCGACTTGGCCAGCCTGGTGGCCGACGGACAGTTTCGCGAGGACCTCTACCACCGCATCAACGAGTTTACCATCTACATGCCTGAGCTCAAGGATCGCGGCGCCGACATCTTCCTCTTCGCCGATCTCTTCATCAAGCATGCCAACGCCGACTTAGGGCGCGACGTGATAGGTCTCGACGACAAGGCGAGCGAGCGCATCGCCTCCTACGCATGGCCGGGCAACCTGCGCGAGCTGAACAATGTGATGCGACGCGCCACGCTGTTGGCCAAGGGCAAGCATATCGGCCTGTCGGACCTCGAGCGCTCCATGGCGCCCTCCACACCCACCGAACCGCTGGCGCTCCACGACGAGCAGACGGAGCAGCAACGCATAGAGGCTGCCCTGCGTGCCACAGGCGGCAACAAGAGCAAGGCGGCGCAACTGTTGGCCGTTGACCGCAAGACCTTATACAACAAGATGAAGCGCTACGGCATGGACTAAGCCATAGTCCATGCCGCGCAATGAAGGATAATGCATATAGCATGAGGGTGGCCCCTGCACCTCTTACGCTTGCCTAATCGATCATTAGACCGAAAAGGGAAGACCATTAGCAAATGTCATAGCTTCTTTTCTATTCTTGCCTGCTCGGAACAAATACTAACAAGAATTGAAGTATAATGACCCATTTTGAGGGGATCTTTCTTCCCAATAGCCAATAAAAAGGAATTCGGTTTTATCTAAAAGGAAATAGTGCTAATGCCTCTTTTCGAGGATTAGCACTAACATCGTTTAGCGGATAAAGAACGAGAATTGGTTATCTCGTTCCATATGTCTTTCGGTAAATACTTTGCACCGCATATTTAACCTCGTAAGTGTACTTGCCATCGAATTTCATTACAAGGTACAAACTAATCCACAGAAACTTACTCCTTAGGCGATGTTTTCCTGGTTCATCCTGACCTTTTTCTTTATTTACAAATTGACAGAACGCAAGCATTTACGTTTATCCATTACCACTTCAAATACCGGATGAACCATTCATATTCATTAAACAAACCTATTTCCGAGATTATTTCGAAGTATAGTTAATAATATTCTTGTATTTTTGCAAAGTATACTTTAAAATATTTCTACGTTCCAGTTGGCCATCCAGGTATCATATAATCTGAATGACGAGGCTACCTACGAGCGAGAAGTGGGAGCTCTCATCAAATTCCTGAAAGCCTTTCCTGGCTATCACGGCTACATCATTACCCGCGACTACGAGACGCAGATAGAGGCAGATGGCCATACGATAGAGGTGGTTCCTATCTGGAAATGGCTGTTGCAAAGTAGATAGAGCCATAAGATTTGGATAAACAAAACAGAAAACTTTCCTTCTTAAAAGGAAATAACATCCCGTTTCTTTCCTTTTAAGAAGGAAAGTTTGTGTCAGTTGCAACCGAGAGCAGGAATCTACATATTAGCCATAAATCGCGACAATTACCCACATTCGCCGTTGCGGGAGCTGAAACAACCTTGGGGCAGCATTACACACCATGCGGTCAACAACACCGCGAAACACTTGTGGACATCGGAAAAGAACCAACAAACATCCCCCTGATTTAACATTTATCCGTCGACAAGCGTGCGGTGGGACGCAAATACGCGATTCTCACGAAATTTAGCAACCGCTTAACAATCAACTACTTACCACCCCGAGCTCCCATTCTTCACCCCTCACGTCACAGTCCACGCTACGAAACATGGTCTTTCGCGGTGCGGAACATGCCGTTTCGAGGCTCCATACCTACCTAACCGCAGTGCGAAACATGCCCAACCTTCGCTCGATTGGGCATCTTTCGCAAACCGGTGGCTCATTTTCAAAGTTATGATCGCATAAAAAGGGCGTTTTTGTTCGCTAGTTCAACTGAAATCGCCACACCACTTTTTCACCAAAATTCCCAACATCATTACGTTCCGCCAAGAGGCGGAGCAAGCCGCGGCACCTACCCGCCTACCGCGCCCCATGGCCTTGGCACAGGGTAAATTGTCTTGTAAATCAGCAAGTTGTTTTTCCAAGCGCTTCTTCATTTTTATGCCTTTCCACTTGGAAGTTATATAAAAAGGTGTTATCTTTGCAACCAATTAGTGTGCAAAGTACAATTAGACAACCTACTACCACTCCGCACACACCAAAAAGCAAATGCGCAAGGCGTGAGCCTTTCAGCGCAAACAGACTATCGATCATTCAGAAAACATCCTAAAACACTCTACACAATGAACCACCGTTTCATCCTTGCCACGCTATTGTCAGCGCTATTTTGGGCGGCACCAGCGTCGGCATCCACACCGAAAAACAAGTATGCGGGTTACCTCTTTGCCTATTTTGAGGGCTCAGGCGAGGGCAAACTGCAGGAACATCTGCGCTTTGCCATCAGCAAGGACGCCAAGGATTGGTATGCGCTCAACAACAACCGCCCCATCGTAAGCAGCGACACCATCTCCACCAGTGGCGGCATTCGCGACCCCCATATCCTGCGGGGCGCCGACGGTTGCTATTACATCGTGGCAACCGACATGAACACCGTGAAGAACGGATGGAAGGACAACCCCGGCATTGTGATGATGCGATCGGCCGACTTGGTGCATTGGAGCCATAGCAAGATTGTGCTGAAGGAGGCTTACAAGAACTTCGCCGACGCCTACTGGGTGTGGGCGCCGCAAACCATCTACGACCGCAAGGCCAAGAAATACATGGTTTACTTCACCTTGCAGCGCACGGACGACGGCCGCAAGAGCCTCATCACCTATTACGCCTACGCCAACAACAACTTCACGGGCTTCGAGAGCGAGCCGAAGGTGCTGTTCTCTGCCAAATACGGAAGCATCGACAACGACATCATTGAGCGCAACGGCGTGTACCACTTGTTCTACAAGGGCAACATCAAGAACGCCGAGGGCAAGGAGATACAGAACGGCATACAGATGGCTACGGCCAAGAAACTCACCGGACCCTGGAAGGAAGACTTCAAGTTTATCGACGCCTACGCCAACCAAAAGACGGGCGTTGAGGGATCGGGCGTGTTCCCACTCAACGACGGCAGCGGCTATGTGATGATGTACGACCTCTATGGCTCGGGCCGCTACGAGTATCAAACCTCGCGCGACCTGAAGACGTTCACGCAGAAGCCGCAGTCGTTCCGCAAGGATTTCTCCCCCCGCCACGGCACCGTCATACCCATCACGGCCAACGAGATGGAACGCCTCCAAAAGCAGTGGGGCTACGTCATGGAGCATGAGTACACGGCCAAGGGCAACCCCCTCTTCACCCACATGCACACCGCCGACCCCGCGGCGCTCGTTGAGAACGACACGCTGTGGCTCTTCACGGGCGTTGACGAGCCCAGCCAGAACAACAGGTACAACATGAAGAAGTGGGCCGTGTTCTCCACTACCGACCTCCGTCACTGGACACAATACCCCACACCGCTCTACGTAACCGACTTTAAGTGGGCCAAGAGCAAGCAGGCCTACGCCGGGCACGTGGTGGAACGCGGAGGCAAATACTATTGGTACGTGTCGACCAACTGGTGTGGCATTGGCGTGGCCGTGGCCGACAAGATCACCGGTCCCTACAAGGACGCACTGGGCAAGCCGCTGCTCACCAACGACGACTGCTTCGCATCGACCCACTCATGGGCCTGCATCGACCCAGCGGTCTACATCGACGACGACAGCACGGCCTACCTCATCTGGGGCAACCGCGAGTGTTACATCGCCAAACTGAAGGACAACATGACCGAGATTGTGCCGGGAAGCATCAAGCAGATCAACCTCGGCACCGACCATCCGTTCACAGAGGCGCCTTGGGTGCATAAGTACAACGGCAAGTATTACCTCACCTACGCATCCGAATGGCCTGAGAAGATAGCCTATGCCATGGCCGACAGCATGGAGGGCCCGTGGAAGCCGATGGGCGTCATCTCGGAGATTGCCGGCAACAGCAACACCACCCATCCGGCCATTGTCAACTTCCGCGACCAGTGGCTCTTCATCTCCCACAACGGTGCGCTGCCCGATGGCGCCAGCTACAGCCGCAGCGTCATCATCGAGCCCATGGCTTACCGCGCCGACGGAACCATCAGGCCCATTCCGGCCACTGCCAAGGGTGTGAGCGCACAGGGCAACCCCATTCTCAACGGGTTCCACGCCGACCCTGAGATTCTCTATTCCAACAAGACCAAACGCTATTATATCTACTCCACCACCGACGGAAAGCCGGGTTGGGGAGGATGGAAATACTACGCCTACTCGTCGGCCGACCTGAAGGAATGGCGCTGCGAGGGTGTGGTGCTCGACGCCAAGAACGGGCAAATTCCCTGGGCCAACGGCAACCTCTGGGCACCCGCTGCCGAGGAGGTGAAGACCGCCAAGGGCTACAAATACTTCCTCTACTACAGCGCGCAGCCCAAGGATGGCGGACGCAAGCAGATGGGTGTGGCCGTGGCCGACGCGCCCACTGGCCCGTTTGTCGACCTCGGCCATCCGCTCATAAGCAAGGAGCCGGAGGGATTCCACGGACAGCTCATCGACGTCGACGTGTTTGTAGACCCCGTGAGCAAGAAGCCTTACCTCTACTGGGGCAACAGCATGATGGCGGGAGCCGAGCTCAACGCCGACATGACCAGCATCAAGGAGGAGACCATCACGCTCATGACACCGAAGGGTGGATCGCTCCGCGACTACGCCTACCGTGAGGCGCCATACGTGTTCTACCGCAACGGACTGTACTATTTCATGTGGTCGGTCGACGACACGGGATCGCCCAACTACCACGTGGCCTACGGCACATCGACCTCGCCGCTCGGCCCAATCAAGGTGGCCGACAAGCCGGTGGTGCTGCAACAAGATGCGCAGCGCGAGATCTATGGCACGGCCCACAACTCGGTCATCCAGGTGCCGGGAACCGATGAGTGGTACATCGTGTACCATCGCATCAACAAAGACTGGCTCCGCCACCAACCAGGCGTGCACCGCGAGACCTGCATCGACCGCCTCTATTTCAACGCCGACGGAACCATCAAGCCCGTCGTGCCCACCGAGTAACGGCGAGCGGCAACGCCAAACCGAACAGTTCTTCCAATGACATTACCCCCATGCCATGTGGGGCACCCCCTTATGGGGATGTGGCTCACAGGGCATTGGGCTTGCGACGCCCGACAACGGAGCCTACCGCACGGCCTCGCCGGACAACAATTGGCGCATCCGCAGCGAGGGATCAACATCATAAACCACCAGACCGTGGCGCTGAAATGACGCAAAAAGGGCAAGCCCCCTCTGTGGGAAGCTTGCCCTTTTCTTGTTAGGCTCATGCCTTTTGTATTACTTAACTTCTATGCTCTTCACGTTTTCCTTCTTCTCTTCCTTGGCCATCTTAGGAATCTCGATGGTCAGCACACCGTTCTTCACCTCAGCGGTAACCTTCTCCTGGTTGGCGTCCTCAGGGAGAGCGTAACTCTGTGAGTAATTAGAATAAGAGAACTCGCGACGCAAGTAGTGCTCGTCCTTCTTCTCCTCCTTATGCTCGTCCTTGTGCTCGATGGACACATTCAGATAACCATCCTTGTCGATGTTCATCTTAACCATGTCCTTCTTCAAGCCCGGGGCTGCCACTTCCATGGTGTAACCTGTGGCGCTCTCCTTCACATTAACAGCAGGTGCGGTGGCGTTCATGCGCGGCATCAAGTCGGTATCGAATACACTGTCATCAAACCAACTGTTCAACCAATTAGATACACTGTTGTTGTTTCTACGAGCTAATAACATAATGTTTTACCTCCAATTTTGTTTTTCTCGTCCTCTCTTCGTCTTTCGAGTCGGTCGGGATTTCTGTTTGTTCGTTGTTTATCGTTTGTTTGGGTCGCCTCTCTGCTCGTCGCCTCACCGGCTTCTTGCAAATGCGAGACTCAACTGCGGCCTCGAAACTGGAGAGGTGGTTGAAGTCCCAATTGTTAATAGTTTTGGCCTCTCGCCTCCCGAGCCTCTCGGCTTTGGTTTTCACCCATCATCATGCAATATGCATGCCAAAGGCACGACGGTGCAAGGATGGCGCGTTTTGACAAAGTTGGCACAACATTCATGCCTGTTTGACACGAATGTTTAAATATTTTAAGCATCAAAAGCCCCACTTTAAGCCTTACTATTGGATGGTTTTCGCGTTGTGGGTTCGCTAACAAGCGCGTGGTGGTACACGAACCATTTATCCCCCAATCGGCCATTAGATCCTAACAACCCACCAATTTCGGTCTAATGACCGATTGGGGGTTATGACTGGAACCTAAAAAAGCGGCTGCAAAACAGCCGCTTGATGGGGCATGCCCTCACGATAAGCACTTGGAGGGCATGGATGCTCATTGGCACGGCGTCGCCAAAAACCGTTGCGACGCCATGCATGAGCGCTGGGGGAATAGGGGTTATCCGCAATGGAAGAACGTCTTCACGAGCTTCTCCATCTCCTGGTCGTTGCCAGCGATGTCGCTGCGTAGGGTGCGGTCGGCGAAGCCACGGAGCTGGGCCTCTATGCCGTCGATCATGGCCGGACTGAACACACCGTGCTGCTCAAACACCGCACGCTGCTTCTCCAGGCAGTCGGCCGATGCCTCGCAGCTGTCGGGCAACTGAGCCAGGGCACCCACGCGGTCGGCGTTCTCGGCGTCGTGGATATTATAGTTCACGTAAGTCTTCTCGGCCACCTGCAGGGCGTCGGGCATCTCAAAGCCGTGGCGGCATGCCACACACAGGCCAGCGATGAGCTGATAGATGTCGGCTGAGCCGTCGGGAGAACGCATCTCCACGGTCTGCTTGAGTGAGGTGTCGAAGTGTTTCTCGGCCTCGAGCGGGTTGGCCATGCTGCACATGTCCCTGTTGGAGGTCCAGCCCAGCGGCACTCTGACGAGCACTGAGCGGTTGCAGTCGCCCCAGCACACGTTGGTGGGAGCCTCCTGGTGAGGAACCAAACGGAAGTAAGAGGTGGGGTTCTTGTTGCCGAAGGCGGTGATGGCGGGAGCCACGTCCATCATTCCGGCAATCATGGTGCAAGCCTCGGGGCTCAGGCGACCGTCGCGGATCATCATGTTCTTGCCGTCCTTCATGATGCGCATGTGGATATGGAGGCCCGATCCGGCCTTGCCGGTGGTGATCTTCGGAGCGAACGTAACGTTCAGGCCCATCTCGGCGGCCACGTTGCGAATCACCCACTTGGCAATCATCAGTTGGTCGGCGCTGGTCTGTGCGTCGACGGGCAGGAACTCAATCTCGCCCTGCTCATATATGTATCCGTCCTGCTGGAAGTTGCCCACCTCCGAGTGGCCATACTTAATTTGGCCGCCCGTGCGTGCGATATAGTCCATGCACTTGGTGCGGAAGGCTGTGGTCTTGGCAAAAGGCGACGACTCGTGGTAGCCGCGCTGGTCGACGGCAGGGAAAGTGCCATCGTCGGGAATCATCACGTAGTACTCCAACTCGCCCATGGTGTGGAACTCCATGCCGGTCACCTCGGTGAAGGCGCGAGTGGCCTTGGCAAGCGTGTGCTCGGGCGAGCTCTCCAGCGGACGGCCGTCCTTATCGAAGAACGAGGCCAGCATGCAGATCGTGGGAACCTCGGCAAACGGGTCGATGAATGCGGTGCGGAAACGCGGAACGACGTAAAGGTCGCTGCTGCCAGCACTGATAAACGAGAAAAGGCTCGATCCGTCGACGCGCTCACCACAGGTGAGGATGGTCTCAAGATAGTTGAGGTTATTGATGACGAAGTTCAAGGTCTTCAACTTTCCGTCGCCGGCGGGATACATGAAGTTCACCATTCGGATGTCGTTGTGACGGATGAAGTTAATAATGTCGGCCTTGGTAAACTCGCTTGCGGGTTTCTGCAAATAAGCCACCATCTCGTTGGCATTGAGCAAAAGTTCGTCGCTGTTCATAGTAACGGTTGTTTAAAGGGTTGTTTAAGGTATAGTTAATTGTGATTTTCCAGGTTCGTAGCATCTACGGCCGATAGCGCGCCAGGGTGTGGGGCATCAGCTTATCGCCAATGAGCCGTGAGTGGCTTATCCGTTGCAAATATAGCTAATAACTTGATACGCTCAAAATTTTAAATGCTTTATTTCTCGCCGATGTCAAACTATTCGCTCCTTATATAAAAAAAAGGACCCGCCTCGGACGCTTCCGGACGGGTTACCTAAATGTTTTGCAACGTACTACCTAATAAATAAACCAAATAAAATTTGATGGTGCAAAAATACACTTTTTCCTTGATACTTCCTAACAAAACCGTCTATAAAAATAGTAAAATCGTATAGATCGGTACTATTTTTACAAGATTAGTACGTTTTTTACACTTATAAAGCACAAAAAATGAGTAACTTTGCAAAAGAGCGGGGTAAATACCGCCTACTAAAACGCAATCACCAACTAAGCCTATGCGCCATTTTTTGAAAACAATGCTACTGCTCGTGGCTGCCGTTTGGCCTTTCGCCATGCAAGCCAAGAGCTACCAAGTGAAATCGCCTTCGGGGCGCGTTTCAGCCACCGTAAACCTCGATAAGGGCGTCACAATCACCGTGGCTCTCGACGGACACACGCTCCTCAAGGGCGCGAACATCAATCTTTTGCTCAACGACGGCCAGGCCGCGCTCCAGGGCGACCGGGGCGTGAAGGCCAAGCGCACCAAGGCCAGCCAGACCATCGACGCGCCGTTCTACCGCCAGCGCCAGTTCCGCTTTGAGGCCAACCAGCTCGATCTGCTCGCACCCACGGGCTTCGGGCTGCGCGTCGTAGCCTCCAACGAGGGTGTGGCCTACCGCTTTTATACCACACGCACGGGAGAAACGGTTGTCAAGAACGAGTCGGCCCAGTACCAGTTTGGCAACAACCGACGCGCGTGGCTCTCGCCATCGACCAACGTGAAGAACCCGTTCCAAATGGCATTCCAGAACATTTACCACGACACCACGCTCGACACGCTCAGCACCGTGCCCTCGTTCCTGCCGGCCACCGTCGACTGTGGACAGGCCAAGGTGACGCTGCTCGAGAGCGACGCCCACGCCTATCCGGGCATGTGGGTCGAGGCCGACGGAAAGGGCTCGTTGAACGCGCTCTTCGCCCCCTACCCCACACGCATGGACTACCATCCTTGGCGACGCATGACCTACGTGGCCGAGACGGCCAATTACATCGCCACATCCAAGGGCGCCCGCGTCTATCCCTGGCGTATCATGCAGATCAGCGAGAAAGATGCCGACATGCCCACGGCCAACATGGTGTACGCCCTGGCTGAGCCCAACCGCATCGGCGACACATCGTGGATAAAACCGGGTAAGGTGAGCTGGGACTGGTGGAGCGATTGGAACCTCGAAGGGGTGGATTTTCGCGCCGGAATCAACACCGACACCTATTTATATTATATAGACTTCGCAGCGAAGCACAAGCTCGAATACATCATCCTCGATGAGGGATGGTACGACTCCAACAAGGGCGACATCATGCATCCCATCGCCGACGTGGACCTGCCCCGCCTCATCAGCTACGCCAACAAGCGCCATGTGGGCGTAATCCTTTGGACGGTGTTCAACGTCATCGACGAGCAACTGGAGGAGGCTTGCAGCCATTACGCCAAGATGGGCGTGAAGGGATTCAAGGTCGATTTTCTCGATCGCAACGACCAAACGGCCTTTGAGATGGTGGACCGACTGGCCGACGCCTGCGCGCGCCATCACCTCGTGCTCGACCTCCACGGTATCTATACTCCCACGGGACTCAACCGCACCTACCCCAACGTGCTCAATTTCGAGAGTGTGTTTGGCATGGAAGAGGTGAAGTGGGGTTCGCTGAAGAACAACCATCCGCTCTACGACGTGACGTTCCCCTTCATCCGCATGCAGTCGGGCAGTGTCGATTTCACGCCGGGCGCCTTGCGCAACGGTACACGAAAGGATTGGCTCGCCTCCTACACCAAGCCCATGAGCCAAGGCACACGCTGCCATCAGGCGGCCGAGTATGTGGTGTACGACTCGCCGCTCACCATGCTCTCGGATGTGCCTACAAGCTATGAGCGTGAGCCGCAGTTCACGAGTTTCCTCGCCAGCCTGCCCACCGTGTTCGACAAGACGACCGTCGTCGAGGGCCAGATGGGTAGCCACATCGTGACGCTGCGACAAAAAGGCAACATCTATTACATTGGCGGACTGACGAACTGGGATGAGCGCGACGTAACCATCAACCTCAATTTCCTGCCCGCCGGACAAGCTTTCAAGGCCACGCTGCTCACCGACGGCATCAACGCCGACCGCAACGCCAACGACCATCGCTTCGAGGCGCGCCAGGTGTCGGCAGCCGACAGCCTCGCCATCCACATGGCATCGGGCGGCGGTTTCGTAGTGGTCATCGCACCGGCCACAAGGTAACAGGCCGTGGAGAACTATCCGTAACGACAACAATAACATAAAAACATAAAACAAATCATGAGACATTCCATCATCGTGACACTGGCGGCAGCCACGCTGCTCGCCGCTCCCGCACAAGCGCAGAAGAAAAACGCGGCGGCGGGTTATCCCATCACGCCCGTGCCTTTCACACAGGTGAAGGTGCCTGCCCAGAGTTTCTGGGGACAGCGCCTTGAGGCAAGTCGTAAGATTACCATTCCGCTCGCTTTCTCAAAGTGTGAGAGCGAGGGACGCTACAAGAACTTTGAGCGTGCCGCGCAAAACATGAAGACCCACGCCGACAATGTCGATGTGAACAAGGTGATGCCCTATTCGTTCGACGACACCGACCCGTACAAGACCATCGAGGGTGCCAGCTACATCCTCCAGACGTTCCCCGACAACAAGCTCAAGGGCTACATCGACTCGGTGCTCAACATCATCGCACTGGCGCAGGAGCCCGATGGATACCTCTACACGGCTCGCACGCAGAACTACACCCACCCTCACTCATGGGCCGGAAAGACCCGCTGGTCGAAGGAGGAGGACCTCAGCCATGAGCTCTACAACCTCGGACACATGGTGGAAGGCGCCGTGGCCCACTGGCAGGCCACAGGAAGCCGTAAGTTCCTCGACATCGCCTGCCGCTACGCCGACTGCGTGGTAAAGGAGGTCGGACCAGGAAAGGGGCAGGCTTGTGTGGTGCCGGGCCACCAGATTGCCGAGATGGCGCTCTGCCGTCTCTACCTCGCCACAGGCAACAAGAAGTACTTAGACGAGGCCAAGTTCTTCCTCGACTATCGCGGAAAGACTTCCATCAAGCAGGAATACTCGCAGAGCCACAAGCCTGTGGTGGAGCAAGACGAGGCCGTGGGCCACGCCGTGCGTGCCGCCTACATGTATGCCGGCATGGCTGATGTGGCCGCCCTCACAGGCGATTCGGCCTATATCCACGCCATCGACCGCATCTGGGACAACATCGTCACCAAGAAGCTGTATATCACGGGCGGTATCGGTGCTACGGCATCGGGCGAGGCCTTCGGTCCCAACTATTACCTGCCCAACATGAGCGCCTACTGTGAGACGTGCGCCGCTATCGGCAATGTCTACGTCAACTATCGTTTGTTCTTGCTCCATGGCGAGAGTAAGTACTACGATGTGCTCGAGCGCTCTCTCTATAACGGCCTTATCAGTGGTGTGAGCCTCGACGGTGGTGGCTTCTTCTACCCCAACCCGTTGGAGTCGATGGGCCAGCACCAGCGCCAGCCTTGGTTCGGTTGCGCTTGCTGCCCCAGCAATATTTGCCGCTTTATTCCTTCTCTGCCAGGCTATGTTTATGCCGTTAAGGACAACAATCTTTACGTAAACCTCTTCCTGGCCAACACCGCCACAATGAAGGTGGGTGGCAAGAGCGTCACCGTAAGCCAGCAAACGGCTTATCCTTACAATGGCGACATCACCGTGTCGGTGGTGAAGGGTGGCGGCGCCTTCGGCATGAAGATTCGCGTTCCGGGTTGGTTGAAGAACCAGCCGGTGCCTTCAAACCTCTATTCTTACTCCGACACCAAGCGCCTGGGCTACAAGGTGCTCGTCAATGGCAAGGCTGTTGAGGGCAAGGTTACTGCCGATGGCTACTACACCATCAGCCGCAAGTGGAAGAAGGGCGACAAGGTGCAGGTGCACTTCGACATGGAGCCGCGCACCGTACGCGCCAACAACAAGGTGGAGGCCGACCGTGGCATGATCGAGGTGGAGCGTGGCCCGCTGGTCTACTGTGCCGAGTGGCCCGACAACAACTTCGACATCAAGGAGGTGCTGGTCAACCAGAATCCGTCGTTCAAGCTCGGAACGAAGACCCTCGACGCCTTCATCCCTGAGGCAAGCAAGGCCAAGCTCGTAGACTGGCGTGGACAGACGCTCACCACACTGACCACCGACGCACAGACCCTGGCGTTCGACAAGGCCGGCAAACTCACCACCAAGGACGTTACGCTGACCCTCATCCCCTATTACGCATGGGCTCACCGTGGCGGCGGCGACATGAAGGTGTGGCTCGCCCAAGACCTGAAGGCCACCAATCCCTCGCAGCCCGCCACGCTCGCCAGCCAGAGCAAGATCGAGTCGTCCATGCGTTTGCCGTCGCTGCAGAGCATCAACGACCGTCTGGTTCCGAAGGACGCCACAGACCGTTCGATTCCTTACACCCACTGGTGGCCCAAGAACAACACCACCGAGTGGATCAGCTACACCTTCCCTGAGGCTGCCACCGTGCAGAGTTCAACGGTGTATTGGTTCGACGACCAGCCTTGGGGCGGTTGCTCAGTGCCCGACAGTTGGAAGCTCTACTACAAGGATGCGCAAGACCAGTGGCAGCCCGTGGAGGACGCCGACGCCTATCCGGTGGAGAAGGGTGCCGCCTGCACCGTCAACTTCAAGCCGGTGAAGACCACCGCCATGAAGCTTGAGGTGAAGATCAACGAGCGCCTCTCAGCCGGTGTGTTCGAGTGGAGCGTGAAGTAATCGAGTAAGCCGCGTGAAGCGAAACGTCTAAGCCAATACCACCATACCACATGAGCCCATTAGGTTTCAAAGCCTAATGGGCTTATTGGTTCATAGGCTTGATGGACACCCTGCTCAATGACAATACCGTCCAAATCATATAAAAAGCAGTCCAAATATAGTGTATGGCGTGTTATTATTGAACAAATAAGCTTACCTTTGCATCAACGGTTTGCATCGGTTTGTGCCGAATGTGGACACTGCTAAGACAAATTTATTCCACCATATTCCATCTTTATGAACAAGAAAACTCTGATAGCCTTTTGCCTCATGGCTTCGCTTACGGCGACCGCCCAGCGGGCAAAGATCAAGACCGTTACTCCCGTGGCAGTCACTACCACTGTCGGAAAGGTGCCCATGCTGCCCTACCGCCTCTGGGTGACCTACGCTGATGGACACGGCGAATACCGACAGGTGAAATGGATGAACGCCGCACTCGAGACCGAGAAGGCGGCTGCCGACGCCAACAAGTATCCTGCCGGCTCATCCTATGATGTGCAGGGTTACATCATAGGCGACAACAAGACGGCAGCCGGATTCCCCATCTCTGCCCATGTGAGCGTGGTGGCCACCGAGGCTCCTGTTCCGCAGCCCAAGCCCGTGGCTGAGCCGCTGCCCCTGGGGAGCGTGCAGCTCATTGGCGAAAACCGCCTGACGCACAACCGCGACCTCGACATCGACCACCTGCTCACACTCGACCCGCGCCAACAGGTTTACAACTACCGCGACACCTACGGACTGCCCACCGACGGCTATCCCGTGAGCGACGGATGGGACTCGCCCACCACGAAGCTCAAGGGCCACGGAACAGGCCATTACCTTTCGGCCATGGCCATGGCCTACGCCAGTTGCACGGACAAGGCAAAGCGTCAGCAGCTCAAGAAGAACATTCAATATGTGGTCGACCAGATGCGCCAATGCCAGGAGATGACATTTGTTTACGACAAGCAGCTGGGCCGTTACCGCGAGGCCCGCGACCTGGCGCCCGAGAGCGAGCTCCGACAGTTGGGCGGCACATGGAAGGATTTCGATCGTTACAAGACCGACTGCGCCCACTACGGCTACGGATACATCAACGCCATTCCCGCCCAACACTGCACCCTCATTGAGCGCTATGCGCCCTACAACAACGAAGAGGGCGTGTGGGCACCTTACTACACCGTGCATAAGCAACTGGCCGGACTTATCGACGTAGCCAACCTCGTGGACGACAAGAAGCTCGCCGCCAAGGCGCTCGTCATTGCCAAGGACATGGGCCTCTGGGTGTGGAACCGACTGCACTACCGCACCTACGTGAAGACCGACGGCACACAGGCCGAGCGCCGCGCCAAGCCGGGCAACCGCTATGAGATGTGGAACATGTACATCGCCGGTGAGGTGGGAGGCATGCAGGAGTCGCTCGCCCGCCTGTCGGAGATGGTTGCCGACAAGACGGAGAAGGCGCATCTCATCGAGGCCGCCAACTTCTTCGATGCACCGGCCTTCTACGAGCCGTTGTCGCGCGGCATCGACGCCATCCGCGACCGCCACGCCAACCAGCACATCCCCATGATTGTGGGTGCGCTGCGCTCCTATCGTTCCAACGCCAATCCTTACTACTGGCACATCGCCGACAACTTCTGGGACTTGGTGCAGGGCCGTTACCGCTATGCCATGGGTGGCGTGGGCAATGGCGAGATGTTCCGTCAGCCTTACAAGCAGATGGTGAGCATGGCCACCAACCCCGCCGGACCCGACATCAATGAAACGTGCTGCGCCTACAATTTGGCCAAGCTGACCAAGGACCTCAACGCCTACCATCCCAACGATGCGCGCTATATGGACTATTATGAGCGCGTGCTCTACAACCAGTTGGTGGGCTCAGTGAACCCCCGTGAGTATGCCGTGCTCTACCAATATGCCGTGGGCCTCAACGCCAGCAAGCCGTGGGGCAACGAGACTCCGCAAGCCACCTGCTGCGGCGGAACGGGCGCCGAGAACCACGTGAAATACCAGGAGGCGGCTTATTTCACCGCCGCCGACACCCTCTGGGTGGCGCTCTACCTGCCCACACGCGCCACATGGCAGGGCCTGACGCTGCGCCAGGACTGCACGTTCCCCGCCCAGCGCTCCGTCGTCCGTGTGGAGAAGGGCAAGAAGACGTTCACCATGAAGTTGCGTGTGCCCTATTGGGCCACCACCGGCTTCTCCGTTCAGGTGAACGGCAAGGAACTGGCCGACCATTACCAGCCGGGCTCTTACGTCACCATCGACGCACGCCGTTGGCAGAAGGGCGACAGTGTGGTGGTCAACATGCCCTTCACACGCCATCTCGACTTCACCCCCGACAAGATGGACATCACGCGCAAACAGTCGTATAAGCCCATGTGGGCGGCAGCCTTCATGAACGGCCCGCTCGTCATGGCCGCCAAGGATGTGCGCTCATGGGACGAGGCCACACTGAGCAGTGAGGCCGACGCCAACCGCCTGTCGTTTGTGCCCGACTATGATGCCGACCGCCATATCACCCATTACTTCCGCATCGACGGCGCCATCGAGGACACGGCGTATGTCGACACCACCACGCTCACCGAACTGTTGCGTGTGGCTGAGCAGCGCTTGGCTGAGCAGCAGGCGTGGGACGCCATGGAGAAGAAGGTTCCTGAGTTTGCGCCCTGGGCCAAGAATGGCATCGACGAGATGCGCTCGCGCTATGAGGCCGCCAAGGCGTTTGTGGCCAACCACAAGGGCAATGGCGCCGTGGTGGCGAGCGAGCTCAACGCCGCCCTCAGCATGATGCGCCCCGGCAACCTCGCCGAACCTGCCGACCTCAAGGAACTTCTCGAGGCGTTGCAGGCGGCACGCGCCATCGCTGCGCCCACCCAGCGCCTGAAAGACGCCATGGGTTATGCCGAAATGGTGAGAGACTATGTGAACGACGGCAGTGGCACCAAGGATCTCATCCGCCGCGGCCTCACAGGTCTGCGCGCCGCCATGCCAGCCAACTGATAATGATGTGCTCGTTGGCCAACACCTTCCCGTTGGCCAACGAACACATTTTGCCTAATCACCCCTGTTGCAACGACGCACCACGAATTGCTTCGTTGCACCGAAACTTTTCTCCCAACGCAAACAAACGCATGTACTGCCTTGCCGTTTGTTTGTCATTATTTGCTTGGAAAAAGCATACGTATTAGAGCCTTCCGAGATACGCATAAGTCGGGTCGCAACGGCTTACGGTCATAGGAAGGTCAAAAATTAAAGGCAGAATATCAAATTGTTCTATACATATTAAGGAGAAAGAGTGTACCTTTGCACCATAGAAACCCAATCTACCCGGCTTGAAACCGGCCGTTCCGAAAACCCAATAGCATGCGAAGACTCCTCACACTCTGCCTGGCGCTCATCGCCACTCTCAGCCTGTCGGCTGCCAAGAAGAAAGCCCTGTGGCCCGACGGAACGCCCATGGACCCTTGGTTCGCCGACACCACACAGGTCGACTTCAACCAGCTGGGGCGTCGCTACGTGGTGACCGACTACGGCGTGTCGACCGACTCCACCCAGGTGCAGACACAAGCCCTGCAGCGCGTCATCGACCGTTGCGCCAGCGAGGGCGGCGGCGTGGTGGTGGTGCCGCGTGGCACGTTCCTCTCAGGCAGTTTGTATTTCCGCCAAGGCACCCACCTGCAGGTGGAGGAGGGAGGCCGGCTGAAAGGCTCCGACCGCATAGCCGACTTCGACCTTCGCACCACACGCATCGAGGGTGAGACATGCACCTACTACACCGCCCTCATCAACGCCGACGGCCTCAATGGCTTCGTCATCGCCGGTCCCGGCACCATCGACGGCAACGGCCACCACTATTGGCGCCAGTTTTGGTTGCGCCGCCAGTGGAATCCCCAATGCACCAACAAGGATGAGCAGCGCCCCCGACTGGTTTACATCTCGCGTTCGAGCCACGTCACCGTGCAAAACATCCACCTTACCAATAGTCCGTTCTGGACCAATCACCTCTACCGCTGCCACCATGTGCGCTACCTTAACGCCCACATCACCTCGCCCACCGAGGGCCTGAAGGCCCCATCGAGCGACGCCATCGACATCGACGTGTGCCACGACGTGCTGGTGAGCGGATGCTACATGAGCGTCAACGACGACGCCGTGGCGCTGAAGGGCGGCAAGGGCACGTGGGCCGACCGCGACTCGACCAACGGACCCAACCGCAACATCCTCATCGAGCGTTGCCTCTATGGCACCGTGCACGGCTGCCTGACGCTCGGATCGGAGAGCATCGAGGACCACAACGTGGTGCTGCGCCACTGCCACGCCAACAACGCCAACCGTGTGTTGTGGCTCAAGATGCGCCCCGACACGCCCCAACGCTACGAGAGCGTCAGCGTGGAGAACATCACCGGCCGCACGGGATCGTTCCTCGTGGTGCGCCCGTGGACCCAGTTTTTCAAGCCCGCCGACCGCGCCGACATGCCCCTCTCCGAGTGTCGCGACATACAGATCCGCGACATCCGCATGGACTGCAACAACTTCTTCGACGTGGGCCTGAGCGACAAGTACCGCCTGCACGACTTCACCTTCTCCACGATCGACATCAACAACAAGCGCGGAGCGTTCGACCCCACCATCATTCCCGGCGCCAAGGTAAACGGCGTCAGGGTGAACGGCAAGAAGCTCTGACCCACTCCACCACCCCCAATCCCATCGAATCATGAGACACCTGTTATTATATGCGCTCTGCCTGATGGCCTCCCTGCAGGCCCAGGCCCAGCACTTCGAGTTCGACCTGACGCAGGCCCAGCCGCGCTACACCGACGCCACGGGCTTCGGCTACGACGTGGTGGCATCGCCCACAAAGGGCAGCAAGGCCCCGTTCTTCTTCAGCGTGAAGGTGCCCGATGGCAACTATCGCGTCAGCGTCACCCTCGGCAGCCGTCGCCAGGCCGCCGTCACCACCGTCAGGGCCGAGTGTCGCCGACTGCTGGTGGAGCCCGTGGCCACCCGTCGCCGCGAGTTGCGCACGGTGAGCTTCGTGGTCAACAAGCGCAGCACACGCATCGACGACCGCCACAGCGTGCGCATCAAGGATCGTGAGCGCGACTACCTCCACTGGGACGACCGTCTGACCTTCGAGTTCAATGGGTCGGCGCCCGCCGTGAGCCGCATCGTCATCGACCGCGACACCACGGCCACCACCCTGTTTCTCTGCGGCAACTCAACCGTGGTGGACCAGAGCCGTGAGCCCTGGGCCTCATGGGGCCAGATGATTCCACGCTGGTGGGACGAGGGCGTGGCCGTGTGCAACCTGGCTGAGAGCGGACTGACCGCCGGCTCGTTCCTGGCCCAAGGGCGCCTCGACTACATCATGGCCCACCTACGCCGTGGCGACTACGTGTTCTGTGAGTTTGGCCACAACGACCAGAAGGAGCGCAACGCCGGAGCCGGCGCTTGGTACAACTTCAGCCATAACCTCAAGGTGTTCATAGACCGTGTGCGCCAGAAGGGCGGCATCGTGGTGTTCTGCACCCCCACACAGCGCCGCTTTTTCGACAACACCCACCAGCACATCCTTGAGACCCACGGCGACTATCCCGACGCCATGCGGGCCGTGGCCCAGCGCGAGAAGGTGCCCGTCATCGAGTTGCACAACATGACCCGCACCTTCTTCGAGGCCCTCGGCTATGAGGGCAGCACACGGGCGCTGGTGCACTACGCCGCCCACACGTTCCCCGGACAGGAGCAACCGCTGGCCGACAACACACACTTCAACCCCTATGGCGCCTACGAGGTGGCCAAGATGGTGGTGAAGGGCATCAGGCAGCTCGGCCTTCCGCTGGCCGCCCACCTGCGCTCCGACTGGCGCGACTACTCGCCCGCCCACCCCGACAACCCCGACACCTTCGTGTGGTACGCCGCGCCCATCTTCGAGACGGCCAAGCCCGACGGCAACTAACCGAATCCGCATGTTTTGCGCCCAAGAACATGCAGCTGACGAATAGAACAACTACCTTTGTACTGGAAACAAGAAACAAGCTATACAGATATGAACAAACGAATCATCACAGCCACATTCCTGATGGCCATGAGCTCGCTGGCAGGCTTCGCCCAACGCCAGTTTGACAACCTCGACCGAGGTCTCATCGCCGTGAAGAGCAATGGCGGCATGTACTGCTCTTGGCGCATCAACGCCGACGAGTATTACGCCACCACCTACGATCTCTACCGCGACGGTGTGAAGGTCAACGACCAACCGCTCACCGTTTCCAACTACACCGACCCCAACGGCACGCTCGAGAGCCAATACACCGTGAAGGCGGTGCACGCCGGACAGGCGTCGGCCAACAGCAAGAAGGGCCACAACCTGGCCAACGGATGGCTGGAGGTGAAGAAGCCCAAGCGCATCTCGAACGACGGAAAGACCGACATCTCCAACCAGTATGAGCCCAACGACGCCACCATTGGCGACGTGGACGGCGACGGCGAGATGGAGCTCATCACCAAACAGCTCTTCATCGGCCAAGACCCGAACAACACCTCACAGGCCGACTTCGCACGCATCGAGGTGCAGAAGCTCGACGGCACGTTGCTCTGGTGGATCGACTGCGGCCCCAACATGTGGGATTTCCAGCAGAATGAGATCAACATCATGGCCTACGACTGGGACGGCGACGGCAAGGCCGAGTGTGTGGCCCGCCTGCAAGACGGCAGCGTCGTCCACATGGCCGACGGCACCACCTACACCGTTGGCGACGCCACGAAGGATTATCGCGGTGGCGTCTACAACTTCCTCAGCAAAGGCGACGAGTTCCTGGTCTACATGAACGGCCAGACGGGCAAGCCCTACGTGGTGCAGGAGTTCCCTCTGAAACGCTTCGAGAGTGGCGAGAGCGACCTCAACGCCGCATGGGGCGACGGCTACGGCCACCGCTCAATGAAGTTCTTCTTCGGCGCCCCCTATCTCGACGGCCGCAAGCCCAGCATCTTCCTGGCACGAGGCATCTACACCCGCCACAAGATGATTGCGCTCGACGTGGATCCCGCCACCCACCAGTTGTCGGTGCGTTGGCGTTGGAACAACAACACCCCTGGCTCACCCTGGTATGGCCAGGGCTACCACAACTTCGTCATCGCCGACGTCGACCTCGACGGACGCGACGAGATTGTGTTTGGCTCCATGGTCATCGACGACAACGGCCACGGCCTGTCGACCACGGGCCTCGGTCATGGCGACGCCCAGCACGTGGGACAGTTCGACCCCTATCGCAAGGGACTGCAGATGTACGCCTGCAATGAGACCCGGCCGGCCAACAACTACCGCGACGCCACCACCTCGAAGATATTCTACCGTTTGGCCGGCGGCGGCGACGATGGCCGTTGCATGTTTGCCAACTTCACCAACCGCGTGCCGGGCGCCATCGGGTCGTCGGCCCACGACAGGCCCATCAGCGCCGTCACGGCCAAGCATGCCGAGGGTCTGCCCGACGGCTATTGGTTCGGCAACGTGTTCCGCATCTATTGGGACGGCGACCTGCTCGACGAGGACAACAATGCCGCCAGCATCCACAAGTTTGAGGACCAGAGCACCATCACCCTGCCTGGCGCCCTGACCAACAACAGCACCAAGGCCACACCGTGCCTGCAGGCCGACATCTTCGGCGACTGGCGTGAGGAGATTGTGGCGCGCACCGAATCGGGCGACATGCGCATCTACACCACCACCATTCCCACTCAGCACCGCATGGCCTCGCTGCTCACCGACAAGCAGTATCGCAACGCCATGCAGACCCAGATGAACGGCTACAACCAGCCGCCCCACGTGTCCTACTTCGTGGGCGAACTCGAGGGCATCACCATCGCCCCGCCTCCCGAGGCCACCAATGGCAAGACCGAGATCAAGAACGGTGGCACACTCTCATCGGCGCTCAACGGCAAGCAGGTCATCATGGCCGAGACGTCCGACATGACCGTGAGCGTGGCCGAGGGCGCCCAGCCCGAGGTGTTCTTCGATGTGGCACCCTCATGGACCCAGGGTCACGACAACAACAACAACATCACCACCTCTTACTACACCCACACGCTGACGGGCGCCGCCTTCTCGGGCGCCACCCGTGTCACCAAGCAGGGCTGCGGCACGCTCGTCATGCCCACCGCCGTGCAGACCTACACGGGTCCCACCGATGTGTGGTTTGGCACGCTTCGCTTCGATGGCGTCATGCAACACTCGCACGTTTGGCTCAACCGTTTTGCCGAGCTCAACTCCGACGGTGGCTCGTTCCAGGCCGGTGTCAGCATGGACTATGGCGCCATCCTTCGTCCGGGCGCCGACCATGTGGGCATGGTAACGATCGACTCGCTCCACCTGGGCTTCGGCTCACGCGTGATGTTCGACATCGACGACAACACGAAGAAGGCCGACAAGCTCGTGGCCAAGAAGCTCGTCATTGAGAAGAAAAACTGGAGCCAGGGTCCGCAGTACAATGCGCCCGTGTTTGAGATCCACCCCACCTACCTCAGCGGCAAGGACCGTTTGGAGGCAGGCACCTACGAGTTGGCTGACGCGGCCGACATCAAGGGCGACATAGCCAACATCACCATCGACGGCATCAACAACCAGAAGGCCGCCCTGAGCGTGGCCAACGGCAAGATCTTCATCACCATCGCCGACCAGCGCGACGCCGCCGCTGTGGAGTGGCAGGGCGCCGTGGATGGCAACTGGGACCTCCTCGACACAGAGAACTTCACCGTGGGCGGACTGAAAGACCAGTTTGTGAGTGGCGACCGCGTGACCTTCACCGACAACGCCGAACGTGGCGACATCACCATCACCGAGCCGGTGACGGTGGCAGCGCTCAACTTCACCAACGATTCGCTCAAATACACCCTCAGTGGCGACAGCATCCTGGGCACAGCCGACCTCACCAAGACCGGCGAGGGAACGGTGACCCTCAACAACGAGAACCGCTTCGTGGGCACCACACGCATCATGGGCGGCACACTCAACGTGGCGAAGTTGGCCAACAAGGAGGGGCAGGAATATGGCTCACTGGGCGGTGTGAACAACCGCATCGAACTGTCCGACAATGGCGAACTGGGTGTAGCGACCAACATCACCACCAACCAGACCATCCGCCTGGCAGGCTCCGACGGTGCCATCAACGTCGACACCGACGCCCGCCTGACCCTGAAGACCGGCATTGTGTCGACCAACGGTCGCCACACCCTCACCAAGCGAGGCTCAGGAGCGCTCACCCTTGACGCGGCCAGCACCCTGCGAAGCATCCATGTGGAGCGCGGAACACTCGACCTCTTCGACGGCATCAACGCCGACACGGTGCGCTTCGTTGGCACCGGAACAAAGGTATACGACAGCAACACGATGGGCTCTTACAGCAACAACAGCACAACCTTCGTGGTGCCTGAGAAGATTACTGGCAACTTCTGGATGGATCCGCGCTGCGACTACAAGGGCAAACTGCTCGGCAAGGGCACGCTCTATGTGTACGCCGCCGGTCCGCGCAACACGCTCAGCGGCGACTGGAGCCCATTTGAGGGAACCGTCGTTGCAGGTCAGGAGAAGCGCAGCACCTATGGACCCAGCTTCGACTGGAACAACAACTACGGCCTGCCGAAGGCCACACTGCAAGTGAGCAAGGGCACAACGTTCCAGGCCGGCAGTAGGTCGATGGCCATCGGTCACGTCAAGGGCGAGGGTGTCATCAACACAACGGGCACCCTGACCATCGGCGCGCTCAACGAGGATATGCTGAAGACGACCACCCTGCAAATAACCAACGCCAAGGTGCGCAAGGTGGGATCGGGCATCTGGACGCTCACTACCGCCAACGCCCAGCCCAACATCGGCGCCGTGACCATTGCCGGGGGTGAGCTCCGCCTCGACGACACATCGTTCAAGACGTTGCTCCTGGGCACATCGGGCGTCACCGTCACCGACTCAGGACTGGTGCAAGGACGCGGCAAACTGCAAAGCATCGTCGTCAACGGCGGCACATTGGCTCCCGGCACCTACTTCGGCAACCACTACGGCGCCATCAAGACCGAGGGCAATATCACCCTGTCGAAGGGTAAGTTGGAACTGACCATCAGCAACAACCGCAACAGCGGAACCAGCCGCTCCTACCTCGAGGTGGGTGGAACGCTCACCCTCAACGACTCGGTAGTGGTCAAGCTGAGCGACCGTTACGCACCTGCCGTAGGCGACAGCATCGTGCTCTGGACCGCCAATAAGTTTAGCGGCAAGCCGAAGGTGAGCCTGCCCGCACTGCCCGACGGCATGATGTGGGACAGCTCCGCGCTGGCCGCCGCCAACGGTGTGCTGAAGATCGCCGTGAACACCGGCATCTATGGCGTGAACGCCGACGGCACCTCGCGCCGCCTCATCTTCACCCTCGAGGGCCGCCGCGTCAACGAAGACCTCAACCGTCTGCCCGCTGGCGTGTATGTCGTCAAGGAGAATGGCAAGACCTATAAGGTGAATAAGCAATAAGGAAGATGGGCCTGATGGGTGGCGCCAGCGCTGCTCACCAGGCCCATTGTACTTTTTGCGCCCACCACTCACACCACCAAGCATACGCATAACCCACAAAAACCATCATTCATGAAGCACATTCTTTCCCTTCTCACCATGGCCCTGTGCCTGTCGTGCACGGCGCGCACAGCGCCCAGCAAAATGGTTTCGGCCACCGCCTCGGCAGCCGCCACACCCACCGCACGCCAGTTTGTCATCACCTTTGCGGAAGGAGCGCGCCTCACCGCCTACCTGCCCGCCCAGCCCTCGGGCCGCGCCATCGTGGACCTTCCGGGCGGCGGCTACTCGCATCTGGCCGTCGACCACGAGGGGCACCAGTGGGCCGACTGGATGAACCGTCAGGGCATCGCCTTCTTTGTGTTGGAGTATCGCATGCCCAAGGGCGACCGCACCATCCCCCTGACCGACGCCTACCGCGCCATGACCACCGTGCGCGACTCGGCCACGGCATGGCGCGTCAATCCCTACGACGTGGGAATCATGGGCTTCTCGGCAGGCGGACACCTGGCGTCGGCGGTGAGCACCCACGCCCCATGGGCCGCACGCCCCAACTTCAGCATCCTGTTCTATCCCGTGGTGTCGATGGACGAGCGCGTCACCCATAAGGGATCGTGCGCCAACTTCCTGGGGGCCGAGGGCATGAAAGACCAGCGCCTCATCCAGCAGTGGAGCAACGACGCCTGCGTGCGTCGCCATCTCACACCACCCGCCTGCGTGATCCTCTCCACCGACGACCGCGTGGTGCCTCCCGTCACCAATGGCGTGGCCTACTACTCGGCCATGCGCCGCGCCGGCAACAACTGCGCGCTCTACGCCTATCCCTCGGGAGGGCACGGCTATGGCATCCGCAAGAATTTCGCGTTCCACGAGCAGATGCTCGGCGACCTCAAGGCGTGGCTCGCCACCATCGCCGCGCCCCGTGAGCAGGCGCTGCGCGTGGCGTGCATCGGCAACTCCATCACCGACGGCATGGGCATCGACATGAGCGAGGTCTATGGCTACCCCGCCGTGCTCCAACGGCTGCTGGGAAAGAACTACAACGTGAAGAACTTCGGCGTGTCGGCGCGCACCCTGATGAACAAGGGCGACCTGCCTTACATGAAGGAGCAGGCGTGGGCCGACGCGCAAGCGTTCCTGCCCAACATCGTGGTCATCAAGCTGGGCACCAACGACTCGAAGGACTACAACTGGATACATGGCGCCGACTATGGCGCCGACCTGCAGAAGATGGTCGACACGCTGCGCGCCCTGCCCTCGAAACCTCAGATCTATGTGTGCAGTCCCATACCGGCCGCCCGCATCTGGGGCATCTCCGACAGCGTGATCGTCAATGGCGAGATACCCGCCATCAAACGGGTGGTGAAGAAAAACAAGCTCGCCTACATCGACCTCCACACCGAATTCAAGCCCACCGAAGGCCTGATGCAGCGCGATGGCATACACCCCACCGACAAGGGAGCGGCCCAACTGGCCAAGATCATCGCCGCGCACATCCATACCCAAAAATGATGATTTGTCGAATTAGCCCACTCGCATTGGCCTGTTAGTCGTCGATTTTGCGTATCTTTGCAAAAGCATTGAGCCAAATCTTGCAAAGATTGATATGATCAAAAAGACAACATGCTTCATCTATGTGGCGCTGCTGGTGGCGATGGCCACCGCAACCATGGTGGAGAACAGCCACGGAACCAACTATGCCCACACGGCCATCTACGGCTCGTGGTGGTTCGTCCTGATGTGGACTGCGCTCACGGCATTGGGCGTGGCCTATCTCCTGAAACGCCATGTGCGCCACTGGGGCACCTGGATGCTGCATGGATCGATGGTCGTCATCCTTGTGGGCGCACTGCTCACCCACCTCACCGCCACCAAGGGCAAGATGCACCTGCGTGAGGGCGAGACCACCAACGCCTATATCGCTGAGGGCGACGGCCACGACATGCGCAACGCCATGTTGCCCTTCAGCCTACAGCTCCAGCGGTTTGAGACCTCCTATCATGCCGGCACCAGCGCCGCGGCCGACTACGAATCGGTGTTTACCGTGATCGATGGCCACGAGCGGCAGAGGGGCCGCGTGTCGATGAACCATATCTTCTCCTACCGTTCCTATCGTTTCTATCAGGCGAGCTACGACGCCGACGGCCACGGAACGGTGCTGGCCGTGAACAGCGACCCCTGGGGCATACCCGTCACCTACACCGGCTATGCCTTGCTTTTCTTCTCCTTGCTCTTCATGCTCGTCGACCCCAAGGGGCCTTACCGCCGTGTGCTCCGCAGCGACCTGCTGCGCAAAGGGGCGCTCATGGGCCTGCTGCTCTTCGCCTTGGCCACAAGCGGCGGGGCCCAATCCACCGTGCCCTGCGCCACTGCCGACAAGCTGGGGCGCCTCTGCATGCTCTACAACGACCGCATCTGTCCGGTGGAGACCTACGCCCTCGACTTCTGCAAGAAGGTCTACGGCGCCCGTTCCTACAAGGGACTGACGGCCAACCAGGTGCTGGCCGGATGGCTGTTCTATGGCAACGAGTGGGCCACGGAGCCGTTCATCCGCGTCAAGGGCAGCGCCCTGCGCAAGCAGATGGGCCTCGAAAGCCATAGCGCCATGGCCAACTTCTTCGTCATGGGACAATACACCCTGGGCCCACTGATCGAGGAATACTACCAAGGCAACACCGACAAGGTGCACCAGCAGGCCCTCGATGTGGACCGCAAACTGATGCTTGTCATGGAGCTGCGCCATGCCGCGTCGCTCCACCTGTTGCCCTACACCACGCCCCACGGCGTCACCACGTGGTATGCGCCCACCGACACACTGCCGCAAACGATGAACCAGCAGCAGGCGCTCTACATACGCAGCGTGTTCTCGCTGATGGCCCAGGATGTGGCCGCTGGCCGTTGGGACCGCGTGGATGAGTTTCTCAACAAGATGGATCGCTACCAGCACGTCTTTGGTGGGCACACCCTCCCCTCAGCCCCACGCTACCAGGCCGAGCGCGCGCTCAACGCCGTGCCCTTCGCCACGGTGCTCTTCATGGTGAACCTCACGCTGGGCCTCATCGCCCTCTTCTATATCATGGGCCGCATGACCGAGGCCCACTGGATCACGCCCCGCCGTCGCCGGTGGGCCGACGGCACGTTTGCCGCGCTGCTCGGCCTGTCGTTCCTGGCGCTCACCGCCGCCATGGCGCTGCGCTGGATGGTGAGCGGCAACATGCCCTTGAGCAACGGCTACGAGACGATGCTGCTCCTGGCGTGGTTTGTAGAGGTCATCGCCCTGCTCATGCAGCGCCGTTTCCGCATCGTCATGGTGTTTGGGTTCCTGCTCTCGGGCTTCTTCCTCCTGGTGAGCCACATCAACGCCATGGACCCGGCCATCGGCCAGATGATGCCGGTGCTCAACTCGCCCCTGCTCTCCATCCACGTGAGCGTCATCATGATGAGCTACGCGCTGCTCTCGCTCACGTTCATCTGCGCCGTCATGGGCCTGCTCATGCGTCGCCACGAAGGCGAGCTGCAGGCGCTCAGCCAGCTCTTCCTCTACCCCGCCGTGGCCGCCATGGGCATAGGCATCTTCATCGGAGCCATCTGGGCCAACGTGAGTTGGGGAAGCTACTGGAGCTGGGACTCGAAGGAGACCTGGGCGCTCATCACGTTCATGGTCTACGCCATCGCCCTGCATGGCGGCAGCCTGCCGGCGTTCCGACGTCCGCGCCCCTACCACTGGTTCATGGTGCTGGCGTTCCTTTCGCTCATCATGACCTACTTCGGCGTCAACTACCTGCTGAGCGGAATGCACTCCTATGCCTAACAGCCTCAACCCTTCTTACCGACAACAATAAAAGAACCAATCAACAATATGGAAAACAACAGGTCTTCAAATCTCACGAAGATACAACTCAACACCTTCGACAACGGCACGGAAGTGCGCGAGCACCACGTCATGATCAGTCTCACCGACGCGGGCCGCACGCTGACCTACGCCGACCAGTTGCGCCTGGTGGCCGAGGAGTTCAAGGCCACCCGCAAGGAGCTGGGCGCCAAGACGGTGTTTAAGCGCTACTTCCTCAGCGACGCCGCCAACCAGGCCGACGAGCTGATGAGCTACGAACTGGAGAGTCCGGAGTATGCGGTGTCGATCGTGCAACAGGCTCCCGCCAACGGCACGAAGGTGGCGCTGTGGGCCATCCTCATGACAGGCGTGGCCACCAAGGCGCTGCCCAGCGGCCTCTATGAGGTGAGCCACGGCCCTTACCGCCAGCTATGGAGCGCCTCGTGCAGCAACCTCGCCAAGGACTCGGAGCGCCAAACGAAGCTGTTGCTCAACGAGTATGTGATGCGACTGCTCAACGAGGGCTGCACGCTGGAGGCCAACTGCGTGCGCACGTGGTTCTTCGTGAACGACATCGACAACCACTACGCCGGTGTGGTGAAGGCGCGCAACGATGTGTTTGTGACGCAAAACCTCACCGACCAAACCCACTTCATCGCCTCGACGGGCATCGGAGGGCGCCACGCCAACCCACGTGTGCTCTCGCTCATGGACGCCTACGCCGTGACGCCCTTGGCCAAAGGGCAGATGGGCTACCTCTACGCCGCCGACCACCTCAACCGCACGAGCGACTATGGGGTGAGCTTTGAGCGTGGCACCTATGTGGACTATGGCGACCGCCGCCATGTGCTGATCTCGGGAACGGCCAGCATCAACAACAAGGGTGAGATCATGCATCGCGGCGACATCCGCCGCCAGTGTGAGCGCATGTGGGAGAATGTGGAGGCGCTGCTCAACGAAGCCAACTGCTCCTTCGATGACATGAGCGAGGTGGTGTGCTACCTGCGCGACCCGGCCGACTACGCTGTGGTCAACCAACTCTTCGAGGAGAAGTTTGGTGGGAACGCTGGTCGCAAGGCCACACCTTTCATCTTGGTAAACGCTCCTGTGTGCCGCCCCGGCTGGCTCATCGAGATGGAGTGCATGGCCACGAAGGCCATCAGCAGCGACTATCCGCAGTTCTAACCCCCATGGGCCGTTGGCTTTCCATTCGGAGTTAAAAATTTATGAGAGTGTGTCAAAAGTCAATTATACGGGCTGAAAGCCCAATAAGCACATAGCCCAAGGCAGCGCCTTGGGTGTGCGGATTGAAAATAGCAAAACGCCCTGCAAGGG
>JABLTL010075662.1_pt1 | contig 39533 bp, 31 predicted proteins | sample 7160151 | NCBI WGS metagenome assembly JABLTL01 (sample SAMN14651223, study PRJNA627086) | human gut metagenome | isolation source: feces | host: Homo sapiens | reverse complement strand
TCAGCAAATTGAAGCCCTCTGGATTTGAGGAGTTCAACCTGCTGCTGATAGGTCAATGGTGGCTTTGTATATCTTTCCATACTCTCACAATTTTATTTAAGTTACAAAAGTATAGAAAAATTCCTGTATGAAAGAAGAAATGCCTAATTTTCTTGTATTCTGATAACATTTTTCAGTAATTCTATAGAAAATGAGCATTTTCATCTCCTCATCCTCTCCAATTCATCATCCCGTCGCATCTTATCATTCAACTTCTCCTGCATTCTGTCAAGGAAGTAAGTACGACTGTAGTTCTTTCGTCTCCGGATATCGGTATAAAAACGGTAGCAGTCCTTAGCCTTGACGCCAAAGAATTGGTACATGGCTTGAGCCAGCTCCTTGAATTTCACTTCACCGTCATTCACACTTCCCATCACGCAGATGCCATATACCATCTCTACGAGGTCTACTGCGTTCCCCGTCCAGCATATCGGCAAAGCCTTGTCCGTCTCCTCATGGGCAACAGCTACAGAAGCCCCCTTACCCGCACTTGCCTTTACCTGCTGCATCATCTTACGGATGAACGACAGGGCTTTCTTGATATATAGTCCAAGAGCACATCCCGTATCTGGATGTAACAGAGGATGATATTGCAACTCTGTCTCTGCAAACACAAGGGCATGCAGAGCCTCCTTGCTCTCTGACGTACGGTGGCACAGGTCTATAACCTGAGATACAAACTGGTGATACTCCTCCTGGATCTGGTCCATCTCCATCTTTCCACCAAGGTTGTTGATAACCTTGAAGAAGGCAGTCTCTGTCAATATATTATGGCTCATAAGTCTTTCTATTTTGATTGTTAAACTTCTATTGGGCGGTGTACACACAACCCCTAGAAGTCCAAAAACAATGCCAACAGACGCCTGGCAGCGCCAAAACAGAGTATAACTTCCTGATTATCAACACAGCAACAGCAACCACAGCCGAGCAGTACAAAAACAAAAAGTGTTCAAAACCTGAACATCTGTTCACGTTTTGAACACCCCATTCTACACTTTTGCCTTCACAAAAGCCTATTCTATACCATACTTCTCCTTCAGATTGTACAATGTCGTTCGTCCAATCTTCAGTATCTCTGCGGCTTTCGTATGATTTCCCTTGGCGAGTTTCATGGCTCCAATGATTCGTTCCCGTTCCGAATCCGTATCTCGCAGCGCCGTCGTCCCCGACGTAGCCCCCGAAAAAGAATCAAACTTCAGGTTCTCTTCCGTGATCATCCTCTCTTTCGCCATAACCACGGCATTTTTGATGACCCGTTTCAGTTCTCTCACATTACCTGGCCAGGTATACGTTTCCAAAGCCTTGATGGCTCCGGTACTGAAACCATCTATCTCTTTTCCGAACCGCAGTTTGTATCTCCTCAGAAAGAATTCTGCCAATGGTCTGACATCCTCTACCGCCTCTCGCAATGGCGGCAACTCGATGATGGTCTCGCAGAGACGTTGCAGCAGGTCATGCTTGAAGGTATCATTGTTCACTGCCTTGCCCAGATCTTCATTGGTAGCCAGCACCAACCGCACATCGGCCTCAATGTCCTTTGTTCCGCCAACTCGTCTGAATAGCTGTTCCTGCACCACTCGCAGCAGCATCTTCTGCACTTCCAGAGATAGGTTGCCTATCTCGTCCAGAAACAGGGTTCCTCCCTTTGCTTCCTCAAACACGCCCACACGGGCATTGTCTGCCCCGGTAAAAGCACCCTTCTCATGCCCCAGAAGAGTAGAGGCGGCAAGCTGTTCATTCAGGGTGCCGCAATCCAAGGTGACGAATGGCTTGTTGGCTCGCTTGCTTTTCTCATGGATCATCCGGGCGATATGCTCTTTCCCCGTACCGCTCTCTCCCAGGATCATCACAGTTATCTGGATGGGAGCAAACATATTCACCAGTTCTATTACCTTCGTGAAGGCTTCACTGGTCCGGGCAAAGATCTTCTCACGACTCTTGGCAATATGTTCATTCCCTTTCCACAGGGCGTTCAGAAATTCAAACAGTTCTCCCTGCATCTCACTCTTCGGGAAATAATTGGCTGCGCCCTTCTTGATGGCTGCCACGGCAGAGGAATAACTCTCATAGTCCGTCATGATGACAAACTGGTTCTCATAACCATTCTCCCGCATCCATTCCAACAGCTGGATGCCATCGCCATCGGGCAACCGTAGGTCAGAGAGTACGATGGTAAACTTATCCGCCTCCCGCACCAGTTCCATGCCCTTGCGCATGTTGTAGGCTTTGGACGTCTCCCACCCCTGACGCTTCAGCATGTTACAGATGCGTTCACAGAAGGTCATACTGTCTTCTATCACTATGATCCGCTTCGTCATTTCATTCCTCCTTCCTGTTCTTCATGAATAGCCTGGATAATATCTTCGCACTGCCGTTTGATCTCACAGATTCCCTGGGCTATTTCCTTGTCTGTAGTGGTGGTATTCTTCACGGAAGAAAAAACGCGGTTCAGCTTTTCACCGCATCCGATCAGTTCCCAGGTTCCTCTCATGCTATGCAATATTTCTTTCAGCTCATGGCGGTCGCCTTTCTCCCAGGCCTTGTCGATACGGCGGATGTTCTCCTCCGTTTCTTCCTCAAAAAGCCACAGCGTTCTTTGCTTCTCGCCAAATTCATACAGGGGTATCAGGTCTATATTCCCTTTCCCGTTCACCTCCTTCTGGATGAATCGGTTGGCAACCGACATCAATTCATTCGGAGAGAAGGGCTTGGATAGGCATCCCGAAAAGCCCTTCCCGGTCAGATAGTCCTCTGTGATACCTGTCGATCCTGTCACGGCAACAACGGGTATCGTCCGGGAATTACCGATGTTTGACATTCGCAGGATTTTGAGCACATCATATCCGTTTGCGCCCTGCATCTTCAGGTCTGTAAACAGGATGTCATAGTCCTTCTCGCGCATCTTTGCCAGCAATTCATCCATACTCATACTGGTATCGCATCTGATTCCGTTTTCCGCAAAAATGCCCTGCATCCGATTGAGTATCAGTTCATTATCGTCTATGACGACCACTTCCGCTCTGTTGTCCCCGATCATCTCATTCTCTCTTTCAATATCTTTCTCATGCACCAGTGGCAATGGGATTTCCACTGTGATGGTACTGCCAACGTTCTTCTTGCTCGACAGTTCGATTTTACCATTCATCATACCCACCAGATTTTTCACGATAGACAGTCCCAAGCCGAATCCGTCTTTCGTTGCCGCATTGCTCAGCTGTCTGAAGGCATCAAAGATTTGCTGTTGTTCCTCTTCGTCCATTCCGGTTCCGGTATCATGCACGGAGATGAACAGCATGCCACCCTCATAACTCAGCCGAAGGGTCACAGAACCAGCATCCGTAAACTTCAGGGCATTCGACAACAGGTTTCTTACGATTCTCTGTATCTTCTCCTTGTCGCCCAGCACGATGTCGTCCGACGAACTCTCCACGGTCAGCACCAGTCCCTTCTTGTCCGCCAGTCCTGCAAATTCCGATGCCAGCCTTGTTCCAAGCCCTTTAACGGTAAAGGGTTTGACCATTATGGTCTCCTTGCCGTTGTCCAGTCGGAAATAGTCCAACAAATCATTGAGCATCTGCTCCATACCTGCTACGGCTTCCAAAGAGATATCTATTTCATCAGCAGAATCCGTCTTCATGACACCCAGATGGTGTTTGAGGGTTGCCAACGGGATTCGCAACTCATGAGTGATAGCCTGTATGGTCTGGCGGCGCTGGGTAAGAAGTTCTATGTTCTGCTGGTTTTTGGCATTCAGCTTCCCGATGAGCTGATCGGTTCTTTTCTTGTTTCTGATAACCTGCAGGAACATGTAGAATAATACCAGAATCAACAGGGAGAGCATACCTATATAATAATAGGTGTAGTTACCTTCCAGTGTTGCTATCTGCTGCTCTCTTTCCTCGATTCCCTTGTTGACATGCTCGTCAACAACGGCAATCATTTTCTGTAGATGATGGTTGATGGCTTCATTCCTGATGCCCAGACTGTCCAGATGCCCATTGACCTTACGGCTCTGTTGCTGATGCCTGGCGACAATCTTATGATTGAGCACAGACAGCATCTTTGTCGTGGCGGTAGGCTGTTGACGCTTCATAGTATCAACGGCAGCCTTCTCTTCTTTTCTAAACAGCCGTACCCAAAATCCCCGTTTCTTCTTTTGAGTCTCAGGACGGGGAGTAGAGGACTGCACTTGCTGCTCTTTCTTGCTTTTCGCAACGATCTTGGGCACTTCCGTCGTCAGTTCCTCATGAATATCATTACGTTTCTGTACGGCATTCCTGATTTGCAACAACAGTCTTTCCTTCTCAACAAACAGCTGGCGGAGGTCCTCAGTTTCTATCTGACGATTCATCTTCCCCATATCCAGCAACATACAGTCCACTTCCATCCGAAGTTGATGATAGTCTTCTACATCTATGGTGTCCCAGTCTGCTACCGTCTCGCCAAGCAACGACATCTCGGCGATATGCATGTTCAAATCATGCATATCCTTGCGCAACTCATGCAGTTCTGTATTCCTGCATTCTATCTCTTTCCTGTCGTGCCATTCTGATAGGCCGATCATGATGGTACATCCTATGATGAGGATGGCTGCCATGATACCGCATGCCATCCATCGGCAGATATGTCCAGTCTGTTTCTTGTGTCCCATTTTTATATTTTTTTAGCCGTTACAATTCTATGGTCCTGCTGTAACCATCATTACCTTGTACTTCAACCGCATGTTCGTTCCACCTATATATGTATTTATATTCCGGAGGCAGGATAATATTACCCCTCCTGTCCAATAGTCCATACAAACATTTCTGTATGCCTATTCTGCATTCTGCATAATCACCTCGGAAGTCAGAGATATACGAATAAATGGGTTTCACAATGATGTCGTCCATCACCCTCAGTCCCCATCTGCCATCCTGCTGGAAAGGCTCTACATTCTTCAGATATTCATTCAGCTGTCTGGCAGTCATCTTCTTCCTAGCCGTATTCGCCTTCTTCACCGTTATCATCTCATCATTCACGGCAATGATGTTCTGCATCTTCTTCACATAGGTTGGGATGATACCCTTGCCAGCCCTCAGTCCTGCAAACATACTCTCCCAGTTGCGAGGCTTGTCAGGCAAGCCGAACTTGCGGTAGTTACCTACGTTGTCGATAATCATGCACACCTTATCCTTGTTCTCATGGTTGATACGCAATCCACGCCCCACCATCTGCAGATACTTGGCTAGCGACAGCGTAGGACGGGCCATCTGGATAAACTCCACGTCAGGACAGTCAAACCCCTCGTCGAAAAGGTTCACGTTCACCAGACAGTCTATCTCGCTGCGTCTGAAAGCCTCCACCATCTCCTTGCGTTTCTTGGCAGGCGTCTTGCTGTCCAGTGCCACACTTTTCAGTCCGAGGGCATTGTAACAGGCGGCTATCGCCTGGGCATGCAGAATATCAATGGCATAAACGATACCCTTCTTGCCGTCAGCATATTTCTTCACGCTGTCGTAGAGGCGTTGGATGGTCTGCGGAATATTCAGTTTCTCGTCCATCTCCTTAATGGCATAGTCGCCATTGCTGCCTCGTCCTTTCAACTGGTTCACGGTCAACTGATCGTTGGAGTACTTGCCGATTACCACGTAGTCGTAGGGTGCCAGATACCCACGCAGGATGAAGTCGTTGGTACATGGAGATTTCAATAATATCTCGAACAGTTTGCTGAAGGATTTCTTGTTCATACGGCATGGAGTTGCCGTCATGCCGAGTTTCAGAGCCTTTCTGTTCCTGCCAAACAGGTCTTGATAGGAGGTTGCTATGGCGTGGTGAGCCTCATCCACAACGATGAGTCCTGGCGTACACTCCGCCCCTTCCAGTTCCTCGATATGTCTGTTCAACCATTGAATGGACAGCACCCTTATCCTTACTTTCGCTTTCAGCTCCATTTCTTTCTCCCCATAGTCCAGAAAGAATCTGTCCAACGTCTGCTGCATCTGTTCCACCAGTTCACGGCGGTGCGCTACAATCCACACTTCGCCCGTGTCATGGTTATCAAGGAACCATTTCACCACAGCCGCCATCACGTAGGTCTTTCCCGTACCTGTCGGCATCTGCACCATCACCGAACTGCCCACCTTCTCCTTCTTACCATTCTCATCGTAGAATCTGCCAGTAGCAGCAGTGGTCAGCACGTCGATGATATCCTCCAGCATCCTCTGCTGGTAGTCATAAAGCTTGATTTTCTTCATCACAAATTATATTTTCGCAATTCAGCTCTCGACACCGTTTGAAAATAAGGAACGTATGGCACTCCATTGCTTTCCAATCTCAACCCATGTCTGCTGTCTTGCGTGATGTATATGTCAGAATCAGTGGCATAGCCAGAGAAATTCTTATACTCTCTCACCACAAAATAAGAAAAGTCATCCGTCTTCTTCAAAATCTTGAACCACAACCGTGGTTCCTGCTTCAAAAATAGAAACTCACTGTTGATGACACAAATGTTATCACCAGCCACAATCTGCCAGTTTCTAAATGCCGTATCTCGCAAATCCGGGATATTCCGAACATAATACCAGTCGCTCTCTCTCAACAATCTCACAAATCCTCGCTGCTCCGCCACAGGCTTAGCATAATGCTTCAACCCAGAAATGCCATCCACCCAATAACTCTCGCCAAACACGTCCTTGGGTACATACCATATCTCGTCAACTCCTTTCTGCACCTCATCACGCTCCCAAACCTTGCTATTATGAATAGGATAGAAAAGTCCATGTTTATAAATCTTCTGATGCTTCTCCGCAGCCTTTTTCTCCTTCCTGCTGTATTTCTGGCAATAATCATTCATCTCCACCTGTGTCTCGATGGGAGTCAATTCCATGTCGGGATTTCCTTGGGCATAGCAATTTTCCTCATCATCCACATATAACCTCACACTACCAGCCTTGTCCTTCAACTGATACACCTTGTCAGGTTCATCCATCGAGATATATTTCCTTTTCCAATTAATGCCTCTGCCCACTTGCAACTCCAAGGACTTCAAGTTGATATAAGCCTTGTCGTCAATAAACTTGGAGCGGATGCGAGGAAAGAATCTCATGCCGTCCTCCGTACAGAACTCAACGCCCAACAGCCTTACCGTCTGCGGTCGCTTTGCAAACCTCAGTCCGCTCCGCCTGTCAATCCATCCGTCCTTATCCTCCACAATCTCATCATTCTCGTTGTCCTCAATCATCTTCTTCTGCCTGTCATGCCCAAGAATCTTCATCATCTCCTCATTCTCGCTCACCACGCTGCCCCAATGACAGAAGCTATTGTTAATCCTCATGCAAATCTCCTGCAACGAATCCGCAAGCTGCGACCTCCCTTCAAACATCTGCTGCCAGTTCCTGTCAGCTGAAGGCATCCCGAACCGCCGATACAGTCCCACATTATCCAGTATCACGCAATAGCTCTTCCTCTTAGCCACACGCAACCCACGTCCCACCATCTGCAAGTACTTCGCCAGCGACAACGTAGGTCTCGCCAACTGAATAAACTGCACATCAGGACAGTCAAATCCCTCCGAAAACAAATCCACGCTCACCAAAACTCGGATTTTACCTTTTTTGAATTGCTCTACCAAACTCTTTCTTTCGTTCGATGGTGTCTTGCTACTAATCGCTACAGCGTTTATATCATTGCTACGATAAAACTCCGCAATATGCTCCGCATGCTCAATACTAAAGGCATACACAATGCCTCTCTTCCTCGCCACATACCTCTTCACCGTCATACAAAGCCTTTCAAGCGAAGGCCTCACATCCATCACCTCATTCAGTTCCTTCTGCAGATAATCCCCATCAGCCCCGCGCTTCTTAAGCGAGTCAATCAACCTCTGGTCCAGTCCATCCGGCTTGATAGAGTAGTAGTCATACAGGCTCAACCGCCCCTTGGCAATAAAACGATCCATGCTCCAAGACGTGAGCAACGTATCAAACAAGTCAGCAAATCCCTCACCTTTCAGTCGATAAGGCGTAGCCGTCAGTCCCAACTTCTTCGCCTTCGGAAATGCCCTCATCACCTCCGCATACGTCTTCGCCACCGCATGATGCGCCTCATCAATCACAATCAGCGAAGGTACCTCCCTCATCTCCCGATAATGCAACGTCAACCACTGTATCGACATCACTTTAATAAAAGCAGTATCATCATCTGTCGATGTTGGCAAATCAAACCTTGCAAGTGTTTCTTCTATTTGCACAACGAGTTCTCTTCGATGAGAAACAACCCACACACATGGATTCTTCACTCTTCGTTCTTCACTCTTCACTACTGCTGCAAGCAGATACGTTTTCCCCGTTCCCGTCGGCATTTGAACCATGACGGATTGGAGCTTTCCAAAAGCCTTCCCAATCCGTTCCACCATTTCTTTTTGATAATCAAACAGCTCCATCATGATTTACAGCATAATCCTTTCCGTACTTCCATTATCCTTGATACCCAATACAGAATACCTATTGATGAAATGGAATCCCCTGTATTCTGCAGGAACAATCACATACCCATATTTGTCGATAATTCCCGACACCATATGATTATTGGCAGGATGAAAGACCGCATAGATACCTTTGAAATCGGAAATGTAAGAATAGATAGGCGGCAACACGATTTCATCGCCCGATTTCAGTCCCATTCTCCATTCACCCTTAACCTCAAACGGCACGATGTTCTCCTTGAACGTCCTCAACTCCTCAGCCGTCATCTTCTTCCTGCCAGTCTCAGCCTCTTTCACCATCACCATCTCATCATCCACGGCAATGATACAATTGACTTTCTTCACGTATGACGGCACCGCACCCTTGCCAGGCATATCACCCTCAAACATGGCATCCCAATCACGATACCTGTCAGGCAATCCAAATTTCCGATAGTTACCCACATTATCAATAATCATGCACACCTTCTTCGGGTCTTTCTTATTGATGCGCAGTCCACACCCCACCATCTGAAGATACTTGGCAAGCGACAGCGTAGGACGAGCCATTTGGATATATTCCACGTCGGGACAGTCAAAGCCCTCGTCAAAAAGGTTCACGTTCACCAGGCAGTCCAACTCTCCTTCCCTGAAAGCCACCACCGCTTTCTTTCTGGTCTTGGCAGCCGTCTTACTGTCTAAAGCCACCGTCTTAATGCCAAGCGCGTTGTAACACTCTGCTATCGCCTTGGCATGGTCGATGTCGATAGCATATACGATACCTTTCTTGCCAGCAGCATACTTCATCACACTATTATAGAGTCGCCGAATAGCAGGCGGAATATTCAGTTTCTCATCCATTTCCTTAATGGAATAATCACCGTCACTGCCACGTCCTTTCAATTGATTGATAATCTGCTGGTCAGTAGATTTCATCCCGATAACCACATAGTTATAAGGAGCCAAATACCCACGCATAATAAAATCCCTTGTGGAAGGCGAAGTAATCAAACGGCTGAACAACGTGACAAACGAAGCCTGCTTCATACGACAAGGCGTTGCCGTCATGCCAATCTTCAAGGCTTTGTGATTTCTGATAAACATATCCTGATAAGAAGTGGCAAGGGAATGGTGGGCTTCATCCACGATAATCATCCCAGGCTTAAAACCATTCTTTTCCAAGTCACCGATATTCCTGGTGAGCCATTGAATGGACAGCACTCGGATTCTCACCTTTGCCTTCAACTCCTCGTTCTTCTCCCCATACTCCAAAACAAAGCGGTCGAGCGTCTGTTCCATCTGCTCCACCAGTTCCTTACGATGCGCAATCAGCCATACCTCTCCCTTGGAATAAGTCTCCAAGAACCATCTCACCACAGCCGCCATCACGTAGGTCTTACCAGTCCCCGTAGGCATCTGCACCATCACCGAGCTCCCCACATTCACCCTCTTTCCTTTCTCATTATAGAGAACGGTGTCAAAGGCAGCAGCGGAAAACACCTCAGTGATGTTCTCCAACATCTCTTGTTGATAATCAAAAAGCCTGATTTCTTTCATACGATAGATTCAAAATCCTTTCTCGGCATACCATAATCCTTATAGCATTCCGTATCTTCTATTTCCTTCCATGCCTTGTGAAGATACTCCTTTACATCTTCTGGCAATTTGCCTTCTGCTGCAAGTCCATGAAAGACTCTCAGCATATCGTTGACAGCATACTCAGGACTATACATGTCATCAAAATAGTTATAATGCTCATCCATGACAAAATGCCTACACATGGATTTCGTCATTTGCATAAACTTCAACGCAGCATCCATATACTGACCCTTGGCAATCAATCGCTCAATCTTTCTATTCTCTTCAAGCATCAACTGCCATATCAAATCACAATCCCAACTAATATTTCTACTGTTGAAGATACGACTCTCATAATCCTCATTCAATGGAATGACAGACCGTGCCTCTTTCTCTGCTTCCATTCGTTCCTTTTCCTCTCGCTCTTTTTGAAGAGCTATGCGTCTTGCCTCACGCTCTTCCTCCTCATTCATTTCTCGCTCTACAGCCACAGTTTCACCATTGAAAGGAGCCGCAGGAACCAAGGCGAGCAATTTCTTTTCCAAGCCACGGAAGTTTCTGTATTCCTTTGAATGCAACAAGATAAACCTACAAACCTCTTGGCGTATTGTCTCATTGTTCCAAACCTTCACCGTCTCCACCAATGCTGTGTAACTTGCCAACACCAACTTACCGATTCTCGACTTATATTCACCTATCAGTTCCGCTATGTCATCACGGTTAATCAGCAATGGAAGATGTTCACACAATCCCTTTGCAATGGCAAAAGCCGCATCAGGACGATTCTTAGCTAATATCTGCGGTATGGATTTCTTGTGCCAACGCTCCAACAGGCGCAACTGATGCATAAAATCCTCATTGTCCTTAGGCTTGAACGTCACTTCCTGCATGAAATACTTTCCATACTCCTCCTCATAATTCACGGTCAAGCCACGAGGCACGAAGTCAATCTTCGGTCGCTCCATCTGTCTGCGGTACTGCTCCACCTCACGCATCCTCTTTTGTTTCTCATCCCATTGGATACGCAAAAGTTTCTCCTCTCTGATTCTAAGTTCTATCTCTTCAAACTCAGGAGTCTTCATCGCCTCCTCTTTCAGATGTTTCTTGATGACTTGATTCAAGTATCTTCTCCATGCCTCCTTGTTCTCTCATTAACGAACGGAGGACACTCATCGCCGTATGTCGCTCGCCAAGTTATCTCGTCAAACTGGAGATACCACCGATAACGTTTATGCTGGTTGCTGCTTTCCATTATTTATTTTTTAATAGTTGAAAAATAGAATCATTCATACAACATTCTTTCCTTAAAATTGCCTTCCAGTAGTTTGAACCAAATCTATTTTGCAATTCTATGGAAGTTGCTAAAATGATTTCTTTACATTTGTCATTACCCAAAAGTTTAGAAAATTGCTTTATCAAAATAGCAGTTTCCGAAATCTCATGAAAACTATATTGTTCAAATCTTCTGCATAAATCCAACTTCTTATAATGATTAGAAATTTTCAAATATAAATCCTTGTCTATACTGTTGCTATCATCCAAATAGAATTTAACTCTAATGGTGTTATTCTCAATTGACAATTCAACGAAAAGATATTGTTCTGTAGGAATATCATCAAGATACAAGTTGATATAATCCCAATTGCCATCCGCAAGCCAAGTGTTGCTTTTCTTACTATTACAGTTAGAACAACACGGTATCAAGTTCTTTGGGTTATCAGAAAACACAGGCATAACAGTTTTTGGAACAATATGATCCAAGCTACTTGCTTCACCTATTGTACAATAGGGACACAAGGAATTGTCAATACCATCTTCACTCGTTGTTAATTGATTAAACAAATGAGTAAAAATTGGAGATTGGAAATTATATAATCCAATAAAGTCTTCTTTTTCCTGTTTGGTAAGGCTTATAATTTTCAAACCTTTCAAAGAGTTCCTTGTAAATTTATCATCATAATCAACAAAAGCTTTACGAGATGTCGGTAAAAGTGCAGCCAAACGATTTTTTTTATTCTTATCATCGGCTGTATTCCTTTTACTGTTCACAACATCCTTGTGAAAATCCAAAGTATCTCCTTGATAATGATTAATCTTTTTCATTTTTACGACTTTCAACAAGTGATTCTAACAAGATTGTCAGATTTAAACTTACTGGAATATTTTCAGATTGTATATGTCTGATAATATCCTCATAACTCATGCCGTCATCAACAAGCCTTTTCAACACAATATAGTAATAAGGAGTAATCTCTTTGTTGTCAAAGACTTCCTCCGTAATATTGGTAAGGTTTTCTCCAAACGATTCCATACCTATACGTTTTACTGAAGGGATATTGCCTATACGACGCATAATATATACATTCCTTGCAAACAGTTCTTTTATAATCAATGGAGAATGAGTTACGATAATTCCATAAGATTCGTATTTTTCTAAGAGTAGATTGATAGAAGTCATTAATAAGGTGATTGCATTCGGATGCAAATGAGTTTCTGGCTCATCAAACAACAGTAACGAATCATACCTAATATTGGCTATGACACTGCTAAATAAATACAAGAAAGTATTCTGTCCAGAACTAAACTTCTCGTATTTTTCATCAACAGCAGCCAACCAAAATTCTTCTTTTGCGAAACTATCACATTCAACAATCTCGTCTAACTCATTTTCAGAAAACAAAGGCTTTAAGATGATTCGCAAATGTTCAAGTCTATCACACCTCTTTATCTCTTTCAGATTCTCATGAAGTTTATCTTTGATGTCCTCATCCGAAAGGATTGTCTTTACACCATTACGCATCACAGACATACCGCAATACACATATTGGAATTCCACCGTTTCATGAGGTATCTCAAAATGATCGAAAGGACAGTTTGACACAGCGATTACCTTGCTGAACAGAGGTATATGTGGTTCAAAACATGAACGTTCTTTTTTGTATATACACATTGGTAATGTGGATATAAACTGCGTTTTACCAACACCGTTCTTGCCAATAATAGCATAGAGGCGATTCGGCAATATACCGTTATTGCTGAAATCAAAATGTAGCTTTATGCGCTCGTCTGCATAACTTGGTTTGAAAAGATAACCAAAAGAGTATTTATCATTCAAGTCTATGCCATTTAACATATAAGGAGCCTCTCTCTTGGTTCTTTCGGCTTCATCTTTTCTTAAAAGGCATTTTTTATACAGCCAAGTATTTGTTTCAAAATCTTTTGCGAATCTCGGGAAAACAGAACAATCCCTCAATGCATAAAGTACGTCAAGGTATTTGTCGCCAAAAATGTTTTTTATCTGACGATAATAATCCATAGTTTGTCCCAAAGAGCATTTCCCTGCCCCAACATCAAACAGACCACTCTCTATGCTCTTATACACATAACGGCGTCCAAATTTATTTGCAGGAACATCACCAATAATCTTGACCTTACCTATAAAATGCCTTATACCTTGACTATCATAGTAGCTAAGTCCAAAGGATGCAACCATATCGTAATCGTCCCAATCATTAGCCAATAAAACTAAGCAAGGGAATTCCTGTATTGCCACATCCTTATCATATATATAGGGATTATCAACGAATGCTACGAATATCTTCAAGTCATTGGAATAAGTGGCATTGTCTTCTGCCTCAAATCCAACAGAAACATCAGGAATAATATTTATACCATCAACAACAATATTTTCAATGGGTATAACCTGCTTAAACAAATCCAGTAATTTCGTCCTTACATCATCTTGATTAATATTGTCATATATAAAGGGACTAACATTTATTTGTAACTGATAAAAATCGATGCCCCCATTCCAATTATCATGATTATACCAGACACCCTCCATATTCTCGTCCCGGAAAATACGGAGTATGTCCTTTTCATGACGAGCTTGTAGCAAAGCTCTAATAGTTTTATAATATGGCTTCAGAACATCCTCATTTTGCTCCATAGAAACTACCTTTTATTTATATTTTGCCCAAAGTTCATTTTCTATCATACTATCATGGGCGATATTCTTTTTAAGATACCCAATCTCTTTTTCTACCCATCCACTAACCTTGCTTATAGAATGATTCTTCAATGTGGAAAGGAGAGATATCTGATTCTCAAACATCGGTATAGCAGAGCCTGATACAGCAAAAGTTCCGATGTTGTTACCTAATGCCATTAATACTTCATCATGTCCACCATACTTTTCCAATATCTCCAAAAGTAAAGCAGGAAATTGCTTGGCATTCTGCGGTATTGGCATCAATTCAACAAATCGCTGAGGAGCAATGTTTGGATACGAATCACACAAATTCATAAAGTCTGTTGAATGATTCTTAGCAAACAAAACAGGATTTTCATTCATAACCGAAACTCCCAACAAATCCTTTAGTCGATAATACAAGACACTCCCATTCTCATCATTCACCAAGGCTGCAGACAAGTCTTTCCAAATTGCAACATAATATTTATCTATCAGAATATCATACAGTTCTCTCAACTCATAATCAAAATTTTCAATGGTGTCTGTTTTTGATAAATATTTCAGTATTTCTTGATGAATACCTACTGCAAAAGCCTCTTCTTTACCTTCAAATAGCATTTGTTTTGCGACTCTGATGTAATCATCATTGTTTATCATTGTTTCAGAGACAAATCTAAAGCGCATCATAAGCACTTGCAAATATTTGGTCATCTTAGGGTAGTTGGTCATTTCCTTACCAAATGTAAACATCGCTACCATTCTGAATACACAAAGAAGTCCTTTGGGACAAGCTTCAATTTCTCTGAATATACGAACAATATTATTTTCATTCATAGCAGCAAACTGTAGATGCTGCCAATATACGACAAAAACATCTGTATCAACCTCACCACTTTGAACAAGATTCAAAAGATAACCAAAACATTCATCTTGAGGTAAAATGGTTCTTTTCCCCATGATTCCAAACAATATTCTTTTGTCGTCCAACGTCTTCAATACGTCTAAAACGCTTTCAAAAATATCCTTATTTATTGCTGCGACAAAATCAATAAAAAAGGGTGATTTCGCATTTGGCTCCTCATTAAGTATTTTGACACCATCTATGATAAAGTCAATAGCCTGGTCAATGCTCATCTCTTTCGCCAAGGTCATACCAAATGGGATTGTCAAATTTGTTTTAGCCAACATGAGCTGCTTCAACAAATTTGGAGAATATAAATGGTCACGAACAATTTCTTCCGCTATTTTCTTGAACTCGGCTTCTTGTTTCTTCAATTTATCTTCGAACGGAACGTTTAATGGTGCATTAAAGCTCTCTTGTTCTATTCTTGCAAAACGTGAGACTACATCTGATTTCGTTAATTTCCCGATTATATCTTCATACATAGATTGGCATGTCTCATTCAATCTTGGAAATAACCGACCTTTAAACAAAGACAATATTCTCTGCATTTCGTCCCAGTCATAACCAAGAAGTTCCGCAGTTTTCAGAATATAAGGTAATATCAATGATGCCATACCAAAATCACACAACACACCAACTGTATGTTCAAAAATCTTAATAGCCTCTCTTCTCCAAGATGAATCTGTCTTAATTTCATGATAGACCAAATCAGAACATCCCTTCAAATATGTTTTTATTTCATCAATATTTGTTGGCTGATAACACTGCAATTCTTTTGCTCCTTGTTTTTCCGCGCCAGAAAAACGGAAGAAATTTCTGGTTGACAATGCTCGTTCTATAGCAGACAGTACAATGTCTTTGTTTGATTCTTGCAGAATGTGCGTTTTCAAAAAATCCAACCTTAAATCAAGATTTGCACTTGTTTCTGGTAAATAGACTGGAAACAAAGAACAAAACTCGGAAGTTGCATTGTTTGACCATTCTTCATTTTCAGCTATTCCTAATCTCATCATCAAGAAAGCACCTTTGTTAAAAGTACGTGGGTCAAAGCATAACTTTTCTACTGCCCAAACCAAATTCCTACGTCCTGCATCAATACCTTTGAGACTATCTATAGATAAAGGTGAGAGAACTCTACACAAGAATTCCGCAACCACAATAGGGTTCACTTCTACAAACGTTCGGAAGAGCCGTGAACCCAATTCTGTGTTAAGCACTTCCACGTTTCCAAAAGGGCTATTCTCTCCAAGCAATTGATTGAGCATCTCACAAGCCTTATCACAAAATCCCATGTACTTGAACTGTTGATGAAAAGCATGTGATAACTCTTCTGCATCTTTTGACTTTTGGATGACATCTATAACCTTTACCAATCGTTCTGGCGAACACTTTTCTATCCATTCTGTAATGAGATATAATGCCAATGGGGTAGGTCTTATCCCCACGGTTCTTCCACATTCTTCCATTATTCCCCGATTCAAACATTTCTGAATAAGTCCATCAAAAGCATTCATAAGTACTTCTTCATCATTTACATTGATAGAAGTGATGCTTTTACTTTTTGCAACGCATTCCAATTCAGACCTTCGTTCTGCTCTCCATCCAACAAACTTAAATAAAGCCAATGTTTGCATCATGACTCTTTGATTGTCATTTTCATCCATCCCCAACAATTTTGTCATCAAAGCTTGGTCACCCAAATCACCTAAGTCATGCCCATTTTTCAAAGAATTTATAAGCAATATTGCCATCATCGGTATTCCTGATGCAAATTCCTCTATTCTCTTTTTTATAGGCTCACCAAACGTTCCTATGCGTTGGGCAACTAATTGCTCTACGATTTCTTCCTCATGGTGGTCAAGTATGACATACTTTATATCTTGCATTTGTCTTTCTTCTGGTTCATTGTAGATTGCAATGATAGTATTTGTCGCATTTTGAATTTCAGACTTTAAATCAATCGTTTCAGATAGCAAGGTTTTATTGCAATTATCTAATATCAAAATAGCCTCTTTACAATCTTTAAAAAAGTAAGATAACTTCTCTTTTATCTTGGTTGATTCAGCTTTTTGACAGTCACAATACAAGTATTGAGATTTTGATTCTGAATCTCTGAAACATTCAAAAATAAACTTAGTCTTACCCAAGCCTGACAATCCTAATAAGCGTACAACTCCTTTTGTATACATTATTTGACTTTTATAATTGCCAAGTTTGTCTGTCCAAATAAAATTGCCAGATAGTTTAGGATTCTTGCATTGCTCCTGCCAGCCAATAAAAGGACTAAATTTCTGTCTAATATTCTTCAAGGCTGCTAAAGCCGATTTTTGCAGAGCGTCTTTTAAGATTGATACAAATTTCTTCTTAGCCTTTTCCTTGTCTTTATCATGTTTTAGATGAAAAACTATAGGGAAACGGCGTTCTCTTGAATCAAAAGGAATCAAGTTTGCGTCTACTGTAGGTTTTCCATTCACGTCATTCATTACAAGAATTATCTGTTTTTCAAATTCTGCAGACTTACCCAAAGCCCGATGAAACTCACCATAAACATTTGAGTTTGGTTCTCTTCGTAAACCTTTTAAGACATGAAGTATTTTGCCAAACTTCAAGAACAAATTGTTAGGCTGGGTAATTGTCATATCCCCAATAAAAATATCACAATTATCAATCTGTTCCATCATTTTTTCAGAAACAGATGGCGTACCAGATTCTCCTGTTAATCCTTCATGTAACTCAAAGAAAACATTCTTCAACTCTCCCTTATTTTGTATCTCTTTACAAGCGGTATTGATACATTCCAAGAGAAATTTTTTATTGTTGAATCCTTGGTCATTCGTTTGTGTCTGCCAAGAGAAAAATATATTTAATTTCATATTCTTGATATATTAAAAACGAACAATAAGTTCCATACTAAAAAGCGTTTGCTACAAAAAACAATATCGTCTTTACTAACATACATTCCACATCTTCCAAAAGAAAAACCATGTTCTAAACAGTGGCTCACAAATTGCCTCAATGGGGTAATGCTTCACGAATCTCATATTCCTTAGCGTCATTCGGAAATACCGATGTACTTTCCCTTCGCCTGTCTTGTCCCCAAGCCTGTCATCATACTGTCCGAAGTTACCACCTCGCATAATCTCATCAAGAAGGAATGCACCTTCCTTCTCATTAATCGGAGCAATCATTTTCTCCTCTTCCAATCCAAATACCTCATACAGCACATACATTACAGCCCCAGCAAACTTCCACAATCCCAACCATTTCAAATCCTGCTGCAACGCAGCCAAATCCGTAGAATCTAAATCCGTGAGATCTGTGAGATCCGTGTGCCACTTCACAACAACAAAATAATAATCGAGAAGTTGTCTTAACCCGATTCCTTCCGTAAACACATGCCGATACAGATGCGAAAGAATATAGACAACATTGAAAGAAAGGGTAGGTACGGTTATCTCCCCATATCCATCAGGCAATGTCACTGTATTCGAGCATTGCAAGTCCATCATTGTGTCAAACCACCTCTGCATCCTGCGATTATGCCAAGGGCAAAACATATACGATGGAGTGAAATGCACCTCTATCGGAGTCTTCATCACAGGAAAATCCACATGATGATAGCGCATCACTTGATTAGGACAAACCTTGTCAACATACTCCATTATACGTTTTCTGCCACCATTAAGGTAAATGTCAATATCTCCTGGTGTGCGCATATAAGGGTCTGGATAGAGTAGAGCATTACCTTGCCCTTTCAAGATGCAGTTGCGAAATCCAATATCTTTGAAATTCTTGCAAACCTTAGCTGAATCCATAAACAAACGCATATTCTGCTGCTTAATCCTCTGCGCCATTCCCATCCATGTCATCAGCAAGTCTCCATCAGGAGCCAATTCTTTTGGCAACTGTTGAATTCCATGAAACAGTACCCCTATCAATGCCTGTTTCTTGGCAATACCATACAATACACCCCAATCAGCATCCTTCACAGACTCAGGAATCCCCTCAGTCGTCGCTCCTATGCAGAATCGCAAGAAATCAAAGAAAATCTTTTGTTGTTTCAACATAAAGTTGTACTTTTGCACGCATGAAACAAGTCATACGCCTCATATTATCCTACATAGCCGCTATCACCCTCCTTCCGATAGCCTTACTATGTAAGTTTTTCCGAAGAAAGTAGCACTATTTTTTTCGGAAAGGATTCTTGTATATTCCCAAGAGCTGCTTACCAAAGTAATAGAAGAACTGCATATCATCCACAAAGTAACGCTTGAAGAGACGCTTTGGTTCCTTCATACAGCGATACAGCCACTCCATACCCATCTTCTGCCAAATCTTAGGCGCACGTTTCAATGTACCAGCCTCAAAGTCTATGGTAGCTCCCAGAGCCATGAACACCTTTACTCCAGGCATCTTATCACGGTATTTCATAATCCACTTCTCCTGCTTAGGCGCACCCACACCAACGAGCAGTACATTTGCACCACTCTCGTTCACGATGCGAACCAACTCCTCACATTCATCCTCATGCTTTTCGAAGCCGAAGGAAGGAGAATGAGCACCAACCACCATCTGGCGACCAACCTTCTCATTGATATGTTCCATTGCCTTGGCTGCAATACCCTCCTTGGCACCAAGCAGGAAAATCTTGCAGCCTGCATCATCCTTATGATACATATAATAGGAGGTGAAGAAGCTGGAACCCGGAATTGCTTCTTTGATAGGTGTTTTGAGCAACTTGCCGAACAGATAGAGAATCTTGCTATCGCACACCACCCATTCAGATTTCTGATACACATCATAAAACTCCTTGTCCTTCTGAAGCTTGATTAGATGATCAAGATTAGGAGTCACAAGAACACCCTCCGTCAGGTTCTCCAAAAGTTCCTGACGAGTAATGTTCTGAATATTAATATTTAATACTTTTACTGTTTCCATTTTTTATTTTAGATATAAACAAATGATTCTAATTCGTCTTCTTTCACTCCAACATACCATTCTCCAATACAATATTTATTAAAAAACTTGCTATTAATAGTCATTTCGGTTTCTGGAGTAGTAATACTCTCCTCATCTCCTGTAAAAATACTGTCTTACCAGAGCCCCAAGCTCCATAGGTAACAACAGCAAAAGATTCTTTGTCATTATGAGTAGCAATCAATCGATTCGTAACTTTATATGCAAAGTTCTTTCGAATACCCCCCATTTGAATTTCTTCATTGCTTTGTAGAAAGCCTAAAGAAGAGGTTTCAGACATCTGATGGCACATTGTTTGATCCAAACAATAAAAATACAGAGCGAGACAAGAAATGAAACATAGCAGAAGCAACAAAGCTACCAACAAAGCAAAAGGCAATCCAAATATGCCACTATCTACATTTGTCCATCTTGAACCAGAAAAACAGATAACCAAGAAAAGAACAAATATTATATTTATTAAGCCTAATGAAACGCATGCATATTTACGAACCTTAAGAATCACCTTTATGCCAAATATCACCAATAAAGTTGAGACAATTCTCTCAACCCACACATGAGTCCATAAAGTTGACACAATTCGTTTTACAACAATAGGAACCATATTTAGAATGCCGTTCTCTACCTCTACATGTATAAGGCTATACATATAAATGCCAAGAATGACACTTACAATTTGACATATTTGCTTTGAATATTTCATTTGCATTACCACTTTATCCTCTTCACCACCCAATGATACCCAATAGCCACCACATACGACAATACCATGAGCACACACCAATCTACATAGAAAGGCATGATGCCCCTTGCAAACTTGAAATAGATGGAGAATACCAAGATATGTACTAGATACCACTCATACGACACCTTATTGGTATATTCAAAGAAGCGATTAATGACCTTACACCTACCTTATATATAATAAGTGCCATAGACATATAACCTACCAAGGAAGGAATGTCATTATACGATTTCCAAATGCCGCCAGCAAAACCAGAAACACCTGTCAATCCCAAGCCAACTACCATCGCAACTACAAGTATCCACATCTTAGGAAGCTTCAACTTCTCAGGATGCTCAAAGTAAACACTCGCTAACCACATACCCAGTACGAACTCCCATAGATATTGCAGGAAGAAACTGTTCCATACCCTTTCATCGTCCAATCCCATCAACGTTGTAAAGGTAGCCCATAGCCTCGAAGAAAATCAACAACTTGTAACCTTTTCATATATTTTCTTTAAATCATAAAAAACTCTTTCTGGGAAGAAATTTTGTACCACTTGATAAGCACTTCCACCATGTACCTTAATTACATCAGGATTCTCAATGTAATACTTAATAGCATCAGCAATCGCCTTGGTATCACCAGGCTGTACCAACATACCATTTTTACCAGTTTCTATCACTTCTGGGATACCACCAACTGGAGTAGAAATCACAGGATGACTATAAGCCATTGCCTCCAAGATGGCAATAGGCAAGCCTTCATTGTAAGAAGGCAATATATAGACATCCTCCCAATTCAAACAATCTATCTTCTTCTGACCAGCAATCCATCCTTCATATGAAACAAAAGATTCTAATCCATGCTCTTTAATAAAGGTCTTGATGTCACCATCCACCTCATTTCCTCCCATTCTGAGAACTAACTTGTTCTTAAAATAGTCCTTGTTATCAGCAATCGCCTGCAACAAATCAAATCCACCTTTACGCTTGCTGATTTCCCCCATATACATCAGATGAAGTTTTCCGTCAGCTACGTGCTTCTCAGGCAGGAGCTCAGGCGGGGAAACAATATTGTTTAGCACATGAATTTTGCTATCATCCATTCCTATAGAAGCAAAATATTCCTTCCACGACTGCGACAGAACGATTAAAGCATCACACTTTTGAAGCATATCCGTAATAGCTTGCTTATCATCAGCTCCATCAAAATACTCCACGAAATCAGCAGCATGCTCATGCAAAATAACCTTCTTACCACATTTCTTAGCAAGATTAATAAACAATTTGCATCTTTCAAAAGAAGCATTGGCTGCTCCATGGATATGAACTATCTTGATTCGCTTGTCAAACGTCAGCAAGAACCATGTTCTTACCAAAGCTTGCAAGGCATACCATGATTTCACCGCTTTGTTTCCCAACATCCAAGTAGGTATAAATCGCATATTCTCTATATACTTATCATACGACACGAGAACGGCCGTCATACCTCCCTTTGTCTTCTTAGATACACCCAAGAAAAGGACTTTTGAGGATATTTCTTTATTTATATATGACATAAGTTGATTGATTTTAATTTTCTCTGTTTCCATTTATATCAGCTATTTGTTTTCAAATATTCTTTCCATGGTTTCAGTCTTGCTATTTCCGCAGAATCGTCTCCATCTCTTGTCACTCTGATGCGGATGATTTCTATATTCTGTTTTGTATAGACACAAATTTTCTTGCCCAATTTCAAAATAGCCGCAGGACTTCCGCTTTGGATAATCTCATCAATATTTGTATAAAGGTGATATTTTGAACCTTCTAACGATCCCATTCCGTTGAATTTTTCATCCTCAATACCCACTTCCAATGTTTCCATCTTCAATAAGTCTGATTTTTTTATGATAAAAACAGCAGAATAAGCAGAATTCTTTTCTATCACAGGAATCTTGCCATAAGAACACGTGTTTTCTGTATGGTCATATGTTAAAATTGGCTTCTTGTTATATTTCATATCTATACCACCCAAATAAACGCCCATGGATAAAATCATGCATTCCTCAGGAATTTGCATTTTCTCAAAAGCTACGAACAGATTCTTTTCTGTGATACGTAAATCTGCATGAAGTTCCAGAAATGAATAGCTGTCATCAATATATCTTGCTATTTTCGTATTCAAGGATTGCAATATGACTTCAGGGAAATTACTCCATCCCTTATATCCATCCTTACTACTTATATCTGCATCCAACTGATATTCAATTATTATTCCAATACTTGACGAATCCCAATCTCTCTTTTCCTCTTCATTAGGAATATCCACCAAAGCATTACTCTTATTGTCAACATCAACAAGTAGAGGCTTTAATGCTTTAAACTTATCGGCATCTAATTCTGGGTTGTGGACATGATAATTAATCTTGATATTTATATTCTCCATCAATCCATCTAAGAGTTTTGTCACCTCATCTTTTTCAGGAGTAATAGGAAGGTTAATTTTCGATATGCGATTATCTTCATACCAATAAGCTATAGAATGGAGAATCCTTTCCACTGTCCCTTTAAAAGCTTTCAAGCCTATTAAGTCGTAATCTTCCATATTTGGTAATTGCATAGGGTCACAATAACCAATGTTATAGTCATCATAGCTGAAAAGACGAATAATCAACAGGGCGAAATATCGATACAATTGCAGTAATATTGCTTGGTCTGAATTGACATCATTGGATATTCCATTCATTTGATATTTACCTGTAAGCTCCCAAGGTCTATCGGATAGTCGTTCAAATCTACCCACATGGAAGAATATTTGATTTAAAGACCCAGGAATCAAATCAAATTTCCTTGGAATAACATTATCTGTCGTCAATATGTAATGTAGCCAATCCTTTTTTCGCAGACATACCAACATAGCACCCAATGCATGATGAAACTCCAAAAAACGAGCTTGATTTTCTACTACATGTTTAGAAGCATCACTACGCAGATTTTTGACGACGAGACCACAATATGAAATGGCAGCAGACCAATATTGCTGAAACCATTCCGTATTCTCAGATTCCATTATTTTATTTAGTGAATGCCAAATTGTAGCATAGTTGTTTTCACCATTAAAGCCCTTGCAAAATATATTAAAGAACACTTGTACCAAGATGTTGTCATAGCATAATGGCTTCAATGTTTCATCGGTTGACAAGTCTGTAAGCCGTATAAAAGTATCTTGTAAAAGTGAAGACAGATTATAGTATTCATCCCCCACAGGTATCTGCTCTATTGCTGCCGCATTTACTAAATACCCCTTGCTAACCCTATAAACATCCATATTATTTCTTTCACATGAATACCTCATCAAATCCACAGAAGCCATCAACAATTCTCTATCAACAGGAAGATGCCGTGATTTAGGACATTCAAATAGAAGCCTACTCAAATCATCTGGATTATAATATGTTTGGATAACTCGAAACATATAAAGCATAACAAATACTAATGCCAAAACAAATAAGCAATGTATTGTTTCTACCCCTATATTTACAATGCTATTGTCAGAAAACAGCATAATAAAAGGAGCTAAAAATGATATGATTATAGCCACTATCAACAAAAGTCGATACAGTTTGAACACTGGTGCTTCTTGGAATCGTTTTGCCAATACCGTTGATTGGTATTGATCATCAATCTTCCTTATATTCTCCAAGAACAAAGGATAGCAAATACCTAGTATAGTACCTATCAACGATACCAAGAAGCTGAAAGTATAATTTGTAAAGTCCCAACTCATACTCATAAGGCAACTATCATTTATGTACTTTATCAACAATTACTATCACAGAATCAGATTTTATCTCTTGAAGATTCTTTTGAATACTCTTCAAGCCATCAAGTATCTTTTCATTCAATGTATCAGACAACTCTATCTGTATATTTATCGCCTCAACATGAGTATTCTGTTTCGGTGTCTCACTTTTCAGACGTTCAATAACAGACCAAGAACATCTGCATATCAAGAAGCACAGAACAACAAATATCAAAGATAAGACTAAAATAAGCCAGTTGTTCTTAAGTACAGTTTTCATATTCATTTCAATACAACTTTACCACTTCCTTCGTAAGTATCCGCTCAACTCCGTATTGTATATCTCTAAATAATGTTGTAATTTTGCACGGCGGCATCATTTTCCTAATTTTGAAACAAAATACGAAGTTTAGCCCTCCAGACAGTGGAGGTTATACCTTAACTAGTAATATAAAATGAGGAATCAATTATTTACACAAACATAGTTTTAATATTTACTTTTTTAATCTGTACAACCTGTCCAATAACCAGTAAAGGAAGAATCCCACCTTATGCTTCAACCTCTTACTATAAAATACATCTGCCCAAAAACTTTGATAAGCATATTTTTTCAAAGCCTCATCCGTATCAAGGAAGAATTTTTTATCCTTGTTCAAAATAGCTTCTTTCATCATACCGCGCCTTATATCCGAACGAGCTATCGCTATATCTCTTGATGCAATATGATAAGCATTAGTCTTTGCATATGCTATGATATGGTTCAAAGCGATAAGGGCATCTGGGCGTACCGCTGACACCAATCTTCTAGTAACACTACTTTCATTTACACGATAGCCGTAATAATCCTCTTCAATATAGATAAAAGACTTTGCTTTTATCAGTAGTTCAAACAAGACCATCCAATCCTCGCCTGTACGTATATCTTGCTGAAAACGAATATTATTATCAAAAAATAGCTCCCTTTTATAGAAAGCCCCCCACACACCCAACATTGCAGATCTACGAACAACAAGTTGGATATATTCATCTTTATCTTGACTGAAGTTCAATCCCCAAGAGGAAACATTACCTTTTTTGTCAAATAAATAAGCTCCATACCGCACAATATCATGCTCTGCAACCTCTTGTTTTTCCAACACCATGAATGCCCCATCCTTCAATACATCATCGCCATCCACAAAACAAATCCAATCACCATCTGCGACCTCCAATCCCTTATTACGTGCTACACTGACACCAGCATTAGGTTGGTGTATCACCACTATATTTCCCTGTTCATGGGAGAATGTATCACATATTTTCCCTGATTCGTCTGTGCTTCCGTCATCTATAAGAATCACTTGTGTAGCAAAATGGTTCGGCAATTTTTGGTTGAGTATACTAATCACACATTCTTCAATCCATTCAGCACAATTATAAATTGGTATTATAACTGAGATTTTATGCTTATTCATATTATTCGAGGTAAAATTTTATCATTAAAAAGTTTTATATAATAATTATTCAATACATGTTTTGGCAAATGCAAGGCAAAGAAGATAGCCATTTTACCACCAATGCCACACAAGGAGTTCAATTTTGCCCATAAGGGCAAATAAGCAGCACTGGCTTTAATTGGCAGTACTCGGTAATCCGACATTAGTAATTTATAGATTACAGCCAATTGTTCATTCCTACAAGAACTGTCTATATTATCCATAAAATCAGCGGCGGTTATAAGACGAGACTTGATATTTCGTGCGCTAGGAGCCTGCGTTATACTTCCTGGGCGGATATTATAAATATAAGTATCTTGTTTGCAAACGGCATAAGCAGTTACATGTTTTGCAGCAAAAAAGTTCCAATAGTCATCCTCATGGATTAATCCCTCCTTGAAAAAAAGATTATTTGACAACATCCACTCTCGGTCTATCAACTTATTCCAAGCTGTTGGTGGATAATATGCCATCAACATATTGCGCTTGATATATTTAGCATCATCCGAAAATTCTTTTAACTTTTTTGATTTCATACTCAAATATTCAAAGCCTTCAGTTGTAGCTTGGGCACCAGCTTGCACTATTTGAGCCTTAGGAAACTTTTGCGCCGTTTCTGCAAGAACTTTAATGCAATCTGGAGTTATATAGTCATCACTATCCAAAAAATAAAGGTAATCACCCTTAGCTTCTAGAATACCAGTATTACGAGCCGCAGAAAGTCCTCCATTCTCTTCTCGATTGATGATTCGGAACTTGATGTTTCCCTTATATTCATCAATTAATTTCTGAGCAATATTAATACTCTCGTCTTTAGTACAATCATTTACAAGAATACATTCTATATCTTTTGTACATGATTGTGACATTATTGATATCAAACACTTCATTATATATGGCTCTACTCCATATATAGGAACTATAATTGAAATTATCATATATTTCTAATTTTTCTGGATTTAGCAGAATCCTGCATATAATTAAATATCAAAGTAAACACTAAAACCATTGAAGGATTTACACCTGGAATAGTTGATAAAGAATGCATAACCAAAATTCCTATAACAAATAATATTATAAGCTTATTATCTTTACGCCATGAATATAAAATTGGTGAAATAAAAAGAAGCAAATACGAAACCAATCCTAAAATTCCTTGATCTGCAATTACTCCAAACCACATCGATTCTGCACCAAATAACTCTTTTTCAACATGGTTTAAAACTACATCATTATAAAGAAAACCAAGTCCATTACCAATAATCGGAGAACGCATCATATAATCCCATGAAATCATAAATTGAATTAAGCGCATATCAGAACTACTTCCATTTACTTTCTCTGTATTAAATATAGAATCGAAGATTTGCGACAAATAATCGCCTGCAAAGATAAATACAAAAGGAATTATAAAACATAAAAGCAATATATGGCTAACCTTCAATTTTGAAAATGACATTCCAGTACACATTAATAAACCTATAATGCAGCTTCGGGCACCTGTAAGAAAAACACACATTGCACATAAGCAAATTACAATTATATTTAATCTCGTTTTTTTTATATATGCAGTTTTGTAAGCAACCAAAAGCAAAGCATAATTGAACAACATAACTCCACCTAACGTAGTATGCATAGAAAATATAGCCTGCGCACGTTTTAGTCCAAATCTAATTTCTGTAATAAGAGGAGACTCAATATAGCATCCACTCAAAACTAAACTTTTCAATAGAGGATTGCTTCTAGTTATAGTTTCGAATAAAGCATATAATGATACTAAGCATCCAAAAACCAGAGCAGTTTTTACCAAAGCACGAATAGCCTTTTGAGCATTATTCTGTAACAAATACCATATTATATAGATATAGCCTACAGATTGACAAATATTAAATACCAATGTAGGAGTATGTCGATATTTTGCTGATACAAAAAAATTCGTACATATCATTGATAGAGCAAACAAAAACATAGTCGATTTAAATGGAAATGTCCTATAATATACAAAAAATCGATTATAACGAGTAAAAAATATAAATGCAACTATCACAGACAAAAAGTTATATGGGCTTATAGAGCCAACAACAAAACTTCCAAGAAGAGTATAGGTCACCAATATAAATAGAAAAACTGTTACAAAATTCCCATACGCTTTTATGGCCAAATAAAAAAATAATATACCAATAATTATATTCATCCTAAACAAATTTTGTTCATCAATAATTTAATTAGCATCTTGGATGCTTTAGAATCCACTTTTCGACAAAACAAACAGTTGCTATCTATAATCTTATGGAAATCCTCTTCTCTTAATACCTTTGTAGGACTTTTAATATTCCAATCCATAATACGAAGATTATTATTTATGATATTTTCTGAAAATGGAGAATTCAGTAACACTGTTTGAAAAAACAATTCTTCGCCACAAGTAGTGTTTTCTAAGCGGTTCAATAAATCTCTAGAAATTTCAGAATCTAAGACCCATTTTATTGCCCCCCCCACAAATTGAGCAATATACCAAACCTCCATAAAGTCTATAAGAAGGCAAATCACAACCTCTTGTGAAAAGACGTTGACAGATATAATATAAATAATTCAAAACTTTACAACTACGTTTTCTCAAATCTAGTTTCGAGGCGAAACTTTTATAACGAACTATTGCAAACCCTCCATGCCACCATTTTTTTCTTGGCAAATTGAAATAACTTATATATATTTTATCTTTTTCCAGAAGTTTTTCAAAGTTGTCAAATGAAGTCGCATAAAAATCCTGTCCTATTATTAGATGGTAAAAATCATATCGCTTTTCTGAATGAAATGCTTTATTCATCAAGAAAAGAAAAGCCTTTAAATGTTCTACAGCTCCCCAGTATATTCGATACTCACTAAAGACATTAGCTCGTTTAGATATATCAGAACGAGTTATCTTTGTTTTTTTATCGATATGGACATAAAAGTCAAAGTTTTTTGGTGCAAACTCTATTATGCGGTTTATTTGTTCAACATCTTTATAAACCGTCATTAAAATACAATGCTTCATATTTCAAAATATTAAAATATCTCTATATTTATCAACTCCATTCAATGTTAAGAATTCAGAATCACGCCCTGTAACAATTTTATCTTTAAAACCTAGCCTTCGGTTATTTATGACCAAATAGCAAGCTTTCTTGGATCTCGTTATACCAACATAATGCAAATCCAAATCTTGTTGCCACGAAGGGTATACACAATTATAAAAGTCTCCATTTATTGGCTTTTTGTTTGGTAGTATCCATTCATGCAAATTTAGATGAAAAACCAGATCAAACTCCAAACCTTTTGACTTGTGGAGCGTCATTAAGTTCACTTCGTTATTATTGAGCGGTTTATATGATTCTAAAGATTTTTTATCCCCTATAACCTTTCTTAATATTGCAGATGATACATCGTTTGATGCGTTGGGCAAAATAATATTAGCCAATTCGGTGCAATATCCAACAAATAGTTCAACATCATCAGGAAGGCTAAGAGAACGCAATTGAACCTTTAATTGTAGAACTCTTTTGCGGTCATATCGAGTAAGCATCTCTATATCCACAAACTCCTCCAATGTTTCCAAGAAAGTCATGTTACTATCATAATAAAATCTCAATAAGGCTGCATAGAATGACGAACACACATTCGAATCGTTATCCAATCCCGTTGTATTGTACATTCTATAAGGCAGAGACAGATGGGAAGCAATCAACTCCAAATATTTGTTGGTTTTGGCAAGAACAGCCACATCACTAAGTTTCTCAACATGATATCGTTTACAACAATCCCTGATGTTTGAAGACAAAAATTTGGAGACAGCACTTTCTAACCCATCTATTCTTACAAGATGGACATCTACCTGTTTGGATGGGAGTAACACTGCATCAGCATCCATCAATCTATTCGAATAATTAATAATGGAAGGAGAGCATCTGAAATTTTTATTCAATGGGAAATAATGAAAATCACTTCTTTCTACCAAAGCTTGTAGGTATTTACTATCCTTCTTGTCATAGCCAAATATAGACTGTTTCGCATCTCCAACAGCAATACCAACTAATCCCAGTACCACCAATTCGTCAAACAACAAACTGGTATAAATATCAGCATCTTGATATTCATCGATAAAGATGTAACGGTATTTTGCTTTCAGATAATTGCGACAAGCCTCACATTCTTTAATCACCTTGCAAGCCAAGAGCTCCAAAGCCTCAACCAAAACGATTCCTTCTCCGTAATAAAGTTCTTGCAATAGCCCCCATTCTTCTGCTGCTATAGAAGCTAAATCACGTTTTTCTTTAATCCACAAATAAGAATCTTTATCTGTTGGCTCGATTTCATCCAAAGACTTGACAGCTATATCTTTTTGACTACCATCCCATACATGAGACAAAAAAGGATAGACTATTTCAGAGAAGCAGAAACCATCTATGGTACCAAAGAAAGAACTTCTGCTAAATGGAATATTCGCAAAGACTCTATCCTTTAGGTTCTTGGCAGCCTTACGAGTATAGGATATAGCTATTACACCTTGATAATCTCGCAATTCATCTCCAAGGAGAATCATGCGAATCTTTTCAGAGATGACAAAAGTCTTTCCACTTCCCGGTGCTGCCAAAACAACACAATTACCATCCTGCTCAACGATGATTTTCTGGGCATCAGTAAGTTCCATACTTATCCTCCACAAATTTCTTGGCTACCCACAGAGGCATCGCTATATAGTCATCTTTTAGAATCGACAAGTCTTTCTTGTTGTTCTGAAGGAAATCATACATATTAATAGCCTTATGCGCTTTCATCTTGTCGACAAGAGCTTCATCAGATAAGCCTCTGCCGTATTTGTTCTTTAGAGATCCCTTTAAAGGGCCTTTACACAAATCCGTTTCAAGATCCACATCTGCCACAAATACATTATATCCAACAAGCATATCACGAAGTTCATTAACTGCTTTCAAGACTTCGTGTGGGATTTTTTCTTTTGATGCAAAGCCGTGAATCTTCGGTTTATTTTCAGTTATTATATTTTGGTCAGCATTCCCAATAATAAAACTTTGTTCAATTAGGGCTAATCCTCGCTCAACACCTGCAAAACGATAAGCCTCATGGTCTTTTATCTTATTTATATCATTATCTGTCCTTGCAATCCATTCTATATTCAAGGCATCCAATATCTTTACATAAACCTTGAAACCAACGCCTTCTACGCTTAATATCGAAATGTTCAGCCTATCAAGATCTATGCCTATTTGCGTGGCTAATGTCTTATAGAATATTAGTTCAGATTGTCCTTCTACCAAAATTGCATAATCAGCAAAGAATGCCTCGGCTGGTATTACACTCATTCTATAACCGAAATCAGTAAATCCTGATTCTATAATTTCTGAGCATCCATCCGAAGCAGCCAAAGTTTCCTGATCTTTCTTAAAGAGGCGAATAATAGAGTTTGGCGAATTTTCACATACAATATAAGGGGAATGACTAGTCAAAATTACCTGTCCATTCAATACACCACTTAAATATCGAGCCAGCTCCCTTTGCTGATGTGGATGAAGATAAGCCTCTGGCTCTTCCACACATAATATGGATACCTCATTAGAGTATTCACTTATTCGGTTTTGTGAAGCCCATAAAGATAGATAGATTTGATTGAGTCTTCCTTCACCACCTATCAACAATTTCTTGTCCCCATGCTTTGATGTGATGGAAATCTTATTGATAACGGAATCTGTATCAGTAGATGCAGTATCAAATACTACTTTCTGTTCTTGATTGTGTATTGCAAGTTTATTTAGCTCTTCATTTATTTGCTCTGTAGCATTCTTTACGTATGAAAGTTCTGGTATCTGCAAATCTACCTCTTTCAACTTATCTGAAATTTGCTTGTATAGGGCATCGTCCGTATCTATAGTTTCAGCACTACGCTCCTCTTTTGCTTGCTGAAGGAGAATATTCTTGGTTTTGTTGATGTATCCCCAAAAATCTCTCTTGCTATTGATATACTTTATATTCAAGACCTTGCGGTAATAAGGAATGGCATATTCATGCAAGTCTTCATCTGCATCACTTTTACCACAGAAAAATTTATAATCTTCTCCCTTAGTTGCCAGATACTTAATAACAAGTTTTCCATCTCCACTGATGTCACCTTTCATTTTAGATAAGATGCAATCTTCTTTAATATCCTCGAAGAAAGCTGTGATTATCACTTCATTCGTTTCTTCATAGGCATAAAAATCGGACTCCTTTAATTCCAGATCTAAATCAGAAAAGCCTCGGTCCAGCAAAATACGAAGTGCATAAAGAAGATTGGTCTTGCCAACATCATTAGCTCCAATAATCAAACTCTGATTATTAAAATTTATAGTCGCTTCCTTAAAATTTCGGAAACCCTTAATATATAATGTTTTCAGTCTCATAAGAGATTAATATTATTCTCACCCAAAATATCTTCTATTACTTTGCAGAAATCACTAAAATAGATTTCTCGAGTGAACAGAGTTGCACGTTCTAAAGCTTTTTCAGACATTTGTTTGCAAAGGTCCTTATCCTCATAGAGACGAATAATATTAGAACGCAGATTCTCTATCACATAATCATCGAAAGGAATGAAAATAGTCGTTTCATCAGTAAATAACTCAGGATTTCCTCCGACCTTGGTCGCTATTGTAGGCAATCCACAATGCATCATCTCTAATGTAACGAGAGCGCAGGCCTCGTTACATAGGGACGGTACCGTCCCTATGGAACTAAGCTGATAGAACTTATACAAATCGGCATTATCTATAAAGCCTGTATAAACTATTCGTTCAGCATTATCCAATGACACTTTTTGAACTTTCTTGGAATAATCATTCAAGTTGCCATTACCAAAATCCGAAGAACCAATGACCAATAGCTTTATCTTTGGATTATCTATCTTGAGGATAGCTTGCATCAACTCCAACACACCCTTTACAGGAATAATTCTACCACAGAACACAACAACGAAATCATCATCAGCAAACCCCAATTGATGTCGCAACGCTAGTTTTTCTCCCTTAGGGAATGGCTTTCTGAATCTGTTGGCATCCACTCCATTTAGCAGCACATGAGTTCTTTTTCCCGGCATTGTCTTTGAAGTTGACAGATATGCCTTTCTTACAAAATCACTAACTCCTATCAGATGCCCAAAAGCATTATCACATTGTGCATCAGCAAACAATTCGCAATGAAGATGCAAGCAAACTTTATCCTTACCTATCAAAGGGGAAATACGATACATCAGTTCCATATCACACCCCTCAGCAATAACCAAGTCAAACTTTTTCCCTTCTTTTTTCATATACTGTAATACCTGGAACTCGTAAGTATGAAACTGTGGGAAAGACTTTCCTGTCAATCTTCTCATCAAACCACGAGCTTTCCATGCCAGTTTATGATACAGCCCACCCCACTGAACATAGTTTTCAAAATGAGTGTGGCTATAAAGCTGTTGAGCAGCCATTCCAGACTGGTCTTTCTTCGTGATAACAGTCAATTCGAAGTGAGGATTTTTTTCGTTATCCTCACAAAGCTGCTGAATCAACAGCTCTATGGCACCTCCTTTTACAGCAGGTACAGGAAGTACACCTGATGTTATAAAACAAATATTCTTCATTTTTTTATTATTTTTTCTCTTACAACATTGAAAACCATAAGAAGTATGTCCTTGTTAAACCAATAATATAATAAAACACATATTATATATGACATAATCAATGTGATATGCTCAAAGATTAGGGAGCAGATATAAATCAACACAAATAACAAGCATTGCTTTACCGAAAATGTGACACTTATAAACCTTACTAATTTTCTTGAATAGTATAATCTTGACAAAGCACATATCAACTGGGACAGTACGATTGCAAAGCAAGCTCCCCATAATCCCCAATAGGGAATGAGTAAGTAATTCAATCCCAAGGCAGCCAATCCTCCAACGACTACCGAATAAAAAGTAAACTTAGTTTGCTTGGAAGCAGAGAAAACTGTTCCTAAGAATGCACTCATATTTGAAAAAATGACAGACAAAGCCAACAGAGGAATATACATCCACGCATCATAATATCTTTCATTAGTCATTAACTTAATAAAAGGATGAGCAAACACAACTATTCCCATACAAGCTACTATCTGTACAGCCATGATTAACCTATACATTTTATTAAAATATTCACAAAAATCTTCCTTCTTGAATTCCTCAACAACAGTAACAATCCAAGCCTGTTGGAAAAAGGTAAAGACAAGATTCATTATTGTTGGCAATTTTGAGGCTACTGCCATCAACCCCAATGAAAACAGCCCTGCATATTGTTCAAGAAGCGGTCTATTTAATCCTGAAACAAACCACCATAAAACGGCTGTTGGAATTAAAGGTATAGAAAATTGCAACAGCTCTTTCAATGATTTTAACTGAATATTAGTAACAGATAAATATTCATAAGATTTAGAATAAAAGAATGTAAACAATGTTGTCGCTAAATTTGAAACGATTGTTGCAACAACAAATCCATAAACTCCAAATCTAGGTATAAATGCTATTGACAAACCTGCAGTTGTAAAAGTCTGAATAATACCCGTGAAACTGAACACTGATATTTTGTTTATTCCACGGCAAAAATCTTGCGTATATTTTTGAAACAGACCAGAAATCAATATGCCATATATGTACCAAATATTATCTACAAACGTATTGTGTAATGGAATTTTCGAGACCAAGCCAAATACAACCGCACACGACAGACTACATATAATCTGAAAGAAAAAGCCACTAGAATAATAGGCTTTCACTTTCTCCCTGGATGCTTTAACAGGAAAGATGTATATGGCATCGCTTACATCGCAGGCAACAACATTTAAAAGCAAACTAGCATAAACTGTCAGCAAATCTGTCAAGCCATAATCCTCCGGTGAAAGCCATGCCGTATAAAGAGGAAGCATAAAAAAGCCTACCAACTTTGACCCAATGTTCCCTATCAGAATAAATACAACATTCTTTGCTAATTTTTTATTTCTTCCCATGCGACTTCAGATAATTTTCCTTAGCATCTTCCAATGTTCTTACCCCTTCACCTTTCAATATTCCTGGATGTACCCTATAACCATACCAATCAATTGGAATATCAATACCAAAAGATAAAGCTGCCGAAGAAGAAACAGTAACAACCCTCTCGAACTTGATTCCTAAAATTACAAGAAACTGCATAGCTACTGTTTTATCGAAGTACATTACTTTCGGAAAATATTTACGATAATCTATCTTATCACGTGGATGGGGTTTAATAACAACATCATCTTCATCATAATAGGAAAGAATTTTGCGGTAAATCTCCACTTGTTCTTCCTCTGTAACAAAATGATCGTCAGAAAATGCTTGAGTCAACAATATGATTTTTTTAGTTTGTATTTTTGCCAAACTCTCTTGCGAAATATCAAATATTGAAAGTATTAAATCTTTCTTTTCCAGAGAACTTTCAGCCCATTTTTTATTCAAATCAACAACGTGATGAACCTTGTTTTGTAAATATATCTTTTCAGTAGGAAAAGATGTATAAATATCTGATACCAATGAAGATGTAGCTACAGGAAAACCATAATAGTCTCCAAATAATAATCTACGAATTATTTTTTTAAAGATATTCTCTTTTTTAGTTTTCAAATAATCTTGAAACATTGGACCAGTCTCCCAAATATCAAAAATCATAGGAGCATCTTCTATATAATTCATCTTATGCCCTCGTAAAATATTCCATCTAAAATCTAGCCCAAATATATCTGCATTTTTAAGTTCAGGATATATAAATTTATTAAAGAATGAGCTTAAAGCCAAGACAAAACGATTCTTGAAATTATCTTTTAAGAAACGTACTTTAGGCATTTTGTTTCTTATTGATTCTTCAATATTTTTATCAAAAAAATATATTGTATCTAAAATCTCTTCTTTACTTGAAATCAATAAATAAAAAGTAAATACATATAGAGAACCAGGAAAACAAACTCTGTGATATTTCATATTTTTATCTTTTAACTCTTCCACTTGTATTTCCATTCATTAAAGATTCAACATCATCTACAGTAGCCCAATTGAAATCACCTTTCAACGTATGCTTATAAGTACTAGCTGCAGTTGCAAAGTCCAAAGCTTTTTGATTATCCTCATAATGAAGCAATCCATAAATCAAGCCTCCCATAAAGGAATCACCACCACCTACTCTATCTACGATATCCGTGATATCATACTTGGCAGACTGATATAGTTGCTTTCCATCATAAAGGATACCACACCAGGTATTGTGATTGGCATTGATAGCACCACGTAGTGTTACTGCCATTTTTTTGCAACGAGAGAAACGAGTCATCATCTGTTGACAAACGGACTCAAAAGTACTCTGATTAATATTCCCGTTTGTATTGGCTGCATCAAAGTTCTTTGGCTTGATACCAAAAACCTTTTCGCAATCCTCTTCATTACCCATGATTAAATCACATCCTTCAACCAAAGCTGGCATCACTTCAGAAGCATCCTTACCATAATTCCAAAGATTACCACGATAGTTGATATCACATGATACTGTTACTCCTAATTCATTAGCAACTCGAATCGCTTTCAAACATTCATCAGCTGCATTTTGTGATAAGGCTGGAGTTATACCTGTCCAATGAAACCATGTAGCATCTTTCAATATCTCATACCAATTGATGCTATCAGGTTCTATCATCGCTATTGAAGAATATTCACGATCATAAAAAACCTTGGATGGTCGCATGTTACTACCTGTCTCCAAATAGAGTATGCCCATTCGTTTACCTGAACGTTGAATATAATCTACACCTACATCATGACCTCGTAATTCCATGATGCAACGTTCTGCTATGGGATTATTTGGCAAACAAGTAACGTAGTCGGTAGATATACCATAATGAGCAAGGCTAACTGCAACGTTAGCCTCTGCTCCTGCATAACTAACATCCAAGCTATTGCTCTGTATTAGTTTAAGATAATCAGGTGCGCCTAAACGCACCATGATTTCTCCAAATGTTACTACTTTATTTGTTTTCATACAAGTTCTTATACATAATTTCTGCTATAGTAAAATCATCCTCCCAATCAATGTCCTTTGAATGAATCTCATCCATCACATGAAGGAGAACTTTATTACCTAAGCGATTCTTCAATTCTGTATAAACCTCTCGTTTTGCAAGGAACATTGTATGATTGATTTCATACAAAGGCTCCAGATCCTGAGTACGCGGCCAAGGAATATCCGTTGTATTATTCACCAACTTCCCCTCTTTATTCAACAAGAAGTTTTTCAGTTCTGTTACACCAACCAGCGAATCATAACCCTCATTGAGTTTGGAGAGATATAACTCTATACCCTTGTCATATTCTTCTGCACCTGCCAAAGGGGTTGTAACATGTCCCCAAAGAATGTGGTTTGCATCCGTAATGGTTGGAACATAACAAATCAAATCCTGCAAATTAGTAGAACTAAGACAGAGTTCATCAGGTCTTGGAATAATACGCAATCTTTTATCTGATGCATATTTTTGCGCTACTTCCATACACTTTTCATCATTGGTAGAAAGAATTATCTCATCTATCAACTTAGTCCCCAGGAGTTGTCTTATCTTATTTTCAATAAGGCCTCCATCCATACCAGCAAAAGGGCGAGTATTTTTGTTCTTAACTCGTTCACTACCCTTGCGGGTTGGCAAAAAGAATGCTATTTTATCCATATTATATGTATTGATAAATTGATTTAACTTCTAATTCTTTATACAGTGTATCTGTCAAGGAAATCAATGGTTTCTTGAAATAAGAAACAAAACCAGTAAATAAAGTTCTATTTTCATTAGTCAAGTCCATTTCCTTTTCAGAAAGGACTTCACCCTTATAGCCATCATATCCAATGACAAAAATATCTTTAGCTTCCAAATCCAATGCAATTTGTAAAGCAATAGCTGTACAAGAATCTAAATAATCCTGGGTGAATACAATGTCTTTTAACTCAAAAGTTGAGTCTTCCGCAAAATCAGGAACTTCAGTTCCCATCTTTCTCGGGAAAGGAGCTAAAATACACTTACCATTGAATTCACTCGCTTTAATATTGCGTTTCATTCGCTTTGCCTCATTTCCTACGAGACAATAATATTTATCATTATCTATATCAAGATAAGAAGCAGCATGACGGGAAGTGACAAAAATCACTGCAACGTTTAGATGAGATTTCAGATACTCCTTGATAGCTTCCTGATGCTCAATAGCAGAATTACCACCTCCAATAATCAAAACCTTATCTGTTATTTTTGCATCCAAAAGAGGATAATGCGCATTATCAGCAACACAATTACGTTTGTTATCCAAAGCTCTAACGATGCTATTGAAACTATACGCACGGTTGGTTACCCATTCCATAACTTCTTTCTGAGGAATTCGATTAGCTCCAGAAATCATATATGGAAGATTGGTTCCCCACTGATATTTATCAAGCAAAGGCTGGAAGTTGGAGACATAGTCACCTAAGACATTGAAATCAACTTCTAAACCTTCATTCTTAAGATAAGTAAGAAGTAACTCCATATTAAGGTTGCCAGCACCTCTGCCCATACCCAAAGCTGTAGCATCAACAAAGTCAACACCGCATTCAATGGCAGTCAAAGTATTAATCAAACCGAGCTGCAAATTGTTGTGTCCATGGAATCCTACAGCACAAGTGGTATTCGCCTTCACCTTTGCAGTAATGTCTCTTACTTCTGTTGGAGTAATACCACCAAATGAATCCACCATACAGAACAAATCAGCAACTCCATTGATTTCTGACAGATTATCCAAGAATCCCTTATACTCTGTACTCCATTTTGACATATACATAGTATTGAATGCCACTTCAAATTCCATAGCCTTTACGGCCTTAGCCAAAACAACAGCACGCTCGAAGTTCTTTGGATCAACAGCCAGACGAATCATGTCGGCTAATCCCTGGATAGGAGTAAGAAGTTCATCCAGATCTTCAGGTAATGTGCTTTTTTCATTCAACATTACCGCAAGTTTCTTATTAGAACTCTTACGTAGTTTCTTCAATATGGAAACTGGTGTATAACCAAACTTTCCCATATACTCTTTCGTTGGTTTATTACGATAACCAACTTCCAAGTAATCTACAGGAAGTTTATTGGTTGTCTTGATATAAGTCTTGACAACATCAGAACTAAAATCCCAATTCGTATAGTAACCACCATCACGAAGGGTACAATCTAAAATCTTTGTTTTCATTGATATAAATATATATTACTTCACTGTGCCTTAGCCCAGGTTGCACATATTTCCTTTGCTTCCGATATCGTCTAGTCGTAAATGTCTTGAAACTCCTCTGGGAGTATCGAGAGCATTCGCTCTAAAAATTCTTTATCAGCCATAATAGTTTTTTATATTTATATGGAGGCAAGCTCCATGCCGGAGCCGAAAAGTAGCTTAATAAAATAAGCTCCTAGCACTTCGCCTGCCGTAATTTGTAAGCATCCAACTCCTATGGCAATACAACTCCATCCCCAGTGTTTACTGGGGATACAGAGTATTTTAAGAAATTGGACTTTTCTGA
>JABLTL010113444.1_pt1 | contig 39536 bp, 39 predicted proteins | sample 7160151 | NCBI WGS metagenome assembly JABLTL01 (sample SAMN14651223, study PRJNA627086) | human gut metagenome | isolation source: feces | host: Homo sapiens | reverse complement strand
AATTATATTATGTATGCAACATGGGCTGAACTTAAAACTGAAGTAATAAATTCATATTTAGGATTTTTATGGATGATTTTAGAACCACTTGCATTTATGCTTATATATACATTTATTGCTACTATTGTATTTAAATCTAGTGTTCAGTATTTTCCAGTATTTGTATTTATTGGTTTATCTATATGGAACTTCTTTAATAAGATGGTAACGTGTAGTGTTAAATTGGTAGCAAATAATCGTGATACAGTTACTAAAGTATATTTACCAAAGTTTGTATTACTTTTAATTAAAATGGGAGTTAATGCATTTAAAATGGCAGTATCATTCCTGCTTGTAGTTATATTTATGTTTATATATAAGGTACCAATTTCCTTGAATGTGTTATGGTTTATACCTATAATTATTTCGGTTATGGTTTTTACATTTGGTGTTTGTACACTAGTTATGCATTTTGGTGTTTTTGCTGAAGATTTAACAAATTTAGTTAATATAGTTTTGAGATTGGTATTTTATTTAACTGGTATATTCTATGATATTAGTACTAGAATTCATAATGTGTTGTACAGAACTATATTACTTGATTTAAATCCAATAGCAAACTTTATATATAATATGAGAAACGTATTGATATATAAAAGTGGTCCAGTTGGAATGTGGACACTTGTATGGTTCTTAGTTGGTATATTACTTTGTATGTTAGGTATCAAGACAATATATAAATATGAAAATACATATGTAAAGGTGATGAAATAATGAAAAAAGAAGAAATGGCAATTACTGTAAAAGATTTACATGTGTATTATAGAGATATGAATAGATTCTCTTTAAAAAAAGGGGGATTAAAAGCACGTGGATCTGGTAAAATATTTAAAGCTATAAAAGGAGTATCTTTTGAAGTACCTAAAGGTCAAATCTTAGGTATTTGTGGTAAAAATGGTAGTGGTAAGAGTACAATGCTAAGAGCTATTTCTGGTATATTCAGTGCTGATTCAGGTAGTATTAATTTACATGGTAATAGTATTTCATTACTATCAATTGGAGTAGGTTTTCAAAAACAATTAACTGGATATGAAAATATATTCTTATCAGGTATGTTACTTGGTTACTCAAAAGAACAGATAGAAGAAAAAGTAAATGATATTATAGAATTTAGTGAGTTAGGTGATTTTGTATATAGACCTGTTAGAAGTTATAGTTCAGGTATGTACTCAAAACTTGCATTTTCTATAACAGCTATACTAGAAACTGATATTATGTTAATAGATGAAGTTCTTAGTGTAGGAGATATACATTTTAAAGAAAAAAGTTATAATAAAATGAAAGAACTTATTAGTAATGATGAGAGAACTGTTGTTATAGTTTCTCATAATAGTAATACTATTAAAGAATTATGCGATAAAGTTATTTGGCTTCATGATGGTCTTATTAAAGATGAGGGGGACCCTGCTGAAATAATGGATAAGTATGAAGCATTTATGAGAAATGAAGGATAATTTATATTAGGAGAAGTTTATGAACAAAAAAATTTATAAAATTATTTTGATTGTAATGTTCTTTATGCCAACAATGTTAATTTTTATTGTTCCTATAAGAGGAGAAAAAGAAATATCTAAATTGGAATCACGAAAGTTGGAGAAAATACCTGATTTTTCTTTTTCCTCTTTTTTTGATGGTAGTTTTCAAGATAAACTTGAAAAATCTATAACTGATCAAATGCTTTTATCTCAAACCATAAAAGTAAATATTAAAAAATTAAAAAATAATATTAATACGTATGTATATTCTTTTTTAATTACTAATAAAAAAATTGTAAGGGATATATAGAAGTTGCAGATGGTTATTACTCATATAATTGTTCCACTTATTTGATTGAAAAACCTGTTATTAACTATCGTGATGAAGTCTTTGAGTCTAATAAATCAATTTATAATAATATTAAAGCTGATAAATATATTTATTTTATTGAAAAAGATAGAAGTATTAATTTTGATAATATCGAAGAAAAAAACAAATGGTTTGAGGGTATTAAGAAGAATTTTAAAGCAAAAAAATATGCGAAGTTTTCTTTGAATTCTTATAATGATCTTGAAGAGTATTTTTATCAAACAGATCATCATTGGAATTATAAGGGTTCATATAAAGGGTATACTGAAATTATTGAATTGTTATTTGGAAAAAAAGAAAAAGTTCTTAAACCTTTAAAGGTAGAACAATTTAATGTTATTTTTAATGGCTCTGCATCAAGAAAATCATTGACAAATTTATCTAATGAACGATTTGCTGTCTTTACTTTTAATACACCGAGGTATAAATCTTATATAAATGATAAGGCTAAAAATTATGGCTCTAAGGAGAATTATTTAAATAACAATTACAAGAGCGATTTATATACAAATCATTATTCATTATATTATGGTGGAGATTTTGCCAAAGTGGAGTATGATTTTAATAATAAAAACAAAGAAAATTTATTAGTATTAGCAACTTCTTATTCTAACGCAATAAATGACTTGATTGCTAGTCACTTTAATAAAACTTATGTAATTGACTTAAGATTTTATAAAGAGCATTACAATCAAGATTTGGATATAAATAAATTTATAAAGAATAATAATATTGATAAAGTTTTAATAATGGGTGATATTTATTCGTTTGCTAAGGAGGATAAAAATGCTTTATAGTAGTTTTGTATTTATATTTGTATTCTTACCTTTAGTAACTTTCTTATATTATATATTTAAAAATAGAATTGTGAGAAATGTTATATTGTGCGTATCGTCGTTGATTTTTTATGCTTGGGGAGAACCTAGTTATATATTTCTAATGCTAGGTACTATACTTCTAAATTATTATTTTGCTATATTAATTGATAAATATAAACGTAAGAAAAAAATTTTTATGTTTTTAACCATAATTATTGACTTGGGTTTATTATGCTTATTCAAATATTCTAATTTCTTTATGTCTACAGTTAATTCTATATTTAATATTAAAGTACCTTTATTAAATATAAGTTTACCTATAGGTATTAGTTTTTACACTTTTCAAGTTTTGTCGTATGTAATTGATGTTTATAGAGGCGATGTTAAGGTACAAAGAAATTTGCTAAATTTGGCTACTTATGTATCATTATTTCCTCAATTAGTTGCTGGTCCTATAGTAAGATACCAAACAATTGCTGATGAGTTAGAAAATAGAAGAGAAAGTTTAGATTTATTTGTTTCTGGTATGAAACGTTTTATGGTAGGATTTGCAAAGAAAGTTTTAATTGCTAATAATATGGCTTTAATTGTTGATACTATGTATTCTGATATATATCAGTTAGGTACGTTATCATTGTGGTTTGCCGCAATAATGTATACATTCCAAATATATTTTGATTTTTCCGGATATAGTGATATGTCTTTAGGATTGGGTAAAATGTTTGGATTTAATTTTTTAGAAAACTTTAATTATCCATATACAGCTTGTTCAATCACAGATTTTTGGAGACGTTGGCATATAAGTTTAGGTTCTTGGTTTAGAGATTACGTATATATTCCACTTGGCGGTAATAAAGTATCTAAGTTTAAGTGGTGTAGAAATTTATTAATAGTTTGGTCTTTAACTGGGTTATGGCACGGAGCAAGTTGGAATTTTGTGATTTGGGGTTTATATTATGGTGTAATTTTAATGGCCGAAAAATTATTTTTGTTAAACTTATTAAAAAAAGTTCCTAAAGTAATTAGGTATTTTTATACTATGATTTTAGTAGTTATAGGTTGGACAATTTTTAGATTAGAAAATATTAATGATTTGTTGTATGCACTTGGTCATATGTTAAGTTTTACAAATTTTTCTTTTATTAAATATGTTCTTGAACATTATGATATTATGACATCTCTTCCATATGTTTTCTTTGCAATTGTTGGTTCTTTTCCTATATATAATAACTTTATTACTAAAAATAAAAATAATAAATTGATTTCTATTATTAATGATATGTTTATATATATGGTTTATATTATATCAATATTATTTTTGGTTTCATCTACATACAATCCATTTATATATTTTAGATTTTAAAGGTTTTACATTGGTAGTTTTTTACTTGTGTAAATAAATGTAAAACTAATTGTTAACAAATTGTTAATTTACTATAATATCTACAAAGGAGAAAAAATATGTACGATATAGTTATTATTGGTGCTGGTCCAGCTGGAAGTACTTTGGCAAGACAAATCTCTAAAAGTAATAAAAAAATATTAATAATTGATGCAGAAAATGAAAAGAATAAAAAGCCTTGTGGAGGTTTACTTGCACCAGATGCTCAAAAAGAATTTGCTCATTATGACTTAGTACTTCCTAAAGATATATTAGTTAGTCCTCAAATATTTTCTGTTAAAACAATGGACTTAGTAAGTAAACAAGTTAGATATTATCAAAGATATTATTTAAATATGGATAGATATAAATTTGATAAATATTTAGTATCATTAATACCTGATAATATTAAAAAAATAAATGGAAGAGTAGTATTTATAAAAAAAGAAGATAATTATATTCTTGAAGTTTTAGATAGTGGCAAGAAAAAAATAATTAAATCTAAAATGATAGTTGGTGCAGATGGATGTAATTCTATAGTTAGAAGAACGTTTTATAAAAATGATATTATGAAATATATGGCAATTCAAGAATGGTATAAGTGTGTTGATTCAAGTAATTCTTTTTATTCTTGTATTTTTGATAGAAAAACAAGTAGTAGTTGTTCTTGGTTAATTCATAAAGATGAGTATTTAATATATGGTGGAGCTTTTGATATTAAAAACTCTAAAGATAAGTTTTTGGAACAAAGAGAAAGACTTTCTAAGTTTTTGAGTATTGATTTAAGTAATCCTGTAAAACGTGAAGCATGCCTTGTTTATAGGCCTAAAAAATATAGGGACTTTGTTACAGGAAAAGATGGTGCTTATTTAATTGGAGAGGCTGCTGGATTTATAAGTGCAAGTTCTTTCGAAGGAATAAGCAGTGCTATTAGAAGCGCTGATATACTATCTAAAATAATAAATAAAGAAAATAATATTAAAAAAATAACTAGATTATACAGATTTAACACTATTAAACTTAAAATAAAATTAAGACTTAAAGTTATTAAGAGATGGTTTATGTATACTGATATAGTTAGAAATATTATTATGAAGTTAGGTATAGATTCTATTAAATTAAATAAATAGATTTTTTATATAAAATTTGTTACAATATAATAGGTGAAAAAATATGAATATATATGATTTTGATAATACAATTTATAAAGGAGATACTAATAAAGATATATTGCTTTATTCATTTAAAAAACATCCATTTAAAGTAATTAAAGCATTAAAGAAAACTAAGAAATTAGAACGTGATTATAAGAGAGGCCTTATTACTTTTGAAAGAGTTAAAGAGGCTATGTTATCTTTCTTATTTGAAATAGATGATTTAGATGGATATATTGAAAAGTTTGTTAGTTCTCACATGAAGAATATAAAGCCTTGGTACTTATCTAGAAAGAACGATTATGATATAGTTATAAGTGCTTCTTATGAACTTTGGATTATTCCTTTTTGTAAAAAACTTGGTATTAGGTATGTACTTGCTACTAAAACTGATAAAGAAGGACATATAATTGGAAAGAATTGTAAAGGTGAAGAGAAAGTTAAGAGACTTGCTAGTACTATTCCTAACGCTCAAATAGTTACTTCTTATAGTGATAGTGAAAGTGATTTACCAATATTAAATTTAGCTAAAACTGCATATGTAGTTGAAGGAAACAAGTTAATACCATATACTAAAGGTTATAAGTTTAAGAATAAAAATTGATACTAGTAATAGTATCTTTTTAAATTTTATAAGTAATAATTTGTAAATTATTTACAATATGTATTAAAATATGATAAACTATTGTTAGTGAAGAACCTGACCCCTGTAGGCTAGGTATCACGTGTTTGTGTAATACCTAACTACAAAGTGAGTTAGGTGTTTTTATTAATTTAAAAAAATTAATAAAATTATTATAAAAAGTAATAAGATAATAATAACAAGTAATATGCTTATCAAAAATTCTTTTTTACTCATACAATATCGCCTCCGTATTGTCCCCCTGAAGAGAAAAATAACTTTGGTGACACCTAGCCGCAGGCACTTCGATATGTAGAGTAGCATATATGAAAAAGTAACACAAATAGATATATATAATTTTGGTATATATATTTTATAGTGAAAGTTATATTTTTTCTTAGATAAAAATTAATTTTTAATTATTGTTTAATATATAAAATTTAATTTTAAGTAAAATTTAAAAAAATACTAATATATGATGCTTAATTAGTGTTTTGGTTGTTTACTTTAATGTTTTGCTTAATAAAATAGTATGTTAACCAAAAAAGGTTGACATACTTTTTAAATTAGTGTATATTATTAATCACTGAGGAGGAGAAAGATATGGCAGTTAAAATTAGACTTAAAAGAATGGGAGCTAAGAAAAGACCTTACTATCGTGTTGTTGTAGCTGATTCTAGAGCTAAAAGAGATGGTAATGTTATTGAATCTATAGGAACTTATATGCCTTTAGAAGCTACTAAATATAATGTTGATAAAGAAGCAGCTTTAAAATGGCTTAAGGAAGGAGCTCAACCTACAGATACAGCTAAGAACATTTTAAGTGAAGTAGGTGTTATGGAAGAATTCCATAAATCTAAAAATAGTAAATAATGAATTTAGTTGAATTTTCTGAATTAATAGTAAAAAAATTAGTTAAAGAACCTGATTTAGTTAAAGTTCAAGAATTTAGTAGTGATGATGATACTACTATTGAAATACTTGTATCAGAAGCTGATATGGGTAGAGTAATTGGTAAAAAAGGTAAAATTGCTACTAGTATTAAAACTTTAATACAAGCTAAAGCTTATAATGAGGGTAATAGAAAAGTTAAAGTAAACATAGATTCATTTTAGAAATAGTTAAACTATTTCTTTTTTTAAAGGGGATTTATTTATGACTATGGAAGATAGAATTTTATATGAAATTTATTTTGGATATCAAGGATTAAGTAATGAAGAAGGAGACTATTACATTGACATAATCAGACATACTAAAGAGGTTACTGATAGTGAAGTTAATGTAGGTACTCCAGATTCTACTGCTTATGATCTTGTTATGATGAATCTTACAAAGTTGGAAACTGGTGAAGTTAGTTTTAATGGAGCAATTTCTAATGGAAATGAAAATAAATGTTTAGAAGGGGTTATTAAGAAAATTGGAGATAGAGTATATGTTACTAGCAAACTAGTAAGTTTACATCCTTCAATTCCTGAAAAGAAACCTTATGATGTTATTGACTATTTTACTTTTAAAGGAAAAAATGTTTTAAGAAAAACAGGTTATTCTGATGGTAAATATTTTGAAACAATCATGGAACCATTTAAGAAAGAAGAAATAGATGCATTTGTTCAAAGTAAAGCAGATCATATGAAACAACCTGGAATGGTAAGATAAAAGAAGCTAATAATTAGCTTCTTTTAAATTTGATTTTATTTATAATAATTGATAAACATATAATAATTAACATAGTTAAAGTTACGTAGAATGGATATTTTACATAGTCATATGACTCTATATAATTATGTTTATTATAAAATAAAAATGTTATTATAAGTGTTATTAGCATAACACTTATTTTTAAATAGTTTTGTTTCTTTTTATTTAAATTTAGTGCTTCTTTTATATTATTAAATATACAAAGTAGTACTGAAGCAGCTGCATTAATTGAATATAATATCCAAAGCATAACACTTATGTTTTCTATTGAATCTAGAAATGAAAATATTTCTATTTTTTTTAGTACTGTATATAATGGATAATCAAATAAGCTAGCTAAGTTGATACCAAATACTCCGATTGTGAATGTTATAGCAATAAATAAAATTATAAATGATAAAGTATACATTTTATAATATAATTTATTAAAATTCTTTTTATCAGTCAAATCATCTTTTTTAATACTCATTACGAACATTGGTGGGATAGATGAAAACAATGCATAAATTATTGATGACTTTATGATATTTTTATAGCTTACTGTAATAAGAGGTAGAAAATTATTTATATTAATATCTTTTATTAAGTTAGCATAATCAAATATAAAAATAGAGAATGCTACAAAAATAGATATTATAGATACTCTAGTTAATGTTTCTATTCCTTTGTTTGCTATATAGAAAGTTAAACTAAGTATTAATAGATAAAAATATATATCAGATGTTTCAGTTAAATATTGACTTGATAAAAACGAAGATAATCTATAACACAGGAATATATATAAAAATATAGAGAGTAGAGCGACAATTAAATTTATAACTATTGATGGTTTTCCATATATCTTTTTAAACTTTAAAGAACTTATTAAATTAGTATGTTTATCATTAAGAGTTAGTATAGCCTTAGAAATTAATAATCCCAAAAGATAACCAATAATCATAGATATAGGCGTTGCTTCTCTTGAATTATAAAGTAAATAACTAGTTAGAATTCCCCAAAATGGAGCTCCACTTAAAGTTATTACTAAAGTACTTAGTGAAAAACTATTTATTTTTTCATTAGATTCTTTCATTTCTTTATTTCTCCTATAGAAGTAATATTTGTTTTAGCATCTATTTTAAATTCTATGTTATTTAAATAATTCTTCCATTTATTTTTATCCTTAAAATAATTTTTATCATGTTTATAAATATAGTTTCCTATTCCAATTACATCTTTATTATTATCCTTTATAAATGTTAATAAGCTGTTTATATTATCTTTAATATAATTACTAGTTAATTTATTTAATTTTTCTATTGATTCTTTTTTAGTTAAATCGTATTTACATTTATAATCTATAACTTTAGAGTTTGTTTTATTAGATATAGTGAATTTATTATTTTTCCATTTATATTTAGTTTTTATATCTTGTAATTCTACTGAAAAATTATTATCATCACACTTAATAGTAACTGTTGCTTTTATAGCTTTATTAGATACTATATTATAAAATATAGATTCATTTTCTGATAACTCTATTTCGTTATCATCTTTAAATGTTGTTAGATTAGATAAATATAATACTTCTTTGTTATTATTCTTAACTATTTTTATTTTAGGGTAAATTAAGTTATAACCTTTTTCATAAGTGTAGTATGCATAATCAGAAAATTTTAATGGAGTAGATGAAGAAAATATATTTTGATTAAACTTCATCATCTTTTCTAGATATATAGAAGATCCATCATTTTTTTTGTAAACATTTAATACTTTTTCACTTATTTCATTATTAATTACATAAACATAAAAGTTCATCTTTGATTTAGAACTTCTTAGGAAATAATCTTTAAAGTCTATATTTTCTTTTATTACTGTGTCTGTTACGATTAATACTTTTAAGTGTGAAATAAATATTTCTTTGTTACTTAGTTTTGATAGTTCTGCGATTGCTTCATTTATAGAATTAGATTTAGTTTTAAATACTTCAATATTACTATCTTTGTCATTAACTATTAGTTGAGCAGTTACTTCATACATATTATCTTTGTAATCTATTACTATGCCTGTTAATATAGCTAGATCATTTATTTCTACATAATCTTTACATCCAGTAAGTGATAATATTAATATAAAAAGTATTATTATTTTTTTCATGATTCTCCTTTATTACTATTTTGTGGTAATAGTCCTTTTTTAATTAATGTTTTTCTATTTTTAATATTTAATTTAGGACTTATTGGATACATAAATGGTTTTCCGAATGATTTTATATTACATAAGTTAGTTATTATGAATATGAAACCAAATAGTACTCCGATTATTCCAAATATTGAAGAGAGTATCATTAAACTATATCTATAGAGTCTTATGAATGATTGAAAGTCATAGTAAACAAAGAATATTGATGAGATTGCTGTTACTGCTACTACGATAACCATAATGGGCGAAACAATACCCGCACTTACTGCAGCATCTCCTAAAACCAGTGCTCCTAATATTGAAAGAGACGTACCTCTTGATGAAGGAGTTAATGCATCTCCCTCATAAAGTAATTCGAACGTAAACATTAATGAGAATGCTTCGATTAATGCTGGGAATGGTACGCTTGCCCTTTGAAGAGAGAAGTTTATAAGTAAACTAGTAGGCAATATTTGTTGATCATATGTAATAATTGCAAGATAAATAGATGGAGCAAAAATGGTGATGAATAGGGCAATTATTCTTATAAATTTTACGAATTCTACATATAAACTTTTTTGATAAATATCTTCATCATTATGAAAATAATCTATAAAGAATGTTGGTATTATAAGAGCATTACATGAGTTTTCTGATACTATACATATTTTTCCTTCCATAAGACTTTTTGCTATAGTATCTGGTTTTTCTGTTGATTTAATAGATGGAAATGATGATTTATTTTCATTATTTATTAAACTTTTTATATAGTAAGTATCTAGTACTTTATCACTGCTGATATTACTTATTTTTTCTATTGTTTCATTTAACAATTCTTTATCTACGATATCATTCATATACATAATACTTACTTTAGTTTTAGTTCTAGTTCCAATTGTTAATTCTTTTATATAAAGATTTTCATCTTTTATTCTTTTTCTTATTAAACCTATATTAGTATTATAGTTTTCATTAAAAGCATCTTTTGGCCCTTTAATAGTAGGTTCACTTGTGGGCTCATTAACACCTCTATCTAGAGTAGCTCTTGTTTCTAGTGCGATACATTCATCATGATAAATGATAATACTAAAACCATTAAATAAATATTCCATTACATCTTTAGAATCAATATCTATAAAACTAATAGATGGAATATAATTTAGGATATCTTTTTTAAGTGAAGAAATTATTTCATTTTTAAGTAAACTACGTTTTGATATATATTCAAGAATAAATTCATTAGTTAATGTACTTGATGATACAGTTTGTATATTTATTATATAAATTTTATTTATGCCAAAAGAAACTTCTTTTATTTGAAGATCTGGCATATATTCTTTTTTGAATTGTAGTTTACTTACTATATTCATAGTATTAGTATTTACTTAATTAAAATAAAAATACTATGTTATAATTGTTATGGTGAAGTATATGTTTTATGTAGTAGGTATTTTATTTTTTATCTTTTTTATGTTTTTAACACTTGCATTTTATAAGTATTTATATAAGGTATGTGAGAAGTTAAAGATTAAGATTAATAAGAATATATTATGTGTTATATCAATTATAATATTTTATGGTAGTTTAGTAGTTGGTATGATGAATAAATATGTTTCAGTATTATTAATATTTATTTTCTATTTATTGCTTGGATATTTAGTAATAATGTTATTTTATAAATTATTAAAGAAATATAAATGGTTTATGAAGTATTATTTATTAATACCAGCAGTATTTAGTTTTGTATTTGTAGTATATGGAATTTATAACATATATGATATTAGAAGTAATAGTTATAATATTTCATCTAATGATAAATTAAGTCATAAATATAAGGGTATATTAATAACTGATTTACATTATGGACTTGCTTTAAAAGGTGAAAGATTACAAAAAGTAGTAGATGAAATAAATGAATTAAATCCTGATTTTGTATTTTTAGTAGGTGATATAGTTGATGAAAGTACAACATTAGATGGAATGAAAGAATGTTTTCAGATACTTGGTAAATTTAAAACTAATTATGGTACATTCTATAGTTATGGTAATCATGATGAGAATATTTATAGTAATGAAAAGAATTATAGTAAAGAAACACTTAAAAATAATATAATTGGAAATGGTATTAATATTTTAGAAGATTCTAGTTATAGAATTAATGATGAACTTACTATAATAGGTAGAAGTAATGGCTATAAGAAGAGTATAAGTGAACTTGTTAGTAATGTAAACAATGATGATTATAAAATAGTACTTGCTCATATACCAATGGATTACCAAAATGTTAAAGACAGTGGAGTAGACTTAGTACTTAGTGGTCATACTCATGCTGGGCAAATATTCCCAGCTGAATTATTCCAAGAGATATTTAAAACCTCTGATATGGTATTTGGATATGAAAAAGATGGAAACTTTAATAAAGTAGTTACATCTGGTATAGCTGGATGGGGAATTCCAATTAGAACAGATGAACATAGTGAATATGTAATTCTTAATATAAAATAAAGTTCAATTTTATGGTTGAACTTTTTTGATTGTGTTTGAATAAATATTTTTTATGTGTTATTCTATAATAGAGGTGAAGTATATGGAAGGAAAAAGGAATGTTAATATAGTGTTAATTATACTTTTAATAATTGCATTATGTGCAGTTGGTGGTTTTGGTTATATGTGGTATAAAGGAAAAAATGTTAGTTGTCCTAAGTGTGAGGATAAAGTACTTGATGATAAAAAAGAAGAAACAGTTGAAAATAAAGTTAGTGTTGTTGATGCTACTAATACTGTACCTAGTTATTTTGGTTCTGAAAGTGCAAATAAAATTAAAATAATTATTCCTAAAATAATAGGTGGTAAAGATAATTCTGAAGTAATAAATAAAAAAATTCTTGATGATGTTATTTCTAGAATAATTCTACCAATCGAAGCAGGATGTAACACTGATGAAAATCCTAAAGGGTGTGAAACAGGTGATGTTGCGGATATAAATGTTAAATATAAATCACTTGTAAAGAATGACATAGTAAGTATTTTAGTTATAGTTGAATTAAATCCATGGAATGCAAGTGGAGATGGAACATTTAAATATAATTACTTCTATGATGTTAAAAATGATAAAATTATAACAGCAACAGAAGCACTTGAAAAAAATGGTTATACTGATGAAAGATATCTAAAAGAAATTACTGAATGTTATGATGAAGATCATAATGAAATAAAGTGTACTTTGGATCATATAAAAAAGAAAATTAATGCTCTTAATACATGTGACTATGTAGACATAGATAATAATAGCTTAAAAGTACATTATGAAGGATTCTGTAATTAAAATTTGACTTTGTGAAATATTTATGATATATTTTTGTTGAATTTAAAGAGAAAGGAGTGGAAGAAATGAAGATTTTAAATTTGAATTTATATGTTTTTAATGATAAGAGTTTTGATAAAGGAAGTGGGAATCTTCAATGTTTTCCACAAACTTTAAACGTTTAGTATTAAGTATTAAAGCTACTCTTATTAGAGTAGTATTTTTTTGGAGGTAAGAATGAAAGATTTTAAAGAATTTAAGCCTCTAATTAAGTTAATGAAAGAAGAAAAGGGTAAACTTATCTTATCGAGTATAATAGTAGTAATAAGTGGATTTTGTGAGATATTCACTGGTTATTTAAATGGTAAGAGTGTAGAATCTATTACAGAGTTAAATCTTAAGGTTGCACTTATATATATTGGAATATATTTTATATTAGAGATTACTACTGATGGAATTTTATATCTTAAAGCTAAATCAATGCTTTCTAAACTTGAAAGTGTTTTAACAAGAAAGTTAGAATTTTATACATATAAGAAAGCAATTAATTTACCAGCAGTGGCATTTGAAAAGATGTCTTCAGGAGAAATAATTAATCGTATAACAAATGATGCTGATACATTAAGTTTTGTATTTTTAAGACTATTAAATATGGTAACTGCGTTTGTTACATCAATGGTCTTACTAGTATATATATTTATAAATTCTTGGATAATTGGATTAGAAATAATAGTAATTGTAGTAATACTATACTTTGTAATTAAGAAATATAATCCTATATTAGAGAGTATCCATAAAGATAGAAAGAAAGAACAAGATAAGTTTATATCTTTAACAAATGAATCAATTAGAGGTATAAGAGAAATAAAAACATTAGGAGTTAAAAATAACTTAATAAATAATGCTATTAATATTGTTAGAGTATTATACGATAAATCATCTAGAGAAATTGATACTAAAAAGAATTTTGATATTATGACAAGTTTACTTAAATCTATATTAGAGTGTGGAGTACTTGCTACTTGTATTGTACTTTTATATTATAATCAAGTATCACTTACATTTTTAGTTGCTATGACATACTATGTATATAGATTTACTAATATGATAGAAAATGTTAATGAGTTAATACAAACATATCAAAGTGTTAAAGTATCAGTTTCAAGAGTAAATGATATTTTAGATAATAGATTATTTAATGATGAAAAGTTTGGTCTTAAAGAATTAGAAGATGTAAGAGGAGTTATTAAATTTAATAAAGTATCTTTTGCTTATCCAGATGAGGGAGATACATTAAATAATTTTAATTTGTTAGTTGAACCAAATAAAAAGGTAGCTATAGTAGGAGCATCTGGTCAAGGAAAGAGTACGCTATTTAATCTATTAACTAGAATATTTGATGCAAATAAAGGTAAAATACTTATTGATGATGTTAATATCAAAGAATTAAAAGAAGATGAACTTAGAAAGAATATATCTATAATAAGACAAGAACCATTTATATTTAATAGAAGTATTAAAGAGAATTTTCTTATTGTAGATGAGAATCTTACATTAGATGAGATTCGTAAATATTGTAAAATGGCTTATCTAGATGATTATATAATGTCTTTACCTAAAGGTTATGATACTATTTTAGGAGAAGGTGGTGTTAATCTATCTGGTGGTCAAAAACAAAGATTATCTATAGCAAGAACACTTGCAAGAAATAGTAAGATAATTCTATTTGATGAAGCAACAAGTGCTTTAGATAATAACAGTCAAAACTATATTAAGAAAACAATAGATGATTTAGTGTGTGATCATACAGTTATAATAGTAGCTCATAGGCTTTCTACTATAATGGATGCTGATGTAATACATGTTGTAGATAAAGGAAAAGTGGTTGCTACAGGAAAACATAAAGAGTTATTAAAAACATGTGAATTATATAAAAATCTATATTTAAATGAATCTTTAAATTCGTAAGAGATTAATAAAATCTCTTATTTTTTTATCAAAATTAATTATTAAGCATATTCTATTATAGGAGGATTGCCTATGTTTAATAATTATAAAGAGATAGTTACTAAAACTGTTATTGGTAAAGGAAAAAAAACTTTTAAGAATGATTATGAACTTACTACTGATACTGGTGTAGATACTGTTCTTGGATGTTGGGTAATAAATCATAAGATTCATGGTAAGAAGGACGATGAGTACATAAAAATAAATGGAAGTTATGATATTAATATTTGGTATAGTTATGATAATAATACTAAAACAAATGTGGTAAGTAAGAAAATGTTTTATGAAGAGAAGGTCAGAGTTAAAGTACGTGAGAATGGTGACTTAAATGATAACTCTGAAATAATCATTAGAAGTCTTAAGAATCCAACATGTATAGATGTATCAAATGAAGATAAAACTATTAAATATACAATATCTAAAGAACTTGGTATAGAAATAGTAGGAGATGCTAAAATAAGAATACCTGTAAGTAATACTGAAGATGATTATGATCTAATAATAGATGAAGATGCAGTTAATGATGAAATAGATAAAAGTGTTAATATAAATTATTTAGATAATAAAGACTCATAATTGACATTTTAGAGTCTTTTTTACTATAATAAATAGTATTATTCTTTCAAAGGAGATAATGCTATGGATAATAGTGCTTATATTAAGGCTAGTTTGGATAGATTATTGGAAGAAAACGATAATGTATTTGTTGTTCCACATATTAGACCAGATTTTGATGCAGTTGGTGCTGCTATAGGTATAGCTTTAATATGTAAAAAAAATAATAAAAATTGTTTTATTGTTATAGATGATGATTATGATAAGTTAGAGCCTGAAACTAGAAAGGTTTTAGAAAATATTAAGAATAACTTTAATTTTATTAGAAGCAATGATTTACCTATTTATTTAACACCTAGAAGTATGATGGTTGCTGTCGATGCCAATAAAGATTATCTTCTTTGTACAAAAAACTATTTAAGTGAATTTAAAAATATTGTTGTCATAGATCACCATAAAACTGATGAACATACTATTAAAACACCTTATTTGTTTGTAGATGAAAGTATATCTAGTGTTTGTGAAGAAGTTTCTAGATTATTATTCCTATACGGAGTTAAATTGTCTCCTGATTATGCTAATTATTTACTTGCTGGTATTATACTTGATACTAATAAGTTAAGTAAAAATACTAACGCTAAAACATTTGAAGTAGCATCTAAACTTACTGCGAGTGGTGCAGACCCTACTATTGCGAATAATATGTTTTTAGAAGACTTTGAACATGATAGGGCTATACAAAGATTAGTAGACAATACTGATTTTCAAAATTATATTTTTGCGATAGCATCCGACTCAGAAGATAGTGGGAGAATATATGAACCTGAAGATATTGCTAAAGCTGCTGATTATTTACTTAAATATAATATTAATTGTAGTTTTGCAATGGCATATATAGATGATATTACTATTAGTGTTAGTGCTAGAAGTAAAGGACTAATTGATGTATCTAAAATTATGAGATTATTTGGTGGTGGTGGAAATGAATATTCTGCAGCTGCTAAAATAAAAGGCAAAAATCTTCAAGAAGTAAAAAGTTTACTAATTAGTTCATTGATGCCAGGGGCTTATATTGAAAATGCTAATATATCTTTTGTAGATGAAAAGCCTATGAAATTAACAATGAAAAAGAGTCATGAATAGTGACTTTTTTAATTAAAAGTTGACTTCTTGTATCATTTATGATATAATGTAATAGCTTTTGAATAAGGGGGTTAAGATTATGTCAATAACAAATGCTAGACAAATATTAGGATTTGATTTGAATACAATATTAACATTAGAAGCAATTGCTAAAAGATATAGACAATTAGTAAAGGAATTCCATCCAGATAAACATCCAGGATGCAGTGATGTTGAACTTCAACATTATCATCAAAAAACAATAGATATTAATAATGCTTATGATTATTTAAAGGTTAATATATCTAGAGTTAATGATTGTGTTAATAGTAAAAAAGATCCTTTTGATGATTTTCAAACTATATTTTTCTATTCAAGACGTTCTAAAGCTGATCAACAAGCACGTAGTATATTTGAAAACGCTAAAGATAGTAAATTAAAACAAGAAATAAATAATTTATATAATAAAGTAAATATTAATAATGCTCAAAATGATAGTGCTTTATCTAAAGCATGTGATGAATTTGCCAGAGGTGTTACATTAATATATCATAATTATGAAACTAGATTTCGTATGGAAAGAGGTATTCCAAATTCATTTAAATTTGATGTTAAATATCAATTTGATGTTGATACTTTCTTAAATAGTTTAGAAAAAATGGCTATAGAAAGAAAAAAAGAATTAGTAAATAAGATTGAAGATATATTTGATGCTGCTTTAATAGATGAATCTATAAAAAGTTCTAAATCATTTAATGCTTTTGTTAATGAATATTATAAATTACTTTGGAATTCAAGAATAACTGAAAGTGAAGAACAAAGAATATTCGATGAAATAAATACTAAAGTAATTAGAATGGTTGATTATTTTGAAACTCGTAAGAAAGATTATTTAAAAATTAAAAAACAAATAAGTAAATTACCAGAAACATTTGAAAATAATAAATATTCTAGAGATGCTATGTTAAGGGAATTAGATTATAGTATTATAAATCGTACTTTTACTAGTACAACTAAAAGAATTCAAGAAATTATTGATATGTATACTACTAAGAAAAGATATATCAATAAAATGCGTATGGCTTTAACTTTAAAATCAAAAGTTAGTTTATTAAGATTAGATCCTAACAAAGATAAAGATAAAATTGAATATATATTAGAGATTTTAGAAGTTGCTCAAAAAGTATTAGATGATGCTTTAGAAGGTAAATATTCAGTACCTCAAATATCAATATTACAAGATTTATCATTAAGTGATACAAGAAAAGATGAATTATTATTAGCTATATTTGCTCGTGAAGAATATAATGTATTCTTATCATTTAATAAAGATAATACTAAAAAAGAAGATCCTTTTGTACTTGGTAATCCAGAAATAGACCAATACTTAAGTTTATCTGATTGTGGTATGAATATGAATATTAATTCTAAAGATGAAATATCTAAAGATGTTAGATTAATGCCACTTAGTTTATTTGTTAAATATGGTAATGCAGTAAATGTTACTACTAGAAGAAAAAATGGTTATGAAACAATTTTATGCCAATATAACGGATATGAGTTAGTTTATGTTCATGAATATAAGACAAACTTTGGTTATTATTATTTAAGAGGTAAAACAGTTAATTATTGCAATAGTGGTAGTAGAGAAGACTTATTAAAAGCTTTAGAAGATGATGTAAGTGCAATGTTTGCTGAACATATAGATAGAATAAATAAGAGTGATAAACTTAGAAGAACTTTAGAAGTTAAAAGTAAATAGAATGGATTTAAATTCCATTCTTTTTTTGTTATAATGTTTAATGATTGGAGTAGTTATGGATCAAGAGAAGATTGGAAAATTTATTAGAGAGCTTAGAAAAAATAACAATTTAACTCAAAATGATTTAGCTCTTAAATATGGAGTGACTTATCAAGCTGTGAGTAAATGGGAAAATGGTAGAAATATACCTGATATTTCTATTCTTAAACAAATGAGTAAAGACTTTAATATAAATATAGATGATTTACTTGATGGGGAAAATAAAAGTAAAAAGAATAATAAATATTATATTCCTATTATTATAGTTTTAATTGCTTTATTATGTGTGTTAATAAGTCTTATATTTTTTCATAAAGAAAAATTTGAATTTAAGACTTTAAGTGCTGCTTGTAAGAATTTTACTATTTCAGGAAGTATTGCTTATAATAAAGATAAATCTTCTATATATATTTCTAATGTTAAATATTGTGGAGGGGATGATAATATCATTTATGATAGTATTGAATGTATATTATTTGATTCTCATAATGAAGTTACTACTAAAATAAGTGAATACTCAAAACAAAAGAATGTTACTCTTGAAGAATATTTACATGAAATAGAATTTGTAGTTGATGATTATGAATCTAATTGTAAGAATTATACTAATAATCATATATATATTGAAATACTTGCTAAAAAAGATGGAAATACTACAACATATAAAATTCCTTTAACTTTAACTAGTTGTAATAAATAACTCAACCTTAAGTTTAGATACTAAACTTAAAATTTATAGTATTTTTTATAAAAATATATTAAAATGATAATGTAAGGATGTGGATTATGAAGAAAAAAGTAGATAAGAAGAATAAAACATTATATACCGTTATTGGAATAGTAGTTTTAGTCTTAGCATGTAGTATCGGATTCTATAAAGTATTCACAAGTATAGAAAATAAAGAAACAGATGCTGAAAAATTTGCTCGTGAATATTCTATTGATAATGATAATGTATTTGTTTATAGAACACTTGAAGAAATAAATAAAATACTTAAAAATGGTACTGGAATTGTGTATTTGGGTTTTCCTGAATGTCCTTGGTGTAAAGGATATGTTCCTTATTTGAATGAAGTTGCTAAAAAGGCAAAGTTAGATAAAATATATTATTTTAATATTTTAAAAGATAGAAAGAATAATACTGATAATTATAAGAAAACTGTTGAATTATTAAAAGATTATTTAAAATATGATGATGAAGGAAATAAGAGAATTTATGTGCCTGCTGTTATAGCTGTTAATAAAGGTAAAATTGTTGGCTTTGATGATGAAACATCTTATGATACTAAAGGATATGAAAAGCCTGAGGATTATTGGAAAAATGAAGATTTGGATGGTCTTAAGAATAGATTATCTAAAATGATTAATGATGTTTCTTTTGATTATTGTACAACTGATTGTAATAAGTAACTATTAATTTGGTTACTTTTTTGTTATTATAAAATAGAGGTGACTTATGAAATTAAAGAATAAAGTATGTGTAGTAACAGGTGGTGCTATGGGAAACGGTCTTGGAATAGTTAAAGTATTTTTAAAATATGGAGCTAAAGTATCTATTATTGATTATGATGAGTCAGTAAGTGCTATAGTGGCTAAACTTAATAATGAAGGATATGATGTTATAGGTTTTCATGCTGATATAAGAGATAAATATAAAGTAAATGAAGCTATAGAGAAGACTAAAGAAATATTTGGTAATATAGATGTACTTGTTAATAATGCTGGAGTTGCTAAAATAGAAAATTTTATGGATATGAGTGATGAAGTTAGAGATTTTCATTTTGATGTTAATATAAAAGGTACTTGGAATGTAACTAAATCATGTCTTAAATATTTTAATGATAATGGTAGTATTGTTAATTTATCTAGTGTTACTGGACCTATGGTAGCTGATACTGGAGAATGTGCTTATGCGACTACCAAGGCTGCATTAATAGGATTTACTAAAGGTTTAGCAATGGAACTAGTTAGTAGAAATATAAGAGTAAATGCTATAATGCCAGGATATATAATGACACCAATGGTAGATGGTATTGCAAAAGATTCTAATAGTGAAGACCCAAAAAGTGTTATAGAAGGAATTAGAATAGGTATTCCAATGAAGAGACTTGGAACTATAGAAGAGTTAGGAGAACTAGCTGCTTTTCTTGCAAGTGATGAAGCAAGCTATATAACAGGACAAGGAATAGTAATAGATGGTGGAAGTACACTTCCTGAAACTATGAGTGTTGGAGTATAGTTACTTTTTATAGAAAAAGAGGATTATAGTTGATTTCTATAATCCTTTGGCTTTTTAATATTCAGAAACTTATTTATAATGTTTGTTTAATTGTAATTTCAATTATCAAGAAATATATAGTTTATGCATGTAAAGCTTGATTTTACTTGATTTTTAGTATCATTTATGATATAATATGCGCAATATTAAGGGGGATAAAGATGATTAATATTAAATTTAAAAATGAAAAAAGTTTATTTATAGGAGGAGACGATGTTGCTGTAAAAGCAGATCGTGTTATTAAAAAAATTGAAAAGTATATTCGCAAAGGAAGATGTGCTAAAGCTGATAAAACTGATGATGGTTATAATTTTAACATATTAGATTATGACTATTCTTATCAAGATTATCATATAGAAGTAGGAGAACATACTAATAGTGAATATGCTCGTGAATCTGAAAGACTTTATAAACTTGCTAATACTAAAGAGATGAAAAAGAAATTTATTAAAACTGAGAAAGATATCTATACAAAACCTTCAAAGATTTTTAAGAGAAATTTTAGCGAATTATTTGATGGTTATTCTGATCTTTTTATACTTACTTTGGGTGCATCTGCAATTTTATCACTTTTCTTAACACTTCCTGTTGGCATTTGTTTTGATTTTTCTCTACCTGTTAGTATGCTTATATCTGGTTCACCACTTATTGCTCAACTTTCAACATTTCTTGCTGGTATACCACTTGTAAATACAATTAAAGAGTTAAAGCAAAATAAAAAGTCAAAGAAAAAAGATGATGAAGTACCTGGATCTGATAAAGAAGAAAAGGCAACTGTTAAAAAAGTTAATTTAATGGAACCTAATAAAATTAAAGGCTTAGATGATATTAAAGAGATATCTGTTGTTAAAAATAATTCTCAAGAGATGCTTGCAAAAACTCGTAAACAAAAAGCAATCATTTTATTCTTAAAAAACAAATATAGAGAGTTAGATGAAAGAAGAATAGAACTTATTAATAATAGGGGCTCTAATGAAGAAATTATTCAAGTTGTTAATGAAATGAATGCATTAGCTTATAAAGCAAATACTATAATACCTAGTTCTACTTTAGAAGAAGTTGTTGAAGAAAAGCCAATGTGTCTTGAATTAAAATAAATATTTATTCTTTAATTAATTTGACAATATATAAAATATATATTATAATTTACTCGTAAATTGTTGATTTGGAAGAGTAGGTATATGATTCTTTATAGAAAGTGACTGGTTGATGGGAAGTCATAAGATTGATTATATTGAATGGGCCAATGAAAGATTATCTGAAATAGTAGTAGGATAATACGAAGTACTCATCTTCGTTAACAAAAGGACTATATGATGGTATAGGTAATAAGCTATTTTAGGTGGCAATAGTAAGAATTTATAATCTTATCCTAGTTTAGGATAAGATTTTTTTATTAGAGGTGTGAAATGATAAAATATTATGAGGGATTTCGATGGTGTTAAATATTATCTAATAAAAATAAAATAGAAAATATTAATATTTAAGGGAGATGAAATTATGAAAGAAAAATATATAGCTTTAACAGGAGATAGACCTACAGGTCCATTACATATTGGACACTATGTTGGGTCACTTAGAAAGCGTGTAGAAATACAAAATAGTGGAAACTATAATCAATTTGTTATGATTGCGGATTTACAAGCACTTACAGATAATGCAGATAATCCAGAAAAGATTCGTGAAAATGTAATGGAGGTAATGCTTGATTATTTGGCTGCAGGTTTAGAACCAGATAAAACAACATTTTTATTGCAAAGTGAAATACCAGCTTTATATGAACTTCCAATGTTATACTCAAATTTAGTAACAGTAGCTAGACTTCAAAGAAATCCAACTATTAAAAATGAAATTAAACTTAGAAATTTTGAAAATAATTTACCAGTAGGATTCTTTACTTATCCGATTAGTCAGTCTGCTGATATAACTGCTTTTGGTGCTAAATATGTACCAGTTGGAGATGATCAACTTCCAATGATAGAACAAACTCGTGAAATAGTTAATTCATTTAATAGAATATATAAAACAGATACTTTAGTTTTACCTGAAGCAATACTTCCTGATAATGAAAAATGTTTAAGACTTCCTGGCACAGATGGAAATGCTAAGATGAGTAAATCTCTTGGTAATTGTATATATCTAAAAGATTCAAGTGAGGAAATTAAAAGAAAAGTAATGAGTATGTATACTGATCCAAATCATATTAAAGTAGAAGATCCAGGAGATACTAAAAATAATACAGTATTTATATACTTGGAAGCATTTGCAACAGATGAACACTTTAAGAAATATTTACCAGAATATAAGAATCTTGATGAGTTAAAAGCACACTATGAACGTGGTGGTTTAGGAGATATGAAAGTTAAGAGATTCTTAAATGATGTTATGCAAGAAGTAATGGAACCAATTAGAACAAGACGTGAAGACTATGAAAAACGTAAACCTGAAGTATTTGAAATGCTAAGACAAGGTACATTAAGGGCAATTGAACATTCAAATAAAATACTTAATAAAGTTAAAAGTGATATAGGTATTAATTATTTTGAAGATGAAGAATTTAAAAATAAGTTTATAAATAATTAAAAATATAGTATTATATATTTATAGTAGGTGATAAATATGTTTGATATATTTAAGAAGACTGAGGAAGATAAAAGACAGGAAAAAACTGATAAAATAGAAAGATTTTTTGCAGCTGATATGTGTGTTAAAAAAGATATGCATTCTTTAGTACCAATTGATGCTGATTTATATACGATGGATGCTATGGTTGAGTATATGGACACGCTATATAGAGGCCTTAAAGATTTAAGAACTGAATTTAAATTTATGGGAAAAAATATAGATTTAGGAAAAGATACTTTAGGGAAAATGGATGCATTTTTTAAAGGCCTTATTGATGAATCAGTTAATCTTAGATATGATCCGTCTACTATAAAAAGATTTTTCAATGATAAAATATCTTATATGAGAGAAGAATTTGTTAAAGATGTTAAAATGAATTTTGCGGGTTATACTTCTTTTGCAAGTGTTGATAGTTATTTTGGAAATTGTACTACTGTAAATGAAGTTTTGCATTTACTTCATATGTACGTTTCTAATAATGAAGAGATTTTACATTCATTGAATGTAATTGATAGTAGAGATATAGCAGGGTATTCATTAACTCTATATGGCAAACCTAGTCCTGATACTAAAGAAATATTTGATTCTTTTCCAAGTAATACGGGAAGTGGAGATACTGATTTAATAGGACTTCCAAGTGTTAATAAATCACTTATGATGATAAGAGATAAAGGACATGCATTAAGCATTGAAATTACTTATGAAGAGGAAAATGCAGTTGTTGAGTATTTTATTCCTAAATTATGTAATATAGATATGGTAAATGCACTTCCTGGTGTTATTAAAGTAAATGAAGATACTCCAATAAATGTTGGCACAACTGGAAGATTTGTTGTTAGTAAAAAAGAATTACCTTTGATGCTTGGAGATTTTGTATCAAAAGTTCCTACTGATGCAGATATGCCAAAGTTTAATTATGATAGTGTTGTTCATTCAATATAAATATTAAACTGTCTTATGACAGTTTTAATTTTGACTTTAATATGTTATTATATAGAAAATAATTAATGGTGAAATATGATAGATAGAATAATTAAAGAAGAAAGTTTAGAATTTGAAAATGAAATATTAAATACTAATAACGCAAGATATATATTTTTATATGCATATTTTCATGAAATTAAAAATAAAGAGAAGTTTATTAATGGTATTATAAATAGTGATGATAAAAAATATATACATTACTTTTTTAGAAGCGTTAAAAATATAGATAGAGAATTATTACTTGATAAAATTCTTTCTTATGATGACTCTAAATATATTTATTATTGTTTATATGATACTAAAGATTTAGAAGATATATATTATGCTAAAGCTATAAATTATGTTATTGATAGTAGTGATCATAGATATTTAGGATTAACTTTATATTATTATTTTGTTGTTATGAAACTTTATAATCAAGATATTATAGAAAGATTAAGTTCTATATATAGTGGAATAAATAAGGATAATTATTTAGAAATGTTTATAAAGGAAAGAACTGAAGCTAAAGAAGAAATATCAGAACATCCAAAGTATGGTTTTCATAAGTATGAAGACAGAAATGGATATGTACCTGATATGATAGTATGTCATATTAGTCCTGATTATGGAAGAATAGTAAATACTGTATATAATCCTGAATCTAGAGTTACTACTCACTATGTAGTTTCTAGAAATGGTGAAGTAACACACTCACTTGATTTAAAAGATGGTGCTTGGACTAATGGGACTATAGATGATGAAGAAAGAGATACATATTATAAATTTTCTTCTAATCCTTTAGTTAGTAGTAGAAGTTATAATGCTAATTTTTATACTTTTACGATAGAACATGAATCATTTGATGGTTCGTTAACTGAAGAACAATATCAAGCATCATTAAAAGTAATGTGTGAAATAATTGATTATGTTAAAGAAAAATATAATAAAAATTTTATAATAGATAAAGATCATATAGTAGGACATAGAGATGTTGATCCTATAGTTAAACCATCTTGTCCTGGAGATAAATTTCCATTTAATAGATTTATTAATGATTTAAAAAATATTTATAATAATTGAGAGGAAAAATTATGATTAGAAATTATAAAATAATAACTTTATGTGGTTCAACAAGATTTAAAGATGAATTTTTAAAAGCACAAAAAGATTTAACATTAAAGGGTAATATTGTTATATCAGTAGGACTTTTTGGACATTCAGGTGATAGTGAAGTGTGGGAAAATATGGATGAAGGAACACTTACTAAAACTAAAGAAATGTTAGATGATATGCATAAAAGAAAAATTGATTTATCTGATGAAATATTTGTTATTAATGTTGGTGGTTATATTGGAGAATCAATAAAATCAGAAATAGAATATGCTAAAGCTACAGGTAAAAAAGTAAATTATTTAGAAGAAGAAAATTTAAATTAATAAAGTGAACATTTGTTTACTTTTTTCTTTTGTTCGCTTGTTTTGTATTGATGTAGGTGTTAGAATATAAAAAGCAAAAAGAGAAATAATATAAATAAAAAGTTCTTGGAGGAATAACAATGAAGAATGATGTTATAGTTGGTAGTAAAAAAACATTCTATTTTATAGTGATGACAATGGTCAAACAAAGGTTGAAGTAGAAAATGTTTGGTTAAACGTAAATGCAATAGCCACTCTTTTTGATGTACAAAGACCAGCTATTGTAAAACATATTAATAACATCTATAATGAAGAAGAATTACCTTGTTCCATTTTGGAACAAGTTTAAGTAGAGAGAACCCGAAGTTTTGAAAGATAAAAATTATGTATCAGATTTTGATAAATTGTTGATTGAAACTGAGAAGATAAATAATAACTAAAATAAGGTTGTTAAAGGAGGAAAGTATTATGTTTGAATTAGTAAGTAAATATAAACCTAGTGGTGATCAACCAGAGGCAATAAAAGAACTTGTTGATGGTGTTAATAGTGGTAAAAAGAATCAAGTACTTTTGGGCGCGACTGGTACTGGTAAAACATTTACTATCGCGAATATTATTGCTCAAACTAATAAACCTACATTAATACTTGCTCATAATAAAACATTAGCGGGACAATTATATGCTGAGTTTAAGGAGTTGTTTCCTAATAATAAAGTAGAGTACTTTGTATCTTATTACGATTACTATCAACCCGAAGCATATGTACCAAGTAAAGACTTATATATTGAGAAAGACTCTAGTATAAATGATGAAATAGATGAATTAAGACATGCTGCGACTGCTGCTATAATAGATAGAAGAGATACAATAATAGTATCTAGTGTTTCTTGTATATATAGTATTGGAGAAAAAGAAGAATATATAAATAAAATGCTTAATCTTTCAGTAGGAGATATAATTGATAGAGATGCTATACTTGAAAAATTAGTTGGTATGCAGTATGAAAGAAGTGTTTTTGATTTAAAACGTGGTACTTTTAGAGTTAAAGGTGATACTATAGAACTAATACCTATCGGAGAAAAAAAGAGTGGTATTAGAGTAGAATTATTTGGAGATGAAATAGATAAAATAAGTTTATTTGATCCACTTACTGCTAGAGTTAATAGTAGTGTTAAAACTATAAGTATATTCCCAGCTTCATTATTTGTAACTAGTGATGAAAAGATACAAGAAGCAACTAAAAGAATAGAGAAGGAACTCGAAGGTAGACTTAAAGAATTACATGAAGAAGGTAAACTTCTTGAAGAACAAAGACTTAAAGAAAGAACCATGTATGATATAGAAATGCTTAAAGAAACTGGATTTTGCCATGGTATTGAAAACTATAGTAGACATATGTCACTTAGAGATGCAGGTGAAACACCAACAACATTAATAGATTTCTTTCCAAAGGATTTTTTACTTGTTATTGATGAAAGTCACGTTACACTTCCTCAAGTAAGAGGTATGTATAATGGAGATCATATGCGTAAGCAAACTCTTGTTGATTATGGATTTAGACTTCCAAGTGCGATGGATAATAGACCTTTAAAGTTTGATGAATTTAAAGCTAAACTTAATCAAGTAATATATGTTTCAGCTACTCCTGGAGATTATGAGTTATCACTTGTTGATAAACCAGTTGAACAAATTATTAGACCTACTGGATTATTAGACCCTATAATTGATGTAAGACCAACTAAGAATCAAATAGATAATATTATTGAAGAAATAAATGATAGAATAGCTAAGAATGAAAGAGTACTTATTACTACACTTACTATACGTATGAGTGAAGAATTAACTACTTATTTAAAAGAACTTGGATATAAAGTTACATACTTACATAATGAAATTAAAACTTTAGAAAGACTTAATATAATACGTAATCTTAGACTAGGTAAGATAGATGTAGTAGTTGGAATAAATCTTCTTCGTGAAGGTATTGATATACCAGAAGTATCACTTATATGTATTATGGATGCTGATAAGCAAGGATTCTTACGAAGCGATAGAAGTTTAATACAAACTATAGGAAGAGCTGCAAGAAATCAAAATGGTAAAGTAATAATGTATGCAGATACTATGAGTGATGCAATGAAGATTGCGATTAGTGAAACTAATAGAAGACGTGCTATTCAAGAAAAATATAATACAGAGCATGGTATAGTTCCTAAAACAATAGTTAAAGATATTAAAGAAGCAATAACTAACGAAGTTGAAGAACAAAAGATAGAAAAGAAAAAATATTCTAAGAAAGAGTTAAATGATATGATTCATAAACTTGAGATAGAAATGAGGGAAGCAGCAAGTAGATTAGACTTTGAAAGAGCTACTGAACTTCGTGATGTAATATTCGAGTTAAAAGATTTAAATTAGTTTTTAAATCTTTTTTTATTATGTTATAATTTTTATGATAGGTGATAATATGAAGTGTAGTAATTGTAAAGCTGAAGTAGATATTAGTGCTGAGTTTTGCCCATATTGTGGAAATAAAATTGTTAAACGTGTTAATGAAAATAAATATAAGATAATGATTCTTTTGTTAATTTTTTGTTTTCCTATAGGTATACTTTATTATTGTTTAAATTATGAAGATGATTATAGAATGGCAAAAACATTTAAAAAACTTTTTTCTCTTCTTTTAATTCCTCATATTGCATTTTTTGTACTTATCGCTTTATTTATAATTGAATGCATTAGAAATGGTAGAAAAATATCTATGGAAGAAGCAGAATGTTCGGTTTATTGTGTTGGTAGTGGATATAGAGTAGAAGGTAACTATTGTTATTGTAATGATGGTAAGAGTAAGAAATTAGAAAGTGTTATAGAAAACGAACCATCAAAAGAAGAAATAAGAAACGAAAATAATAATGATGAAAAAATAGAAGTGTCAATAGTTAAAAGTGATAGTTTTGATACTGAAAAATGGTTAAATGATATTAAAAGTAAAAATGTTATTATCAATGTTATAGCTAGCAGTACTTGTCCTCATTGTCATAACTTTAATCCTATTATTGAAAAAGTTGCAACTGATAATAATGTAAAACTATATTTTATAGAAGTTGATAAGCTAGAAAATGAAAAATACATTGCTTATACCAATAGTATAGAAATATCTGGTTATAGAGGATATGTACCTTATACATTTATCACATATGATGGTAAAGTAGTATCTGAAAATGAGGGTGAACTTGATAGTAATAGTGCTCTAAAGTTAGTTAAAGATGTTTTGAAACAATATAAATGATATTGTTTCTTTTTTATATAATGTTTGATATAATATACGCTGGAGTTGATTAATATGAAAACACCTAATATGTTAGATGCTAAAAAGAGAAATCAAAATGAAATAAAATATGTAGATTATGATAAGAATTTTGATAAATTTGGAGAAGGAAAAACATTTTTTGTTAGAACCTATGGTTGTCAGATGAATGAACATGATTCTGAAAAAATACGAGGTATGATGAAGAGTGTTGGCTTTACATTAGTAGATTCTATAGAAGATGCTGATGTAGTAATTCTTAATACTTGTGCGATACGTGAGAATGCTCATGATAAAGTATTTGGTTTTTTAGGTGTTTTAAAACATTTAAAACAAAGCAAACCTGACTTATTAATTGGTATATGTGGGTGCATGGCTCAAGAAGAAGTAGTAGTAAAAGATATATTAAATAAATATAAATATGTAGATTTTGTTTGTGGAACACATAATTTAGATAATTTAATATCTATTGTTAAGAATAAAATTGATACTAAAAAACAACAAATAGAAGTACTTAGTTATGAAGGCGATGTTGTCGAAAATGTACCAGTGTTAAGAGAAAGTAAATATAGTGCTTGGGTTGACATAATATATGGTTGTGATAAATTCTGTACTTATTGTATAGTTCCTTATACTCGTGGTACTCAAAGAAGTAGAAAACATGAAGCTATTGTTGAAGAAGTAAAAGAACTTGTAAAAAATGGTTATAAAGAAGTAACTCTTTTAGGACAAAATGTTAATGCTTATGGAAAAGATTTATATGAAGACTATAATCTTGCTAATTTACTTAGTGATGTAAGTGATACTGGAATAGAGAGAATTAGATTTGTTACTAGTCATCCATGGGATTTTACTGATGAGATGGTTGATATAATAGCTAGTCGTGATAACATAATGCCTTATATACATTTACCACTTCAATCTGGCAGTGATAAGATACTTAAACTAATGAATAGAAAATATACAAGTAGTGAATACTTAAAACTTTATAATAGTATTCGTACTAAAGTAAAAAATTCTAGTGTTACTACTGATATAATAGTAGGTTTCCCAGGTGAAACAGAAGAAGATTTTAAGGATACATTAAAACTTGTAAATGAATGTAAATTTGACGGAGCTTTTACATTTGCATATAGTCCTCGTGAAAATACACCAGCTGCTTTAATGAAAGATGCTATTGCTGAAGAAGTTAAAATGGATAGACTTCATAGATTAAATGAAGTAATAAATAAATATAGTAATGAAGCTAATGCTAGAATGAATGGTACAGTTGTTAAATGTTTAGTTACTGGACTTAGTGAGAAAGATAAAACTAAAGTATGTGGCTATACTGAAAATATGAAACTTGTTAATATAGAAGGACCAAAAGAATTAATTGGAAATATAGTTAATGTTAAAATTACAGATACTAAAAGTTTTTCAATGGATGGAGTATATATTAAAGACTAATTGTGTTATAATTTTATTAGGTAGGTGAAGTATATGAATATTAAAAAAATATTAATTATTTTATTCTTATGTGTATTAGTTGTTGGTAGTGTTTATTATTATAATGAACAATATAAAAATGTTACTGATAAAACAAAAACTGAGAAAGAAATGATGTTAGAATCAGAAACACCTGAAGTAAAAAAATGCATAGAAGGATATGAATGTATAGATATAGAAAATACTACTTATAAATTCAGTATTAAAAGAAGTATAAAAGTTAATAATATGTTTAATTATGAAACAAATGAAAATGAAGCTGGAACTTTAAGAATAGATGATGATGGAGTTTTAGTATTTGAAGACTTAACTGGTAAAGTAATTAAAAAATATGATAATATTGAATCTAAAGTAGTAAGTATTGATTCGACTAAAGATAAATGTGATCTTGTATATGTAGCTATTACTGAAGATGGAAAAGTATATAAGACTGAGGAAGAAGATGGACTTTTTAGTGGAGAACCATTCTTAATGCTTCCATTAGATGAAGAATATACTAAAGTATCTTTATATAATGACACTTGTGATTTAAAACTTATTGGTTTAAATAAAAATAATGAAGTAAAAGATTTATTAGCTAATGAATAAATCTTTTTTAATGGATGTATACAAACAAAAATTCGTTATTAATTTATTGACATTTTTTTGATGAAATATTATATTGTTAGTAGAGGTAATATTATGAAGAGATTATATATCGATTTTGATGGTGTAGTGATGGATACCATACCACCATTATATGATGCTTTACAAAAGAGTGGAGCTGATGTAACTAACGAAAGTGAAATTAGAGTTTTTTTTGCTAGTTATGATTTTTCTAAAATTATAAATGATGATAATATTCTAAATGATTCAATTAACTGTATTAAAAAATTAATTGATAGTAAGATGTTTGAAATATCATTTTTAACTCATGTTAATTCTTTAACAGAGGGTTGCGTTAAAGTAGAATACTTAAGGCAACATTTTAAAGATATAACTATTATTATGGTTCCTAAAGAAATATCTAAAACTAAAGTAGTACATAGTGAAGGAGCTATACTTGTAGATGATTATTCAGGTAATTTAAAAGAATGGGAAGAAAATGGTGGAATAGCTGTTAGATTCTCTAAAGAACTTGAATCTCATGGATATAAAGTATTAAATCATTTAGATGAGCTTATTAATATGTTTAAGGATGAGGTGAGTGAATGTTAGAAGTAATTAGAGTAGTAACAGGTTTTTTAAAAGAAAATTGTTATATTATACATAATGGAATAGATTGTTTAGTAGTAGATCCAGGTGATGATCAAAAAAAAATACTAACTGAAATAAATAGTAGAGGTTTGCATGTTAAAGGAATACTAATAACACATTATCATTTTGATCATGTAGGATGTTTAGAAACATTTAAAGAAATATATCCTACTGCTAGAATAGTTGATTATAAAACTAAAGGTGACGTTAAAATAGATACATTTGAATTCAAAGTAATAGAGACTTATGGTCATACTATGGATAGTGTATCATTCTACTTTGATAAAAATGATATACTATTTACTGGAGACTTTGTATTTAAAGAGACTATTGGAAACTTCGAAGAAGATAATGAGCAAGCTATGATAAATAGTCTTAAAGTATTTAAATATATGTCTACTAACGTTAAAGTGTATCCTGGTCATGATGAAGAAACTACTGTTGAACATGAACTTAAATATAATCCATTTTTAAGAGGAATTTAATGCTTGCGAGTGTAATAATAGAATATTCGGTAAAATCATTAAATAAAGTATTTGATTATATAGTACCTATAGAATTAAAAAATATTATAAAAGTAGGACATAAAGTAATAGTTCCTTTTGGAAAAGTAGAGGTAGAAGGCTTTGTTCTTAAATTACATAATAATAAAGATAATTCTTTAGAATATAGAAATATTATTAGAATACAAGAAAGTGATTTTTATTTAAATGAAGAATTACTCAAGTTAGGTAAATATATGAGTGATTTTTTGTTATGTAATTTAATATCATGTTATCAAGTAATGTTACCTAAAGCTTTAAAAGCATCATTAAAAACTAATATTAATAGAAAATATATTACTAAAGTATCATTAAATAAAGAAATTGATGTGGATAAATATATTCTTGAACATAAAAGAAATACTGGTGAAATTAATATTATTAATAGTTTAAGAGATGGAGAAAAAGAGAAAAAAGAGTTTAGTAGTTCTATAAAGAAATTAATTGAAAAAGGAATAGTAATTGAAAATAAATATGAAGTTAATCGTGAAGTAGTAACTGATTTTATGAAAAAGAAAATTAATTTAACTGATGGTCAGTTAAATGCTGTAAATGAAATATTGAATTCTAGTGATTCTAAGTTTTTATTATATGGTGTTACTGGTAGTGGTAAAACAGAAGTTTATATAGAACTTTTAAGACGTATTTTAAAGTTAAATAAGACTGGTATAGTATTAGTACCTGAAATATCTTTAACTCCTCAAATAGTGGCTCGTTTTAAGGGCGTATTTGGTGATAATGTAGCTGTGTTTCATAGTTCTTTAAGTGAAGGGGAAAAGTATGATGAATATAGAAGAATTATGAATAGTGAAGTTTCTTTAGTGGTTGGAGCTAGAAGTGCAGTGTTTGCTCCTTTAAAAAATATAGGACTAATTATAATAGATGAATGTCAAAGTCAAACATATAAACAAGAAAATACTCCTAAGTATAATGCGATAGATATTGCATTTAAAAGAGCTGAATATAATAATGCTAAAGTAATAATGGGAAGTGCAACTCCATCTTTAGAACAATATGCTAGAGGTAAAAAAGGAGTATTTCATTTAATAAATCTTCCATCTAGAATAAGTGGTAGACTTCCATCTTTTGAAATAGTAGATATGGATAAGGAAGCTAAAAAACATAACTATATAATTAGTGATAAACTTGATAGGGAAATAAAAGAAGCATTAAGTAGAAAAGAACAAGTTATACTTTTATTAAATAGAAGAGGATACTCTACATTTTTAAGTTGTACTAATTGTGGTTTTGTTTATAAATGTCCTAACTGTGATATATCACTAATTTATCATAAGAGTAGTAATAGCTATAGTTGTCACTACTGTGGATATAGATGTCAGAAGAGTGATATTTGTCCTAGTTGTCATGAAGAAGCTATTAAAGATTTAGGACTTGGTACTGAAAAATTAGAAGGAATGATTGCTAAAAAGTATGGTGTTGAAGTTCTTAGAATGGATGCTGATACTACTAGTACTAAAAATGCTCATCAAAAATTAATAAATGAATTTTCAAGTGGTAAATATAGTATACTTGTTGGTACTCAAATGATATCAAAGGGACTAAATTTTGAGAATGTTAGCTTAGTTGGAACAATAAATAGTGATGCTTCTCTTTCTATACCGGACTTTAGAAGTGCAGAGAGAACTTATGAATTATTAAGTCAAACTGCTGGAAGAGTTGGAAGATTCAATTTACCTGGTAAAGTTATAATTCAAACATATAATCCAACTAACTATGTATATAGAAGTGTAGTGAAAAATGATTTTGATGCATTCTTTAATTATGAGATGAATATTCGTAAGAAATTAATGTATCCGCCATATTATTATATTTGTAATATTTTGATAACAAGCACTACATTTAATGAGGCAGGAGAAGGTGCAGCTAAAATTAAAAATTATTTGAATAGTAAGCTTGATGAAAAAGAATTTATAGTACTTGGACCATCTGTATCAAGTATAGTAAGACTTAATAATAAATATAGATTTAATATAATGATAAAATATAAAAAAATAGACAATTTATTACCTATAATGAGGGAAGTAAATGACATTAATATAAAGAATGTGTCTATTGATATAAATATAAATATTTAATATAATTTGTGTAGGTGATATGATGAAAGATAAAAAAGTTGTATTTATGGGAACACCTGAATTTAGTGTACCAGTACTTGAAATGTTAATAAAAAATACTAATGTTATTTTAGTAGTAACTCAACCAGATAAAGAAGTTGGAAGACATCATGAATTAAAAGCATCTCCAGTTAAAGAGTGTGCTTTAAAGCATAATATAGAAGTATATCAACCAAATAAAATAAGAAGTGAATATGAATATATATTAGAGAAGAATCCTGATGTTATAATAACTTGTGCTTATGGGCAAATAATACCAAGTATATTACTTGATACACCTAAATATAAAGCAATTAATGTTCATGCATCTTTACTTCCAAAATTAAGAGGTGGAAGTCCACTTCATAAAAGTATAATTGATGGATATAAAGAAACAGGAGTAACAATTATGTATATGGCTCCTGGTATGGATGATGGAGATATTATTACTCAAAGAAGTATTGAAATAAAAGACACTGATAATGTTGGAATAATACATGATGAACTTAGTATTATGGGACGTGATTTACTTTTAGAAACGCTTCCTAATATATTTAGTGGTAATATTACTAGAATAAAACAAAATCCTGATGAAGTAACATTTGCTTATAATATAAAACGTGAAGAAGAAAAATTAGATTTTAATAAAACTGCTCGTGAAGTGTTTAATCAAATAAGAGGTATGTATCCTTTCCCAGTAGCATATACAACACTTAATGGAGAAATAATAAAAGTTTGTGAATCAAAATTAAGTGATAAAGAAAAAGGAAAGCCTGGAGAAATAATAGATGCTACTAAAGAAGGAATAACTGTTATGTGCAAAGATAAAGCAATAATAATTACTAAATTAAAACCTAGTGGTAAAAAAGAAATGACAGCTAAAGATTATTTAAATGGAAAAAATAAAGATAATTTAGTTGGAGAAATATTATGTTAAAAGAAATATTTAATAAAGAAGAAAAATCTGAAGAAGAAAAAACAAAAGAAATAAATCAAAAAACTTTGATTTATTTAATAATATTTGTAGTTGGTATTTCGTTTTTATTTATTAATACTAATGAAAAAGGAAATGGTAATAATACAAAGCCTAATAACGAAAATACTATAACTATTACAAAAGAAGATATTGTAAAAAAGCTTGATAATATCAAAGATAATTATAGTCTTGATATAACAGAAAAAGTAAATGATGAAATAGTTAAGTTGAAGATAGATACTGATGGAAAATTAACTTCATATATTAGTGAATCTATAGATAGTGGTGGATATATATTTTATAATAATGAATATTTTGTTCCAGGAAATAATAATGATTTTGTAGTAAGTAAAAATGTTAAAAAATCTATAGCAGAAAACATATATGATTTAGATTTAGTTAAATCGTTAACCAATTATTGTGAATTTATAGATAACAATACTTGTAAAATTAAATATTCTGATTATTTAAAAGAATATAACTATAAATATAAAACTACTTACGAAATAGAGGAAGATGATAACTTCTTAATTAGCTTTACTTATAGTGAAAACTATATAACAAAGATATCTTATGATTATACTTTAATTAATAAAATAATTAATAATAGTGAAAACAAAATAAATTATATAATTAGAATTAGCAATATAAATAAAAATGATTTTTCAGATCAATTTGAATATTTTAATAATTTAATTAAAAAGAAAAACTAATTTTGTCGAATTTGATGAAAACAATATTTAAAAATAGTAATATATACTTATGAAAAATATAAATGAGCATTTCAAAGAGATGGATTTGTTGATTAATGATTGTATTTTAGATTTTGAGAGTAAACTTTAGGGTTTGCTCTTTTATCTTGCAAATATATATTTTTTGAGGTAAAATTATTGTGGAAGAGAGGCTAAAAAGTATGTATGATGATAAGAGATTTCTAACAGCTAAAGAAATACTAGATAAGGATTTTAAAATAGATGCTAGAGGATATAGACCTCAAGAGGTTGATCAATTTCTTGATTTAATCATTAAAGATTATGTTGATTTTGAAACAACAACAAAAAGATTAGTTACTGAAATTAAATCTTTAGAATCAGATAATGCTAAATTAAAGGCTGAACTTAGAAACTTAAAATCTGCACTTGAAATAGCTAACTCTAATAAAGGTGTAACTAATGTTGATTTATTAAAAAGAATTAGTGACCTTGAAAAAGTTGTATATGGAGAAGAATAATTTTTTAGGCAAACGCTGCATTTAATGTAGAGGAAAGTCCATGCTCACTCATTCTGAAATGAATGAAAGTGTTCGTGCTAAGGGAAAAAATAACCTTAGGTAGTACGTAAGTATTAACGGCGATGAGGTAGTCAAGAACTGACTATATTAGTCATAAAGTGCCATAGAGACGAGATAGTTAGGGATAACTATTGTGGAACGAGGTAAACCCCACGAGTGAGAAACCCAAAATTGGTAGGGGAGCTCTTACAAATGAATAACAAAGGAGTAAGGGAAAGAGAAATCTTTAGATAAATGTTTGCCACCTATTTATAGGTACAGAACATGGCTTATTAAAAATTATTATTTTTTATTTATAGGAGAATTATGAAAGAAATAGGAGAGAGTTTCAAAGAAGCTAGAGAAACTATTGGTATTTCTAAAGAAGAAGTTATGAAAGACCTTGGAATAACTGAGAGTCAACTTGACAACTTAGAAGATGGAAATGCTAATGCGTTTAAAGATGTGTTTTTCTTAAAAGAAACTATTAAGAAATATGCTAAATATCTTAATCTAGATGAAGATGAAATAGTTGATAAATTTAATGACTTTATATTTGGCTATACTTCTAGAATTCCAGTTAGTGATATATTAGAGCAAACAAGAGAAATAAATATATTAGAAAAACAAAAAGAAGAAAATAAAATAGTTTCACCATATACTATTCAAAGAAAGAATAGTAATGTGAAATATATAGCACTATATATCGTAGCTGTAATAATTTTAGTATTCTTGGTATTATTCATAGTAAAATATATTACAGATAAACAATTAGAAAAGATTAATATAGATTATTATAATGTCGAAAGGAGAGTTTGAATATGAATGTTCCAAATAAAATTACTATATGTAGAATAGCATTATCTATATTATTATTAATTATTATGATTTTCCCAGTTGATAAAGTAGGAATTAACTTTCCAGAATTTCAACTTGCTGGTAAATTAATAATTGATAGTAAGTATTTGATTTGCGGAATTATATTCTTGATTGCATCTCTAACTGATTTTGTTGATGGATATCTAGCAAGAAAGTATAATTTAGTAACTGATATAGGAAAAGTAATGGATGCTATTGCTGATAAGATTTTAGTTAATGGCGTACTTATTTTACTTGCTACTGAAGGATATATTAGTCCAATTATACCAGTTGTTATTGTATCAAGGGATATAGTAGTTGATTCTATTAAAATGGTAGCTGGTCAAAAATCAGGTGCTGTTGGAGCTTCAATGGCTGGCAAAATTAAAACTGCTTGTATGTTAGTTGGTATAACATTGTTATTCTTCTATGATTTACCATTCTCACTAGCAAATATTTATCCGGCTAAAGCAATAATAATGATAGCTACAGTATTATCAGTAATTAGTGGAATTCAATATTATGTAAAAAATAAAAAGTATTTATTTGATACTAAGTAAGAAGCGAAAATGCTTCTTATTTTTTTTATTTAAAAAACTTATTTTATAAAATTTTTTATTATTTTAAGTGTATAATTTATTTTGAAATAGCTAATTTTTAGTATAATTTAATTATGAAAATGCCTATTTTAGGATAATTAAATTATTAACAAACAAGTGTTTGCAAAAAAGTGTTGACAAAGGAATTTAATTAGTTTACAATTAAATTATCAAAGGAGAAAACTTATGAAAAAAGAGAAAGACAAAACGTTAGATCAAGTATTAGCTGATATCGAGAAACAATTCGGTAAAGGTGCTATAATGAAATTAGGAGAAAAAGGTGTTAGAAATATAGATGTTGTATCAAGCGGTTCTTTAGCATTAGATCAAGCATTAGGTGTAGGTGGTTATCCAAAGGGAAGAATTATTGAAATATTTGGTCCTGAATCAAGTGGTAAAACTACTATCGCATTACATGCAATTGCTGAAGTTCAAAAGACTGGAGGTAGAGCTGCTTTTATAGATGCAGAACACGCATTAGATCCAGTTTATGCTAAGAAGTTAGGAGTAGATACTGATGAGCTTTTATTAAGTCAACCTGATACTGGAGAACAAGCTCTTGAGATAGTTGAAGCTTTAGTTAGAAGTGAAGCTATGAGTATTATAGTTATAGATTCAGTTGCAGCATTAGTTCCTCAAGCTGAGATTGAAGGAGAAATGGGTGATTCACATGTTGGCCTTCAAGCAAGACTTATGTCACAAGCTTTGAGAAAACTTGGTGGTATTGTTAATAAAACAAATACTATTTGTATATTTATAAATCAATTAAGAGAAAAAGTTGGAGTAATGTTTGGTAATCCTGAAACTACACCAGGTGGAAGAGCATTAAAGTTCTATTCAACTGTTAGATTAGATGTTAGACGTGCTGAACAAATTAAAGTAGGTAGCGATGTACTTGGAAATAAAACTATTATTAAAGTTGTAAAAAATAAGGTTGCTCCTCCATTTAAAACTGCTGAAGTAGAAATTATGTATGGTGAAGGCATTTCTAAGACTGGTGAAATTATAGATATCGCATCTAACTTAGGTATTTTAGATAAGAGTGGTGCTTGGTATAGTTATAAAGGTGAAAAGATTGGTCAAGGAAAAGAAAATGCTAAATTAGTTCTAAAAAATAACCCTGCTCTATATAAAGAAATAGAAGAAAAAGTAAGAACACATTTATTTAGTAACAATGAAACAAAAGAGGAAAAATGAAAGAATTAAATATTTAATATTTAATTCTTTTTTTAGTGCATTAATTTTGAATAATAGAAAATAATAAAAAATGTAAAATGGTAAAAAGTTATTAACAAAAATATTGACCGGTCTTAAAAGTTCAAGTTGGTCTATAACTATATCAATATACTCCTCTTT